>Ga0154020_10003982_pt1 | contig 17638 bp, 14 predicted proteins | sample Klosneuvirus_201_FD_109709 | JGI IMG/M metagenome (GOLD analysis project Ga0154020, IMG submission 109709) | Active sludge microbial communities from wastewater, Klosterneuburg, Austria - Klosneuvirus_20160825_MG | ecosystem: Engineered > WWTP > Aerobic digester > Activated sludge | place...
AATCAGACCGGCTGCGGCCGAAGATGCCGTCATTCCTGGGCCAAACCTGCCGCTCCGCTCCTCGGAGTACATCGAGTACGCCTCCGGTGCTCGCGTCACGTTTGGCCCATGAATTTAGGCCTCGTCGCCCTCGCTACGGTCCGATTAGCGGATCGGCGCTCTAGCGCCATGGACCACTCGCAGGGTCGCCCGCGCGACAGGACCCCGTTCGCCCAGCTGCCAGCTCCGTCCGTACGGCCATGGTGACCTAAGCCCTGCGCCAATCGAGCATGCGCTCGACGGAAAGGGGCGCCGGCCGATCGTGCCACCGACCGCGGGGACCGCCACATGTTGGCGCAGCGGACCTGCTCGACCTCGCCCGTAGGCACCGCAGCGAAGCGCGGCGTGATCGGCGCGGGCCATCGGCGAACGAGGCCCGACTTCCATCGTCGCACAGTTTCGAGTCCTTCTTGCTCGGCGCTCCAGACCTGCGGTAGCGTCCGTGCGGTGGTTGGGTTGGTGCTCGCGGGGCTCTTCGGGAAGGTGGACGCCGATCCCGATGCACACGCGCTCTTCAAGAGTTCGAGGATTGTGCTGCGCTCCTTCGCGCTACTGGCGGCGCTCAGCGCGGCCAGGTGCCTCGGCTGGGATCCAGCTTTTGCCGCCGCGTTTGCGCTACAAGTCGCGGTCCGATTGTCCTTGGCGGCAAAGCTCCCTTCGAGTCGGAGCCGGCTGCTATCGCTCTACCTCGCGCTGTCCGCGGTCCTTTCGCTCATCGTCTTGTGGACGGGCAAAGGGACGGTTTTCCCCTCCCGACCTGAGTTCTACGTCTACTGCGGTTGGCGTTCCGCTGAGTTGATCTATGGCTTGTCGCTCACGCGCGTCGCGTTCGCCTGCCACACCGACAATGGGTTTGATCGCGGCCGCATCGTCCTCGGGCTTTTTGCTTCCGCGGGCTGCTACCTGATTGGAGATAGCCTGCTCGGATCCGTGTTCCCTGGGGCGCGTTGGGCCGTGGCCGAAGCGAGTTCTGCCCTGATGACGATTTGGGTCATCCTGCCGATGCTCCAGCGTCAAAGCGCCCCTCCGCCGCCGCTCCTGCCTCTCGAGGCTCTGATCCCGTTGCCAGACTCCGGCTCGGCCGAACCCTCTTCACCACCCGCGACTGCCACTCCCTTCGTGGCGATGACAGGACCAGATATCCGCGACCTGATCGATCCCCATATCCTGGATGATCTCGACGCCCCCCCAACCTCCGCTCCCCCACCCGAAGAGGCACTGGCGCCGCTCTCAACGGTGCCCCCTGCTGGCCCCGTTTCTGACCCGCGCCCGCCGACTCAACGCCTCGCCCCTCGGAGGCCCTCCAGCGTGGGAGCACGCCCGAAGGTCCTCGTCGTCAACCGAAGGCGACCACGGGTCTCGCCGCTGGCTATCGCGTGCGCTGCTGCTGTTGTCGGGGTTGCCGGGCTCGGGCTCTATGGAATGCGTATGAAGGCCCCCGCGACGGAGCCGGCCTCAAGCCCAGAGGCCCTGCTCGTCGCTGCGACCTCTATCGCCCCCGTACGCACGGCTACGCGCGCGCCGATCGGGAAGCGCCTCTCTCTAGACGTGGCGATCTTCGGCGGCCGACCACTTCGCTGGTGGAAAGACGAGCTGAGGCTCGCCCAAGGAGCGCGGGCCGAGCTGCTCCGCCGCCGAATCGAGGCGTATGGCTTTCGAGTGAGCACTGACCCTGGAGATATCCAGATCGCCCCAGAAATCCAGCAGCGTTTGGCCGAGCGGCTCCACGGGACCAACCCCACCTACCAACCGCCGCCAGCGGACGCCGAGAGGCCGCGGCAGATCATCCAAATGCTCGAAGAGAGCGCCCGATCCGACGAGCGGTTCCGCCCGTCATTGCACCATCCACGGGTGATCCTCGCCGAGCGCGCTGGGCTGGTCGGCTGCGTGCGGATCGCGTTCGCGGCGGGCGCGATCCATGACGGGGAGATGCCCGGTCTCACGCGCGTCTCTCAGATGGCCGTCCTGCACGACGAGAATCGCCCTTTGTACCGGTCCTTGATGCTGGCGCTCGACAAGGTCGGCGGTTCACTGGTGGTCGAGACCGGGGTGACAGACAGCGCGCTGACACTTGTTGCCCCTGCCCCGGAGTTCGACGACCTGGCTGCTAAGCTCGTACGCGCCGTATTGGTACCCAACGTCGAGAGCATCAACATGCCTGCGGCGAAAGCTCGTGCGATCTCTGAGCGCAACGATGCCAACACCGACCAAGCCGCGCTTCTACTGGCCTCTAAGGCATTTGACGACTCACGCTACGCGAACCCACCCCTGGGGCGTCGAGACGTCATCCAGATCCTCCAACGCAGCGACCTCAAGAAGCACTTCGCAGGTCCATTGGCACCAGCCAACGCAACAGTTGTAGTCACCGGACGTTTCGATCGGGCGCGCTTTCGTAGCCTCCTACGCGGAATATCCGGAGGGCTCGACCAACCGACGCTTCGTCCGAGCACGCCAATCGCTGGGGCGCATCCCGTGCCATCACTCATAAACATGAGCTTGGTCGCGTTTCCTGTGACGCTTCAGGGACCGGAAGACGTCGCCAAGCTATGGATGAGCGCGAAGCTCGTCGAGGAGCACCTATTCGCTGAGTTTCGGGCCCGCGGAATTGCCTATCAGGTTAGCTCTGGTCCGCAGCACCATCGCTGGCTGGACTTCTTGCTCGTAACCGTACCGTTCGGGGAGGAAGCGCCGGACGCTCCGGAAGCGCTCATCACCCGAGAGATCGAGGCTCTATTCGAAGACGGCCTAGATGATCGCACGGTAGGTCGAAACCGGCGAGCGGTCTTGGAGAGCCTGGCCGAGATCGACCAGAACCCCTTCCTGCTCGCCCAAGCCCTCGGGGGAGCCAAGGACGTGGAGACCGCAGGGGTCTTAGTCGCCAAGGCGGTCATGAGCCTTACGACGGAGCAGCTGGTCAGGTTTGCCGAAGACCACCTCCAGGCCAGGATGGCACTCGAACTCAACTTCCAGGTCGGTGAGGCACACCCATGAACTTTGCTCCGCGCGTCCTGCAGAGCCTCGCGCTACTTTGCTTGGTTGAGCAAGCAGACGTGGCCCGGGCCGAACCTACCCTCGAGATCCTGGAGGACGGAACGGAGCTGGTGGTGCAGTCGATGCCCGGGACCTCGATGGTCTCGATGCGCTACGTCGTCCACAGCGGCAGCGCGCAGGACCCCGAGGGTCTCGACGGTATGGCTCACCTCCTCGAGCACCTGATTTTCCATGGCAGCTACGAACTTTCACAGCGGGATCTCTTTCGCTTTGCTCGTGACCAAGGTGCCTACATTAATGCCTTCACCTCCCGAACCTGCACGGTATTTGCGCTCGACGCGCGACCCGCGGCCTTCGAGAAGCTCGCTCCTACTTACCTACAGGCGATAACGAGCCCGGTAATATCCGAGGCCCATATCGGGATCGAACGCGCCGTCGTAGGTGCCGAGGGACTGCTGACCCAAACAAGGGACTCCTACTGGCTCATCCAGAAGTTGCTGGCTCCTTCACTGAAGGCTGGCAGGAGCGTAATTGGCTCAACCTATAGTCTCATGGGCATCAAGCGCGAAGGGCTCATCTCATTCTACGTGGAGAACTATAGAGCATCGAACACCAGCATCGTTTTCGCAGGGGATATCGACCTCCCTCGCGCTCGCGCAATCGCAATGCAGTACAGCCGCCTTGGCGTCGATGCCCAAGAGCGGGCTCCAGCGCTGCCGTTCCAGGACGAAAAGCTCACCACGCCAATTCAAGGACGCGCACGTTCGAGAGTCTTCGCCACCGTGGCGGGCTATGTCCTCAGCAACGATAGCGCCTCAGGCTGCGAGGATCTCGCAGCGCTGGCCGACTTGAGACTCCGAACAGCACTTCAGTTCGAGAAACCGATCGGTGAAACCTTGGTTGCAGAGTGTCTCTCCATCGCGAAGGAACGGCTCCTTGTCGGCATTGTTGTCGGCCGGGCCGTCGACGCAGCTGAAATCGAAGCGAACGTCGATCGCGTATATGAGAGCCTTCGTTCGGAGCAGCTTACGAGTGCGGAGAGCTCCCATATCCTCGGACGGCGGCGGTATCAGCAGGCCTCACTGCGTTCCAGTCCCGCCGAGATGGCAGAAGAGCTAGCCCGTCGTTTGGTCGAGGCCGGTCCACCAGGCCTTCGGAAGAGCGTTCCCCGATGGCACGGGAGCCAAAGTCTCGACGGCAAGATGCTTCGCGCCCTCGCTGCACAGAGCTTCATCCCCGAGCGCCGGGTGATGATCATTGGCGCACCTTTTTAGTTGGTGAGGAGAGCAAGAATGCCACCCAAGTTGAAGGCGAAACGATGAGGCGCGTCTGGTCCTGCGTTACGGCGCTCGTCATTTCTTCCACAGGCTGCAAGCCAACCCCCGAGACCATTAACTTCAGGGAGGCGCCTCCCGGTCGGTTGTTCTCGACGGATGCACTCGCGTTACCGGAGCTCGTGGTTCATGCGGCCAACGGAGAGGCGATCTCTCCAACACCGACGATCGACTTCAGCGCGGATCCACCAGGAGTACTGCTCGTTCAGGGCCGAGACCTGGTCGCGCTCCGATCCGGCGAGGCCGTCCTGCGCGCGACGGTTCGCGGGACGAGCGTGTCGACCAGTCATAGCGTCAAGGTCACGCTCGTCGATCAGGTGAAGGTGCGCTGCAAGAATGACCCCTGCGGTGTGGAGCTGGGCTCATCCCTGGAGCTCAGCGTGGAGGCGTTGAGCGGTGGCAAACCGATTGAGGATATCAAGGCCGTGTGGTCCTCGTTACCCACAGGAAAGCTCAAGCTCACCGGGCCCGGCATGTTCCTCGCTGCCAGTGCTGGCCTCGCCACGGTTCAAGCCAGCGTTGGTCAGGCTAAAGGCCAGCTCGAGGTCGCGATTTCGCCCCCGTTGGACGCGCTGAGAATCGCTTGTCCGGAGCCAAATCTGAAGGACTCGAAGAAGGTCGGAGAGAGGGAGTGCCATACGAAGCAGGCGCAGCAGATTAGCCTAAGCGCTGTGGCAACCGGCGGCGGTAGCCCAGTCTACGGCGCGAAAGTCGAATGGGTTAGCGATGATCCGTCTGTCGCATTCGTCAACCCGGAAGGTTTGTTGAGGGGGCTCGCCGTCGGCCGCACCACCGTCTCTGCCAAGAGTGGGAAGGTATCTACGTCCCTCGAAGTCTTTGTGGACAAGGGCTGTCTGGGGAAGCCGACCTATGGAGTCGTGCAGGTTCTGCGAAACGGAGAGTATGAGTACTACGACCTTGTATGTACTGACTCCGCGCCCGGCCATTGCATCGAGGCGCATCCCGAGATGGAACTGGATGCCGCCCTCGAATTTTGCTGCTGTCAATTTGGCGAGAGGTAGGGAGGATGCGCTCGGGCCTAGTCTCCCGGGCGCCGAAAATAGTATGGGGCACACCCGGCTCGAGAGCCTTTCTAAGTACTTTCTCCTTTTTGGCGCAACGCTAGCCATGGGCTGCCTAAGCTCTACATCTCCGGAAGAGCCGCGCAACCCTCAGGCGCCCGTGTTGCAACCCATACCTGTCAAGGCCCCGTTATCGGCCGGAGCCTGCGAGACGAAGGCTCGCACGCTACTGGCGCGCGCTAGCGATCAGGCTTGGGCGACGCTGCTTGAATGCTCGACGCGCAGCGACTTTGAGGACCTTCGGAAAGTTACCCGCGAGCCCTGGATTGACCTGATCAGGAGGAACGGTATTGATGGGATTAGACTACTCGCTCGGGTTGTGGGGCGTCACAGCTACTCCGAGGCCAACGTTGATGTAGCGATATTGCAGGACCTTGGATTCATGATTCACCCTCCCGCGGATCTAGATAGAGCCGGTGAGTTGCGCCATCGAGCGCTGGTGCTCACCAGAGGAATGATCCTCCACCGTCGGCGCTCTGACAGCTACGTGCAGCTTCAGGAACTCGCCTTTGACGTCCCCAAGGAATGCCAAATCTCAGGTGTGCGGTGGGTCCAGGCCACCCGAATGAACCGCTGCTACGAAGAGGGAAACTCCATGGCCGTAAAGAGGGCGCTCAAGAGAGCCTGGATCCCGGCCCAAAACGGGCGGGATCTCCTCGTCGATGAGCCCGGCGAAACATGCAAGGCACGGGACGGCGAGGCGAGAGTGTTTCTTCTGCGGATTGACCACGTGGTGGCAGACCCGATTGAGGATGGCGGTTCGGATCCGGCGGGATTCCGCGGGCAGGTGTTCGCTTCGGTGGTAGATTGTTTTGGCGCGGACTATCTCCAGGTTTACCAGCCGCCACCCGGGCGTTCAAAATGACAGGGCGGGCCAGTCTCGCGCGGGGCAGAGCGGAACGAGTGGCCCCAGGAGGCAGCGCGCCTGGCGGGTCGCCCGACCGCCGCACCCACCGCCGGCGCTTCAGGGCGCCGCAGCCCGCCGCGCCAGCCAGTCCCGCACCGCCTCTCCCGTCCCAAAGGGCCAAGCGCGCAGCTTCTCCACCGGCACCCGCTTGAAGGCCTCGATCTCCGGTCCGAGCACGATCTCCCCGCTGGCCCGCACGTGATAGGCCACGATCAGCTCGTTGCGCTGGGTGAAGGCGTAGGCGCCGATCAGGCTCACGACCTCCGCGCTCAGGCCGATCTCCTCTTTGATCTCGCGCAAGATACCTTGCTCGGGCGTCTCGCCGCGCTCGAGGAAGCCGGTGACGAGGCCGAACCACTTGTCGGGCCAGCCGGGGTTTCGTACCAGGACCACGCCCTCGGGCGTCTCCACGATCGCCGCGACGACCGGGAGCGGGTTGCCATAGTGGATGAAGCCGCAGCCCTCGCGCTCGCAGACCTGACGTTCGCGACCCTCATCGGTGCGCGAGGCGAGCGGTGCGGCGCAGCGGGGGCAGTACTTCACGCCTTCCTCTGACGACCAAAGAGCGTGGTGAGCTCTCCCAAGATCCGCGCCGGGTCACCGTCGAGCGCGTGGGGCTGGAGCCGGAAGCCCCAGTTTCCACCGGCGACGCCCGGCACGTTCATGCGGGCGCTGGAGCCGAGGCCGAGCAGATCCTGGACCGGGAAGATCGCCGTGTTGGCGACCGACATCTGCACCAGGCGGATCATGGCCCAGTGCACGCGCTCTGGCTGGCCGCCGAGGTAGCGCCACACGTGCTCGCGCTGGGCGGCGGCGAAGCCCGCCTCCTTGCCGCCTTCAGCGACCTTGGCGTCGAGGCTCTGATACCAGCCGGTGATCGTGTCGTTGTCGTGCGTTCCGGTATAGGCGACCGCGTTCTTCACATAGGTGTGCGGCAGGTGCTCATTGCCGCGCTCGATGTCGCCGAAGCCAAACTGCAGCACGCGCATGCCAGGGAAGCCGAGCTGGTCGCGGAGGGCCCAGATCTCCGGGACGATCACGCCCAGATCTTCGGCCACGATCGGCAGCTTCCCGAGCTCCTTCTCCACCCGCTCGAAGAGCTCGGCCTTGGGGCCGGGCGCGAAGTGTCCCTCCTTGGCGGTGGCCGCTTTGGAGGAGACGTGCCAGGCCCGATAGAAGCCGATGAAGTGATCGACGCGCACCGAGTCGAAGCGCCGGAAGGCGTTGCGGAAGCGCTGCACCCACCAGTCGTAGCCGCGCTCGCGCAGCGCCGCCCAGTCGTAGAGCGGGTTGCCCCACAGCTGGCCATCCTCGGTGAAGTAGTCGGGCGGAACGCCGGCCACCCACTCGGGCTTGCCGTCTTTTCCAAGCTGAAACGCCCGGCGATTGGCCCACACGTCGGCGGAGTCCATCGCCACGAAGATCGGCAGATCGCCCATCAAGGCCACGCCGCGGCTCTGGCAGTAGGCGCGCAGCTTGGCCCACTGACGATCGAAGAGCCACTGCGTGAACTTGTGGAACTCTACCGCCGCCGCGTGCTCTTTTTTTGCCTTCTTCAGCGCGGCGGGCGCGCGATCGCGCAGGGGCTCGGGCCACTCGGTCCAGGGCTGATCGCCGTGGGCCGCGTGCAGCGCTGAGAACAAGGCGTAGTCCTCGAGCCAGGCGCTCTCCCCTTGAGCGTAGTTGTCGAGCTCCTGCTTGAGGGCGCTCCTCGTGGAGAAGCGCTCGAAGGCTCGGCGCAAGGCGGCGTGTTTCTTTTGGTGGACCGCGCCGAAGTCGACGCGCGGGCTCGCCGGGAGCTCGGCCGCCGCCAGCTCGTCCTGGGTGAGGAGCCCCTCGGCTACGAGCTCGGTGAGATCGATGAGCAGGGGGTTGGTCGCGAAGGCCGAGACCGCGGTGTAGGGCGAGGCCCCCACCGACGGGGGTACGACCGGCAGCATCTGCCACCAGCTCTGGCGGGCGCTGGCGAGGAAGTCGACGAAGCCGCGCGCCTCCGCGCCCAGATCCCCGATCCCGTACGAGCCCGGCAGCGAGGATGGATGAAGGAGGACGCCGCTTGTTCGCTGCGTGAGGGGCACGACCCCGTCTGCCCGGGCGCGGGCCGAGGGTCAACAGGAGCTTCCGGTTTGAAGGGCGCCGAGCGTAGGCTCCCCTCATGTGCGGGCGCTACAGCCTGATGCGGGTCGATGAGGCCGCGCTCAAACGCTTCGACCTGTTCGGGTTGCCGGAGTCCTGGGTCGCCCACTACAACATCGCGCCCACCGTCGCCTCGCTGATCGTGCGCCGAAAAAGGGACGCGTCTGGACCCGTTATCGGCGGGATGAACCCGCCTGCGGGCGCGTTCGCTTCGCCGAGCGCCTCGGAGCGCGAGGGCGCGATGGCCCGTTTTGGCCTCATCCCGCCCTGGTCCACCCCCGCCTCCGCCGCTAAGATGATCAACGCGCGCGCCGAGACGGTCGCCGACAAGCCGGCCTTCCGCGAGGCACTGCTCGCGCGGCGCTGCTTGGTCCCGGCCGACGGATTCTTCGAGTGGAAGCGGGTGGGCACGGAGAAGAGCAAGCAGCCCTACTGGTTTCAGCTGGCCGATCGCGAGCCCTTCGCCTTCGCCGGGCTGTGGGAGCGTTGGTACGACCCCGCAGGAGTACGGGTGGAGTCCTTCGCGATCTTGACCACTCGACCCAACAGCCTGGTGGCGAGCTTCCACGACCGGATGCCGGTGATCTTGGGGACCGAGGCCTACGCGATGTGGCTCGATCCGGCCGTGCCGCCCCCGCTCCTCGAGCCTTTGTACGAGCCGATCCCGGCCGAGCGCATGATCGTGCGGGCCGTCAGCATGCGGGTGAACAACGCCAGAAATGACGATCCTGGCTGTGTCGAAGAGGTGACGGAGGCGCCGCCGCCGAAGCAAGGCTCTTTGTTCTGAGCCTCGCCCTGTCAAACCTGCAGGAACCCCTGCTTGAGTCCCCCCAATACCGTGTTCGGGCTTGCAATTCCCGTGATCGCAGTCAACCTTGAATGGACGTGGGCAGTCCGTGCGTCATGAACCGAGCGATGCGCGCCCTCGGTCTACTCCTGTCGCTGGCCGTGGTGCCCTCCGCCTGGGCCCAGACTGCCCCCGACGAGGACGCGGTGCTGGAGGTGCCGCCGCTCAAGCTCAAGGTCGCGCTGATCGAAGACCCTGACTTCCCCAGCCTCGACGACGGCTTGGTCGCCGAGGCGCTGAGCTCCGCCTCCGACACCTTCCGCGAGCGCTTCGACGTGACGCGACCGACCTTCGCGGTGATCGCCCGCTACAGCCTGGACGGCTTCATGCGGCGCTACGGCGGCCCTGATCGCCAGGAGTGCGCGCGGATCTACGCCAGCGTCTACAAGGGCGGCGGCCGAGAGGAGCTGCTCAAGACCCGCGACGCGACGATCAAGTTCTTCCAGCGCTGGCCGCTCGAGACGCTCCAGACCTTCGTCGACGAAGGCCACCGCGCGCGCATCACCGACTACGCCGCGCTGTGGGAAGAGTACGCCGAGCGCTACCCCGCTACGGTCAAGCAGCTCGAGGCGATGAAGACGCCCGCTGGCACTCCCCTGGTCAAAGCCGGAGGCATCCAGTGGCGCTCGCACGCGGCCTGGAGCTGCGCCAGCGCGACCCAGCAGGACTTCGACGTCTTGGTGACCAACACCTTCCTCTTGGCCGACGTGCTCAGCGAGCCGCATCCGCACGCGGTCTTCGGCAAGGCCAAAGTCGGCGGCTTCGCCGGCCCGCATCCCACGCGGCGCGCGCTCGGACATCAGGTGTTGGTCGCGAGCACCTTCGCCATCGACACCCCGCTGCCCCTCCTCTCGGAGCTCGGCGGAAAGCCGGCCAACACCGAGGAGCGGGGACAGATGCTCGGGGCTTATCTGCTGGCGCACGAGGTGGCCCACGCGATCTTCGGCATCCCCGACGTCTTCGATCACCCCGATGGCTGCCTGATGACCTCCCGTCCCGGCGAGACCTACCGCGAAGGCTTGGCCTCGCTGCACGCGCACCCTGGCTCTTGCCCGCGCTGCCGGGCGTATGTGGAGGCGCGAACGACGATGGATCGCGGCCGCGCGCTGCTCGAGACCGCCGAGTATGAGTCGGCGATCCGCGCGCTCACCATGGCCGCCAACAAGACCCCCAAGCACCTCCACGGGGGCTACAGGAAGCGGATCGGTGAGCTCAGCGCCCTGATCGCCGAGTCCTGGGCCCGCCTCGGTGACGTCGCCAAGGCCAAGCGCTTCGCCGACACCGCGCTTCAGCTCGACCCCTCCTCGGAGGTCATGCGGACGCTGGCGACCATCAAGCCGCCGAAAGTCGGCCCCGAGCTGGTCAACGTGAAGCGGACCCTGACGGCCTCAGCCTCCGCACATCAGTGAACGCTCGGCGCTCTGGACGAGTGTCGGGTGAGACCAACGGGCCTGGGCTCGCCGCCGAAGCCTAAGACGACGGCACAGTTGCTGCGAGGTGGCCCCGGATGCGGATTCCCACCTTCTCGGCCCTCGAGCAGATCCTACCAGCGCTATTCGAGGAAAGAGCCCAAACAGGGACGGTAGCCCCGGAGGTCGAAGCACTCGGGGTGCCGACGAACGGGCCAGTGAGCCGGACGTCGTCGACCACCAGGACTTCGGAAGGCGCGTTCCTCGGAACGGTCGCTGAGCTGATGACCGGTCAAGGGGGACTGCTCCGCGAGCTTGGGACGAAGCTGGGCACAGTCTTCGAGCTGATCCTCCCGCGGGAGGGGGACACCGTCCCCCTGGACGCACGGGCCCAGGCGATTGAGGACCGTGCCTTTGAAGTGCTCGAGGCCCTCGCCCCAAAGGAGCTGGGCCAGGCGGAGGCGGCCTTTGGGGCCTGGTTTGCGGACGTTGAGGCTAAGGTGGCCCGCAAAGAACCGCTAGAAGCCATGGAGCACCTGACGTTGCTCCATATCCTCAAGCGGGGCCTCTTCTCTCATCATGCCGAGCTCGAGCCTCATGTCGCGCAGCTGGAGGCGACCCTGGTGGCCTCCGATCAGCGCTACTTCGGCAAGGTGCGCTCTCTGGAGCAGATCTTAGCGTCGAAGCTGCCCGCTGCCTTTTTGAGCAAGCAGAGCTCAGACGCGCGCAAGATCCACAACGCGATCTTCGCCCCCGCTCAGGCCAACCTGACGTCGACGCTGTCGGACCTCTTCGAGAATCACGCCCCCGGAGCCGCCGATCGGCTGATCGCGGTAGGGCTGTTGGGCACGCTCTTCGCCAGCGGAGGCGCGCAGCTGTTGGCGGGCGCAGTTCACGGGTACATCTTGGCGACGCTCACCGAACGGGCGCTCCACAAGAACCTGGGTCACGCCTCCGTCAAGTCCCTGGAGCGGCTCAAGGTGACGCTCTCTCGGTTTGGGCCGATCGGGGAGGCGCTCTATCGCTTCATGGCCTCCGTACAGTTCTCTCACGCGGTCGTTCACCACGGCAGCTACGCGGGAAACTACGTCGACCGATTCGCGCCCAACGACGCGAGCCTCGACCCCGTGGAGCGAGCGCAAGAGCGTGCTCAACGTCGCGCGAAGATCGAGGAGAAGATCGACGCCCGAGGGCCGGAGGAGGCCGCGGCGATTCGGGCCTCGGACTATGGCGTGACGCTGACGACTGCGCTGCAAGATGCGCTCTTCATCGCGCCGCTAACGACGGTCGTAACCTTGTTCTCAGCGGCTGTCGCGGGGCAAGTCGGGCTCAGCGTCGGCGCTGGTTTTGTGGGCGCCTCCGTCCTGGCCTCGCTGCTGTTCCTGCCAGCCTCGCAGTACCTGCACCCCTACCTTCATCTGACCAAGGAGGAGGCGTTCCAAAAGGCAGGACCCGCGATGCGTCGATTCCTGGAGAGTGACTATGTCTCGCACATCGCGCGCGCTCACTACGTCCACCACCACAACGCGCAGGTGAATCAGAACCTGGTCGCCGGAGCCGACTACGCGTTTGGATACGCTGCGGCACCCGTTGACGCGATCGTCGCGCTCCGAAAGCTCCACACGTTCTACTAGTCCTGGCACCGCGAAGTTCTGACCGGTCTGCGCTCGGCCTTTCTGGGGCGGGTAACCCGAATGACTACGGTGGTTTAGACAATTTGCGGCTTTGAACCTACATGTGGGGCTTTTCCGCGCAACCCCCCACCCAAGGCTCCGATAATCCCTGCATGATTCGAAGCAAGGATGCGCTGGAGGTGGTCGCCGGCGTCGCGGTTGGATACGGGGCCGCCAAGGTACTCGAGAACGTTGCTACCAACCGTGAGGTAGCGGCGAACAAGCGCGAGGCACAGCTTCGGCAAATGGAAGAGGAGATCCTCTTCCCCGAGACCTACAACGGACGTCCGGTCGGGGCCCTCGAGGCGGAGGTCATCCGCGAGATGCAGGAGGAGGCCCGGCTCAAGAAGTACGGTCCCCCCAAGAAGACGTACACCGCTGACGACGTGAAGCAGGTCTTCGATCCACCGGCGACGGCCTATCCGGGCGCGCTCGGTAAGCTCAGCCCCGAGCTCAGCGCCAAGCTCTCCGCCATCGCCAGCGCGCCCGATCTGGGTGCGGCCCTGCACCAGGCGCGCGAGATCTCCGAGCTCTTCGGCGTCGCCAGCGGAAGAGCGGCGACCGTCTTCGAGCTCCACCTGAACCGCGTGGATCCCGACTCGATCCCGAACAACTGGCACAAGACCTACGCCACCAGCGTGCAGCTCGTCGCCGAGCGTGGCATCACCCGCAACCATTTCCGCCTCCAGGCCGTGCAGCACGACGCGGTCCGCGAGAACAACACGCTGCGCCGCGGCGCCGACGTCATGGCCTATGACGCGGCGGTGAAGACCGACTTTGTGACCGGCCTGATCTCGTCCAAGCCAGCCTCCAGCGAGATGCTGGGCCAAGAGATGCGCGGCAAGCTCACGCCGCAGGTCCTGGCGGCCGCGCTCAAGCAGCTGCTCGAGAGCGGGCTGCCGACGCGGATCGACCAAGCGTACTACGGCGGTTGATCCGAGCGCGGCCCATCCGGAGAAGTTCCGTTTGCTGTGCCGAAGCTCCGGAATGGCCCGCCCATCGCCGTCTTGGTCCTGTTTTTTAGCCGCTTTTCACGAAAACGCGCGCTTTGCTGGCTTGCGCCGGTCGCCGCCGCGGCGCGATCCAAGGAGACGTGCGACAAGCTCGTTCGATCACCGTGGAGCTCCGTTTGGGCGTCGCGCTGGACCAGCGGGCGTTCGAGACCCTGGCCTCGGAGCTGTTTCGCTGCGGTGCGGCCGAGGTCAGTGATCGCGCCGACTCAGCTCGCCTGATCGCCGCCTTCCCGCCGGAGATCACCCCTCAGGACGCGATCGCTCGGGCCTCCATCGCCACGGCTACTACTGGGCTGACACTCGTCGCCGCCGAGCTCTCAGCCGGGCCGGTCGTCGATTGGTCGGGGCATTGGCGGCGCCACTTTCGACCGATGCGCTTTGGGCCGCTGTGGATCGTGCCGGCCTGGTCCGATCCACCCGAGGAGGCTGAGCGGGTGCTCGAGCTCGATCCGGGCTTGGCCTTCGGCACCGGTGCCCACGCCACCAGCGCCCTGTGTCTCGAGTGGCTGGTCGCTTGTTTGGCGGCTCGACCCTTAGGGCGATTGCTCGATCTCGGGACCGGCTCAGGCCTCCTCGCCCTCGCGGCGTTGCTGCTCGGAGCGGAGCAGGTCGTGGGCGCGGACATCGATCCGGACGCGATCAGCACCGCCGCCCATAACGCCCGCGCCAACGGGCTCCAGGAACGCCTCGAGCTCCGCGGAGCAGACTGGTCACGGCCCGGCGAACGCTTCGAGGTTGTCATCGCGAACTTGGTGGCGATCCCGCTGATCGAGGAGGCCGGCCTCATCGCCGCCAGCGTCGAGCCCGGTGGGATGCTCGTGATGTCGGGCGTTCAGGAGTGCGAGATCCAGGACGTGCGGGAGACCTATGAGGCGCTGGGCTTCGAGCGGATCGACGTCAATGTACGCGATGGCTGGGCGCGCCTGGTGGGGCAGCGCGCTGGATTCAGGACGGAGCGCGCAGCCGGCGCTTCGGGCAGCGCGCAGCCGCGGGATTGACGCACCCTCAGGCGCCGCGCCATTCGGAGATGGCATGCACCACCTCCTCCGCGATCGAGGTCGCGTCTGCCTCGCTCGAGGCGCGCCGGCTGAGCGTGCGGATCTCGGCCGCCAATGAGCTCGGGCGGGCCTCCTTGGAGAAGCGGACCACGTGCCTTCCCTGGCCCTCACCACGCAGCACCTCCGCGAGCGGGGGGTTCTGGCGGTCCCCGAGCTGCACCACCTCCGCCGGCAGGTCTTGGTGAAATCGGCTATGCTCCACGTAGATCGTGGCCCCCGCGGCGTCGTCGGTGATCTCGAGGACCACGGCCTCCCGCACCGTGGACGTCGGCTCCAGGTAGAGGCGATGGACCCTGGTGCGAGCCTTCTGCTCGGCGGAGACCAGGCCGTGCTTCGAGAGCTCCTCCTCGACCAAGCAGAGCATGGTCAGGGCGGCGGCGCTCAGTCTCCGCACGCTGCTCATGAGCGCTCCACCTCGTGCCCGTTTTCCCGCTCCGAATGCTCCGTCTCAACGCTCAGCCACTTGGCCAAGGTCTTTCCGTCGATGCCCAGCGCCTCGGCGCAGCGGCCCTTTTGGCCTCCGCAGCGCTCGAGCGCCCAGCGCGCATAGGAGCGCTGCAGCTCGCGCACCGGGATGAGCTCGCCGTCGAAGTGTAGAGCACTGCCCCCCGCGGGCTCGGGGACGCCCCGCGGCAGGTCCGTCACTTGGATCTCTTCCGCGCGCCCCAGCATCACCGCCCGCTCGACGATGTTCTCCAGCTCGCGGACGTTGCCGCGAAAGCCGTGGAGCATCAGCCGCTCGAGCGCCGCTGGGGCGAGGCGCTCCACCCGCGACCTCGGGTGACGGACCTTGGAGGCGGCCAGGAAGTGCGAGGCGAGGTCCACGATGTCCTCCCGGCGGTGGCGCAGCGGCGGCACCTCGATGGTCACCACGTCCAGGCGATACCGCAGATCTTCGCGGAAGCGGCCTTCGCGCACCGCCACTTGGAGATCACGATTGGTGGCCGCTACGATGCGCACCGAGACGTTACGCGTGCGCTCGGCGCCCACCGGCCGCACTGTGCCCGACTCCAGCGCGCTGAGCAGCTTGGCCTGCAGCGGCAGCGCCAGCTCGCCGATCTCGTCGAGGAACAAGGTCCCGCCGTCGGCCTCCACGAAGAGCCCCCGGCGATCTTGGGTCGCGCCGGTGAAGGCCCCCCGGACGTGCCCGAACAGCTCGCTCTCGAGCAGCGCCTCCGGGAGCGCGGCGCAATTGACGCTGACGAAGGGGCCGCCCGCGCGCTGGCTCTCCCCGTGGAGCGCGCGCGCCACCAGGCCCTTGCCGGTGCCGGTCTCGCCGGTGATGAGGACGGGCAGCGGGGAGTCGGCCACGCGCTCGACGATGTCCAGCATGGCGAGCAGCGGCTTGCTGCGGCCGATGATCGAGGCGTTCGAGAAGCGCTGCTTGAGCGCGCTCTTCAAGGCCCGCGCCTCGCGCCGCACCGCTAGATCGCCGAGCGCGCGCTCCAAAAAGAGCAGCAGCTCATCGGTCTTGAAGGGTTTGGTTAGGTAGTGGTACGCGCCGCGGCGGATCGACTCTACCGCCGTGTCTACCGCGCTGTAGGCGGTCATCACGATGACCGGGCGCTCCGGAGCGAGGCGCCGCGCGGTCGCCAGGACCTCGAGGCCATCGGCGTCCGCCATACGGAGGTCAGTGATGACGGCGTCGAAGGCCTCGGCCTCGAGGCGCACAATGGCGGCGCGGCCCGAGCCCACCGCGACCGCATCGTAGCCGCGATCGCCCAGCGCGTCGGCCAGCGTCTTGGCCATCTCCAGGTGGTCGTCGACGATCAGGACTCGGGTGAGCTCAGCCATGGCCTACTCCTTGGCGCTCGATGGGGATCTCCATTCGAGCCGATGTCCCCCGCGGGGTGCGGGGAGCGATGAACAACCGACCGCCGTGGTTGGCGACGATCTCATTGACGATCGCCAACCCGAGGCCGGCGCCCCCGACGGTGGACTTGGTGGTGAAGAAGGGTTCGGTGGCGCGGGCGGCGACCTCGGGCGAGATGCCGATGCCGTCATCGAGCACCGTGAAGCCCAGGACGCCGTCGTCGCGGCTGGCGGTGACGCTTACGTTTCCGCCCTTGGTACAAGCCTCGCACGCGTTGAGGAGGAGGTTCACCAGGGCTTGCTCCAGGAGGAGCGCGTCTCCGTGGATCTGAGGCAGATCGCTGGGCACTCCGGCGCTGAGGCTCACGGCCGCCTCTTGAAAGCGATGCTCGACGAGCCCCCGCGCCCCGGCGACGACGGCCGCCGGCTCGACCGGGGCGGCCGAACCTCCATCGCCGCGGGCCAGGGCGAGCAGCGCGTGGATGACCTCGTCGATGCGCTTGGTCTGGTCGATGATGGTGGAGACGGCGTGGGCGGCACGCTCATCGCCCGCGACCCGCGAGACCAGCTGTTCGGCGCGGACGCTGATGATCCCAAGCGGCGTGGAGATCTCGTGCCCGATCCCGATCGCCAAGGCGCCCAAGGTGGTGGCCCGATCCAAGCGTTGCAGGCGCTCGTCGCGCTCTCTGGCCAGGTCGGCCAAGGCCAGCTCTCGCTCGAGGTCGAGCTCCTTCTTCTGGCGGTAGAGCGCGAGGCCGCCAAAGCTCAGCACCAGGCCTCCCGCGGTCAGCACCGCCCACAGGATGCGGCGCGTGGCACGGTGCTCGCGATCGCGGGCGCGGGCGGCGCTGGTGGCGACGATGACGTCGAAGCGGCGCCCGCCGGGGTCTCTCAGCGCAGCGATTCCGGCTACCGCCGTGCGGCGCGGCAAGCCCAATTCGGCCGAGAAATCGGCAGGGATTCGGGCCCAAGAATGCCCGGCAGCGATCGCCTCGCTGATGACGGGGACTTGAACTTCCCGCCCACCCTGCGCGCGAAAGCGCTCCTCGCCGGGAGCGCGCAGGAGCACCAAAGAAGAGCCGGGCCGCTCGAAGTCAGGTGCGATCCGTTCCAGCGCGGCGAGCGACACCGTCGTCGAGCTCTGCACGCGCTCGCCGAGGATCTGCGCCAGGAAGGCCTCTCCTTCGGCGAAGTCCTCCAGCTCGTCGAGGCCCTCTCGCTCTTGGTCCCAATAAGCTAGCGCGTCGATACCACCGGTCGTGGCGACCATCGCAAGCACCAAGGCTGGGCTGCTCCATCGCATCGAGCACCTCCCGATTCAGCAAGCCCCAGGCCGA
>Ga0154020_10003983_pt1 | contig 17637 bp, 11 predicted proteins | sample Klosneuvirus_201_FD_109709 | JGI IMG/M metagenome (GOLD analysis project Ga0154020, IMG submission 109709) | Active sludge microbial communities from wastewater, Klosterneuburg, Austria - Klosneuvirus_20160825_MG | ecosystem: Engineered > WWTP > Aerobic digester > Activated sludge | place...
CCACAGCGTTCTTCATGGCGCCTCCTTCTGGCCGGGTAGCAGCCCGAAGAATCGAGGCCCGGACCAATGTCCGCCGGTGATGTGACGGGCAACGGCCGAGAGGCTCTTGAAGCGCTTGCCGTTGAGTTCGTAGAGCCCGTCCGGCGTTACCAGGACGCGGTACTCGGTCTCGCCGTATTCGCGCAGTAGCGTCGTGCCGGGCGTGAGATGCACCTCGGTGCTGCGGCGCTTGTTGAACTTGGACTCCGCCGCGCCGAGCTTCAGCAGCCGTGCTTCGAGGGCCTCGGGTAGCTTCCCGTAGGCGATCTCCTGCAGGCGGTGGGCGAGGCGGCTTTCAAGGTAGTCGCGATTCCAGTGGTTGGGACGCCGGGGGAACTGGGCATCCCACAGCGCCCACAAGTCCTTCATGGGCATCGAGGGCAGGGCGGCGACCTTTGCGGCCACGCCGCCGGGGGAGGGGGCTTCCGTCATCGTTGGGGCTCCGGTGGTTGAGACGGGTCCATGAACGCGCTGTGGGGGGGAGAAGCCAAGTCAAACCGGTCTCTCCCCCAATTCCCGCATCAGCCTCCGGCAGCGTCCCATTCCGGCACATCCGCTTCGGTGCGATAGCGGTATGTCAGGCGCCCGCCGGTCGCCGGATGCTGCAGGTACCCAAAGGTGATTTCCTTGGATGCCGTTCGCGTGCAGACGACGTCGGTGTTCTCCAGGTGAGCCGGGAACAGCCACCCCTTGATGCCGATGGGGAGCCAGAACAGGTCGGTGAACACGCGAATGGGCAGGGCTTCGGGGAAACGCGCCATCTGGGCCTTTGCGACTGCAAGGTCGTCGGCGTCGGGGCCTACTTCATGAATCGGAATCCACATGACTTCATGCTCATCGGCGAACCAGCGCATGACCTCCATATCCAGCGCGGATGCGTTGGGGCCGTTGACGAGCATGCACTGGTAGCTCAGGTTCCTTGAATCATTGGTCTTCATAGGAGAAATCCTTCGTGTTAGCGGACGCGGGCACGTCTCGCGGGTTGGTGGCGAACCAGGACGCGCCAGACCAACCGGCGCTGAAGCCTGATGACTTTGTTGAGCTGCTTGCGGAACAAGCGTCGTGCCCGTCGCGCAAGGCGAAATAGCGCGATCTCAAGCCGCTGTTGCCAGGGCAGGCGTCGTCTCAGGCGGCGCGGCGGATAGACCAACAGGGCGGGCGAGGTTGCGAAGGGGATGGGGGCCGCGCTCCCTTCGGTAGCCACGTGAAGCGAGGTCGCGTAACGATTGCTGTCGATCGCCATGGCGTGGGAAGCCATGAAGAGCGGGAGCTCCTCGCGCTCGGCCGGAACCACTGGCCGTGGGGCGCGTTTGATTTGCGACTGCCATTGCTTGGCCCGGCGCGCCACTTCCTTTGGCTCCGCGAACGGGTCGGTTTGATCGAACTTCCGAATCTTGATTTCCATGTTCATCCCCAGGTTGAAAGTGCCGGCTTCTCGCGATGCCTTTCGCGATCGGCGCCGGCGGGCCTTACGTGGCATGGCCCCCACAAGGAGCGTGGGCAGTGCTTCACCACACCCGAAGCGATCAGGGCTATGCCGCGCCTCGCCCCTTCGCCCCGAAATCATTTGGTGCTGGCTCCGTTACGGCGTGTTGATCACCACGCGGGTGGCCGTGGCGTACGGGCTGGCCTCCGGGCGCTTGGCAGGTGCAGGAGGTTCGGGCGCGTAGACCTTGCGTTCGTCGCCCTGGCCCTTGGGTCGGAAGACCGTGAGGTCATCGCCCGGGATGCCCGCTGCCCGGAACCGGGCGGCGAGCTGCTCGATGAGCTCCTGGTCGAAGTGGTTGGCGTCGTAGTTGATGTCGACCAATGTATCCAGGTCGATCTCGGCCATGCGTTGCGGTACCACTTCCGCCTGCTTCATGGGATCGGTGAGGTCCGGAGATGAGAGCTTGCGGCGCTCGCCTACCGGGTCGTACTGCCAGACGGTGAGGGTGTGGGTGAGTTTGTGGGCCATCGTCATGGCTTCCCGACGCGCTTGGGTATAGACCCGTGCCGCCGCGATGAGCTGATCGGCGTAAGGCGCGAAGAGCTTCATCGCCTCCTCATCGAACTCTCCGAGCGGGAGATCGCTGGAACTCTTGCGGGCGGACTCCTGGATGATCGCCTCCAGCGCTGCGATCCGCGCGGGGAGCAACTCCTTGTCGCGGAGATGCTTCTCACGCGCCGTGGCCTCGGCCTTGAAGGCCTCCGCATTCTCGACATCGAATCGAGCGAGGGCGGCGGCGTCACCGGTGGCGGCCACGGTCTCGCGCTGGATGGCGAGCTTCATGTCCGGAGGGGGCGCATTGTCCTGATGGCGCAATTGGAAGCGCGCCTTACCCAAGGCGTCGAGGTACTTGGCGTGCTCCGCCGCCCGCTCGCGAATCGGCTTGATCAGCGATGCCAAGCGGGTGAGATCGCCCAGTAGGTCAATGCCAGCGGCGTCAACGACAGAGACGTCGTCCGTGTTGTTGCGTTGCTTCTTCACTTTCGGAAACAGAGTCATCGAATGAACTCCAAGGAGGTGCCGCCCTCTTCGCCGGGCGTCGTAGCGTTTGTGGGGTGCCCCAGAGAGGGCTGCTCTTGCGGAACCGATATCCGCCAAATGGCTCCCTCTCGGCCGTGGCCGAGGTGGGTGATTTCGATGCCCTTGGCGCGATAGGCCGGGGCGATGCGGCGCAGCTGGTCCGCGAGGCCCTTGGGAGAGCGCGGCCAGGACGTGCGGTCCGAGATGACGTGGTTATTCAGAAGGTCGTAAAGATGGCCGGCGGTGCCCTGCCATGTCAGGGGCATCACGCGATCAGCGAGGTACTTGTCGAGGGCCTGGGCGACCGCGTTCCCCTCCAGCGCCCGGTCGATGCCGGCACGCACCATGGCGGCGTATTGCCCTTGGAATTCACCAGGCTCGAAGCCCAGCGCGCGAGCCATGGCCTCTCCGAGGCGTTCGAAGTCGGCCATCCGTTGCTTCCGGGGCAGGGAAACCGTGGGAAGGACGGCCAGAGCCCTTGAGAAGAGATCCAGCAGCGCGGCGAACACCTTGGGCTTATCCCTCTCCCAGGCGGCTTGCGTCTCGGCATCGTCGCGGCGGGCCACCGGCGGGATGGTCGGCAGATCGACGTGAATGACTCGGTCGATCAGATCCGGCCGGGTGGCGACGACGGCAATCCCGTTCAAGACCACCGGGCGCTTGGTTGCCATGACGTGCTCTTCACCGTTGGTGTAGAGCTGCCGCGATGCGAATCCGCCGCCGGTGGAGAGGGTGCAGAAGGCGTCCTGCTGCTCCGGCGTCAGGCCGGAAAGGTTTTCGTAGGAGACGAGCCAGTTATTGGCGGCGGCGACGAACACGTCCTCGACCGTCTTGGGGCGACCGCGCAGCATCACCTTGTTCGGATCGACGAGACTCCGCAGGACCGCCTGGGTCGTGGACTTGGCGGAACCCTGTTCCCCGACCAGCTCGAGGACGGGGAAGGGTGTATCGGGGCGGAAGCAGTCCAGTAGCCAGCACAGCACCGTTAGGCGCTGCTGCGGCGGGATGTTCGTGTGCTGCCAGAGAAGTCCAATGTCTGCGCCGCGCTCTGGCACCGGTAGCGGCCGCATCGAGGGGGTGCGAGTAAAAAGGACGGGTGACTCGTCAACGAGGCGCCAACCCTGCGCCGTGATGTGAATGGCCCTCCATTGCTCGTCGCAGAGATCGAGGACGTAGCCGTCGTGGCAACCTGCGGCCCGAACATGGACTTCGATTTCGTCGCCGTCGTTGATGCCAGCTGCGGACAGGGTGGCGAGAGCCGCCTTCATGGTGGTCTCTGCGACGCCCGCTTCCTTTGCATGCCAGTAGGCCGCTCGCAGCCAGTCCTCGAATCCAGAGGAGTAGGTACGCCAGACTTCGCGGCACTCGGGCGTGGGGATGATGGCCACGGCGTGCCGGTCGGCGTCGTGGTGCAGTTGGCACCGGGCGCGGGCCAGCGCCACCAGCTCGTCAAGAACGGAGTGGTCAGCACCGGCAGCCGGCATATCGTCTTGGGTCGCCCGATCGATCTCCGTCACGGAGCACGCTGGATTGGTCTGCTTGGCCTTCTGGCGCAAGCGCACGTAGTTGGCGAGATCCGTGGCGCGCAGCGTCGAGAATGCCTCGATGACCACTTCCTCGAAGATGGCGCCCACGTCCTCCGGCAGCCTCGCAATGGCCTCCTCGACGATCCTCTGTGGACCGGGAGCTACCTGTCCTTCCGGCGACCCCAACATAGGGACGGAACCGTCACGACCATCACGATCATCACGTTGGTGATGATGGTGACGGTTGTGATGGTTGCCCGCCTCTGTGTGGGCGCCCGAAAGGAGGGTGTCGACTGTCACGCCGCGCCCTCATGCGAAGCGGGCGTATCGCGCTGTGCCTTCGTTGGCGGAACGCCGGAGGCCTCGACTTCCTGGACGCCGGCGATCGGATACAGAACGCGGCCGACTATCTTGAGGAACGCGGGACCGATCCGGTGTTGACGCCAGCGCTCAAGAGTTTTCTCGCTGACCTGCCAGCGCGTGGCCAGTTGCCTCGGTGTGAGATGCATGTCTTCTCCATGTTGATTTGGCCCGCATGTCGCATTCCCTCGTCGACGGACGCGGGCGATTAGCGGTGCTCATGGAGTGACATTGTCGGGGCGTTTTTATGCGACTCGAGCGCACAAAAGCGCATGTTTGGGCGCGTGAAATGCCCTCATCGACGCGCACGTGCTCGCATGTGCGCGCAAGTGCGCCAAAATGGGATGGCGTGACTAAAGTGAACGTCGCAACAGAAAAAAGAACGGGTCCTTCCTGGCCGAAGTGCCATGCGGGAGGCGCGAGCGCAGCACTCCGCCACCGTCAGGGTGCAAACCTAGGTTTGCAGGGGTTTGCGGTTTGCACCTTGACCCCGGCGAACGAAGTCGGCTTGAGCGTGCGGAGGATCGCTTATCCAATCACCGCATGAAATGCGGCGAATATGGTCACTAATCTCCGCAGTATTTGCGGTGATAACGAACTAGCGACAGGCGCCGGCCAGTTGCCGATTGGCGGGTAGGGGTAGCGGGTGGGGTCGCGATAAGTCCAGCAGAAAATCGGCAATCCGCGCCGCAAATGGGGTGCTTACGGCCATCGCTATCTCATTTCGGCATGCCCATCGAGTATGGGCGAAAAGCTGTCCTTGTCGAATCCGGCGGTGGCCTAGGCATTAGAAATGGCCGAGCAGGCCATCGCTTGATAGACTCTCATCGACTTTAAGCGACTTTGACAGCTTCTAAACCGACCTTGCACGCCATGAAAGCTGAGCCGTGGGTATCCGTCGAGCAGGTCGCTCAGCACTTGGGTGTCGCGAAGGAAACGGTCTATCGCTGGCGTGAGCGTCGTGGACTTCCCGCCCACCGGATCGGCCGTCTTTGGAAGTTCAAGCTATCGGAAGTGGACGATTGGGTCCGCGCAGATGGTGCCCACGATGAGCCACGCCTGCAGTGATGAGGGCAGAGGGCTGCACGAGATCCGACGCGTGAATATCCAACAACTCGAAAACGAACTCTGGGAAGCCGCCGACCAACTGCGTGCCAACTCCAAGCTCACCGCCGCCGAATATTCAATGCCGGTGTTGGGTCTGATCTTCCTGCGCCACGCGGATAACCGCTTCAAGGCCTACTTGCCCGAGATCGAAGCCGACATCCCGCAACAAGTGCCCGCCGCGCAGCGTGAAGCGCTGATCAGGCTCGGCTTCCAGGGCAAGGCCGCGATCTATTTGCCAGAAGTCGCACGATTCGACCGAATCGCCAATCTTCCGCAAGGCGCGAATGTGGGCGCGGCCATCGATTCGGCCATGGATGTTATCGAGGCGGAGTACGAGGTGCTCAAAGGGGCGCTGCCTCGCGGCTATTCGACCTTCGAGCCCGATCTGCTGGCCGAACTGGTCAAGATCTTCGACCGGCCCGCCATGAAGGCGGCCACCGGCGACGTGTTCGGTCGTATCTATGAATACTTTCTAAACAAATTCGCCCAGAGCGGTGCCCAGGAAGGGGGCGAATTCTTCACGCCACCGTCGCTGGTAAGAATGATCGTGAACGTGATCGAGCCGGATCACGGATTGGTGCTGGACCCGGCGTGCGGTTCGGCCGGAATGTTTGTGCAGACCGGCCACTTCATCGAAGACGTGCGTCACCAGCAGGCCAACGACACCGCCACCTTCCACGGCCAGGAAAAGAGCGACACCAACACCAAGCTGGCGCGCATGAACCTGGTGGTACACGGGCTGGACGCCTCCAACATCCGGCAGGGCAACACCTTCTACGACCAGGTAGAGCACCTCATCGGCCAGTGCAATTTCGTCATGGCCAACCCGCCGTTTAACGTGGACGGCGTGGACACCAAGAAGGTGGAAGGCCAGGTCAGTGACAGCGGGCGCCTGCCTTTCGGACTGCCCGGCACCAATGCCAAGACCGGCGCCATCAGCAACGCCAACAGCCTGTGGATCCAGTACTTCTACGCTTACCTGAACGACACTGGCCGCGCCGGCTTCGTCATGGCGTCCAGCGCCTCGGACGCTGGCAACAAAGACCGCGACATCCGTGAGAAGCTGGTCAAGACCGGCCACGTCGACGTGATGATGGCCGTCGGCAACAAGTTCTTCTACACCCGCAGCCTGCCTTGCACTCTGTGGTTCTTCGACAAGGGCAAGCCGCAGGACCTGCAAGGCCAGGTGCTGATGATCGACGCGCGCAACGTCTACCACGTTGTCTCGGCGCGTTCGCACGTCTTCACGGATGAGCAGCACGCCAATCTCAACGCCATCGTCTGGCTGTACCGGGGCGAGACCGAGAAGTTCGTGGCGCTTGTCGCCCGCTACCAGCGGCAGGTGGACGGGTGGCTGGCAGCCATTCCGGACCGCATCGCTGCCGACACCGCCGCCGTTGAGGGGTTGGTCACCCAGTTGCAGGCCTTTGCCCAGGGCGCCACGCTGTCCGAACTGAACGCCGAGCAACCCGAGGACGCACACCTCACCCAGGCCCAGCTCGATGCCTTCAAGGCCGAGCTGGTCGGCGTGCAGGCCGACACGCACGCAGCCGATGCCAACGCAGCGCTGTTCACTGTCTGCACCCAGGCCCGCACAGCCGTCGCCACGGCGGACCTCGCCAGCCATGCCGGGCAGGTGGCCTTGCAGGGCACGCTCGATGCCCTGGCCCCGCAGCTCAAGGCCGCCAGCAAGACGGTGGAAGCCCGCCACAAGCAGTGGCTCAAGCTGCTGGACACGGCAGAGAAGTCACTGCGCGCTCGGCAGAGCAAAGCCTTCGACGGCAAAATCGCTCGCGAAGCCAAGCGCGCCTTGCTGGCCGCCGACACCAAGAAGAATGAAAACCCCTCGGTGCGCGACGCGGTGCTCGATGCGCTGAAGCAGACCGCGTATTTCATCCATCAGGCCCACTGGCTGCATAGCCGCTTCCCACAAGGCGTATTCGCGGAAGTGCCAGGCCTGTGCAAGGCCGTCACGCTGAACGAGATCGCCGCCAACGACTACTCGCTCACGCCGGGGCGGTACGTGGGTGTGGCAGCAGCAGCGGCCGAAGACGAAGACGACTTCGTCGAAAAGTTGCGTGAGATCCACGATGAGCTAGCCGAACTTAACGACAAGGCTGTGGAACTGGCAGGGCGGATTGCAAGCAACTTTGAGGAGTTGCTGGGATGACCCTTTCGGTGAAGACCATCCGGGAAGTATCCATCGGCGTCTATGACGGTCCCCACGCAACGCCAGAACTTCACAACGAGGGCGCTGCCGTTTTTCTCGGTATACCGAATCTGCTGCCAGATGGGCGGATCGACGTGACAGCAGCCAGATGGGTCGCTGAACGTGACCTGTCGAAGTGGACTCGCCGTGTCACGCCGCAGGCCAATGACATTGTCTTTACCTACGAGGCCACGCTAAACCGCTACGCGATTATTCCCGAGGGCTTCAAGTGCTGCCTAGGACGACGGACGGCACTCATTCGACCCGATCCGTCGCGGATTGATCATCGCTACCTCTTCTACTACTTCTTTTCGCCAAGGTGGCGCGCTCAGATAGAGGCGAACACCCTGACAGGTGCGACAGTGGACCGCATTCCGTTGACCACATTTCCAGAGTTCGAGATCCTCGTCCCCGAAATGCAGGAGCAAAGACGGGTCGCGGAAATGTTGTCGGCCTACGACGACCTCATCGCAACCAACCAGCGCCGCATTGCCTTGCTCGAAGACGCTGCCCGCCGCCTGTACCGCGAGTGGTTCGTGCACCTGCGCTTTCCTGGCCATGAGTCAGTGCCGGTGAAGGACGGCCTACCCGAAGGCTGGCTGCGTCAAACGCTTGGCGGGCTGTGCGATTCGGTTGATGGCGCCGTTGTCCAGACCGGCCCTTTTGGTTCCCAGCTTCATCAGCACGACTACAAGGATTCCGGTACGCCAGTGGTGATGCCCCAAGACATCGTGGGTGATCGCATTCGAATGGACAGGATCGCTTATGTCGATGAACAAGCCGCGAACCGACTGTCCAGGCATCGACTGCGGCCATTCGACATCGTGTTTCCGCGCCGGGGGGACATTGCCAAGCGAGCACTTGTGGAACCCCATCAGGACGGGTTCTTGTGCGGCACCGGCTGCTTGAAGATCAGCTTGCCGCCCGAGCCGCTTCATCCGCTCTTGCTCTACTTCCAGCTAGCCGATCCGGGCATGGTGAAGTGGATCGAAGGGCAGGCAATTGGCGCGACTATGTTGAACCTCAGCGGTGCGATTCTTCGTTCGGTCGAGTGCCTGGTGCCAAGCAAGGATGTGCAGACGCGCTTCGTAAATGATGGTCACGTCATTCGGCAGCAGATTGACTTGCTGGAAATGCAAAGCGCGCAGCTCATCAAAGCTCGGGATCTTCTTCTGCCCAAACTGATGTCCGGCCAACTCGATGTCTCCGGCACCCGTCTCACAGAGGAGATCGCGGCATGACCGAACCTGCGGCGAGCCACGTCATCCCTCGGGCCGGCGGCGGCCACAGCGACTACATCGTCTACGTTGACGAAAGCGGCGACCACAGCCTCACGTCCATCGACCCGGACTACCCGGTGTTCGTGCTGTCGTTCTGCATCTTTCGCAAGGATGAGTACGCGAGCGGCGTGACGCCAGTCATCCGGCAACTGAAGTTCGCCACCTTCGGCCACGACATGGTGGTGCTGCACGAGGCGGACATCCGGCGCAAGAAGGGGGCGTTTTCGCGGTTATCGAAGGAACCGCGCGAGGCGTTCCTGAGCGCGCTGACCGACATCATCGGCGCGGCAGACTTCCAGCTGGTGGCCGTGGTGATCGACAAGCGCAAGCTGAAGGATCGCTACAACAGCCCGGCGCATCCGTACCACCTGGCGCTGGAGTTCGGGCTGGAGCGCATCTATCGGCTGCTGAAGGGCGCGGGCCATGACGACGCGCTTACCTATATTGTGGGCGAGGCGCGCGGGGCCAAGGAAGACGCCGAGCTGGAGCTGGAGTTCCGCCGCATCCGTGACGGCGCGAACTACTTCCACCGCCCCTTGCCGTTCGACCTAATTATTGCCGACAAGAAGACCAACTCGGAAGGCCTGCAACTGGCCGACCTGACGGCGCGGCCGATCGGTTTGGCGGTACTACGGCCGGGTCAGGGCAACCGGGCGGCAGAGGTGCTGGAGGGGAAGTTCTACCGGGACAGGACCGGCAACAAGCTGGGCATGGGGCTGAAGGTGTTTCCGTGAAAAACGAAGACCGTACCCCAGAAAGCAGAAGGGCCCCTGTAGTACCAGGGGCCCGACGCCGGCCGCGTAGTCGCAACCCATTTGCCAGCAAATATAGCGGATCGGCCGCGACTTGACAAGACGGCCGGGCCCTGGTCGTGGCGGGCCCGGGGACTGGAGGGAAACAAGAAGATGGCCAAGAAGGACTATTCCGAAGACCTGTTGATCCAGGCGCCGACGGCCGAACTGCTGGAAAAGCAGCTCGGCTGGCAAACCGTGTTCGCCCAGGACGACGAGGACTTCGGGCCAGACAGCCTTCTGGGCCGCAGCAACGACACCGAGGTGGTGCTCAGCCGCGAGGTGCTGGCCGCGCTGAAGCGTCTGAACCCGGGCTTGGCCGCAGAGGCCTACAGCCAGGCCCTGGCGCAGGTGCTGCAGGACGACATCACCAAGACGCTGATTGCCCTGAACGAAGAGAAGTACAAGCTGCTGCGCGATGGCGTGCCGGCGAAGTACCGGGACGCAGCCGGCCGCTTGGTGGACAAGCGCCTACGTCTGATCGACTTCGATCGCCCTGACAACAACCGCTACCAGGCGGTGCGCGAGCTGTGGGTGCGCGGGCGCCTGTGGCTGCGCCGCCCGGACGTGATCGGCTACGTCAATGGCCTGCCGCTGGTGTTCATCGAGCTCAAACGCTTCGAGGTCCACATCGACAGCGCCTACAAGAAGAACTACAGCGACTACCTGGACACCATCCCGCACCTGTTCCACTGGAACGCGCTGGTGGTGATCTCCAACGGCCACGATGCGCAGTACGGCTCGCTGACCAGCACCCGCGAGCACTTCTACCGCTGGAAGCGGCTGGACGAGGACGACCCCGAGCCGGGCAAGGATCAGCCCCTGCTGCCCATCCTGCTCAAGGGCATGCTGGACAAGGCCCGGTTGCTCGACATCATCGAAAACTTCGTGCTGTTTGATACCAGTGAAGGTGGCATGCACAAGATCGTGGCGCGCAACCACCAGTATCTTGGCGTCAATCGGGTGATTGAGCGCCTGACCTCTGACGATCCGACGATCAAGGCCGAAGTCAGCGCCGGGCAATTAGGCGTGTTCTGGCACACGCAGGGCTCGGGCAAGTCGTATTCCATGCTGTTCCTGACCGAAAAGATCCACCGTCGGATCTCGGGCAGCTACACCTTCGTGGTCATCACCGACCGCACGGAGCTGGACGACCAGATCGCATCGACCTACACCAATGCCGGGCGCGCCAACAGCAAGACGGATCAGGCTTCCAGCGGCGACGCCTTGCGCAAGATGCTGCGAGACCAGAACCGTCGCTACGTGTTCGGCCTGATTCAGAAGTACCGCGAACTGGTGAAGGAGGCTTATTCGGAACGCGACGACATCATCGTCATCAGCGACGAGGCGCACCGAACGCAGTACGGCCGCCTGGCGCTGAACATGCGCAAGGGCCTTCCGCGTGCCAAGTTCCTGGGCTTCACGGGGACACCCTTGATCGACGCCGGCGAGAAGCAGCTGACGCGCGAGGTGTTCGGTGACTACGTGTCAATCTATGACTTCCAGCGCGCGGTGGCCGATGGCGCGACTCTGCCTTTGTTCTATGAGAACCGAGGCGAGAAGCTGAAGATCGTCGACCCCAAGGTCAGTGAACGCATCGCCGAGCACATCGAAGCGGCCCGGCAGGGGGCGACGCTGAACGATCCGTGGACCGACGAGAAGGAAGAAAAGCTCTACCGGGAGCTGGCGCGCGACTACCCCATCCTGACCTCGCCAACGCGGCTGGAGAAGGTGGCGCAGGACTTCGTCGATCATTTCCACCAGCGCTGGAGGGTGGTGAATACCGGCGGCGGCAAGGCCATGATGGTCTGCCTGGACAAGATCACCTGCGTGAAGATGCACGATCTCGTCAAAGCTAAATGGCAGGAGAAGGCCGCTCAGCTGGAGGCGAGCGTGGCCGCTGAGGAGGCCTTGTTCGCCGCCAAGGGTAAGGCACTACCAAAGCTGCTGCAACAGCGGCGCGAACAGGTCGAATGGATGAAGGCCACCGAATGCTGCGTGGTGGTTTCACAGGAGCAGGGCGAGGTGGCCGAGTTCGCCAAGTGGCGCAACTTCCGCGACGAGCCGCTGGACATAACGCCGCACCGCGAGAAGATGGTCAAGCGCAACCTTGAGAAGGAGTTTAAGCAGGCCGAGAACCCTTTCCGCATCGCTATCGTCTGCGCCATGTGGCTGACGGGCTTCGACGTGAAATGCCTGGCCACGCTGTACCTCGATAAGCCGATGCAGGGCCACACGCTGATGCAGGCCATTGCCCGCGTCAACCGTGTGGGCGGCGGTAAGAAGCATGGCCTGATCATTGACTACAACGGCATGCTAAAGAGTCTGCGAAAGGCCCTGGCCACCTTTGCCCAGGGTGACCGCGCCGGCACTGGCAAGGGTGAAGGCGAGCAGAACACGGTGCGCGAAGACTCGGAGGCACTGGCGGAGTACGCGCAGAGCTTGATGGCTGCCCGCGATTTTCTGGTGGACCTCGGCTTCGATCTGGACGGTCTGATTGCCGCCAAGGGCTTCGACAAGCAGCAGCAGATCCTGGTCGCCGTAAATCTGCTGTGCGAGAGCGACGAGCGCCGCAAGACCTATCAGGTGATCGTGGAGGATGTGCAGGCCCGCCACCGGGGCCTGTTCCCGCACCCTGGCCTGTTCGACTTCGATGCCGAAGAAAGCGCCGTCAATGCGATCTACAACAAGCTGCAGGATGCACGCGAAACGCCCGACGTTAGCGCGCTGCTGCAGGACTTGTACGAGGTGGTCGACACGGCACTGACGACGGATGGCAAACCAGCCCCGGCCGTGGCGAACCAGGGCCATGCGCGGTACGACCTTTCCAACATCGACTTTTCACGACTGCGGGCCGAGTTTGAGAGATCGCCGTTCAAGAACGTGGTCACTCTGAACCTGAAGGAAAAAATCGAAGAGCGGCTGGCGATGATGGTGGCCCGCAACCCGACCCGGGTCGATCTGTACGAGCGATACCAGGAAATCGTCCAGGAATACAACAAGGACAAGGATGCCGCCGAAATTCAGAAGGTGATGGACGACCTGTTCACCTTCAACGACAACCTCAACGAAGAAGAGAAGCGCTACCTGCGCGAGGGGCTGGAGAGCGAGGACCAACTGGCCGTGTTCGACCTGCTGCAGAAGGACACGTTGAACAAAGGCGACCGTGACGCCATCAAGAAGGTGGCCAAGGAACTCTTGGACAAGCTGACGAGCGGCAAGCTGCAGATTGATCACTGGCGCGAGAAGGCCACAGCGCAGGCGCAGGTCAAGGCCGAAATCATCAAGCACCTGTTCGCTCATTTGCCCTCAGGCGCTTACGACGCTGACGAGATCAACCTGAAGGCCAACGCCGTGTTTGCGCACATTTACACGGCTGGGATTGGCGCGGGCGCGAGGTCATATCACTGATGGCGGATTTGTTCTGATGCAGTTCATCGCCAATGGTCCCGTCATCCCGGATGCACTCTTGCAAGCGCACGAGGAGGGCCGGGTGGTGTTCTTCTGCGGCGCTGGCATCTCCTATCCCGCCGGGCTGCCCAGTTTCAAGGGGTTGGTGGAAGAAATTTATCGACTGAACAACACGTCGCGCACGGCCATCGAGCAGGAGGCTTTTGAGCGCAGCCAGTTCGATGCCACGCTCGACTTGTTGGAACGACGTTTGCCGGGACAGCGCCTGGCCGTGCGGCGGGCATTGGCGCAGGCCCTGAAGCCCAAGCTACGCCGCAAGGGCGCTACCGACACCCACGCAGCGTTGCTCAGTCTGGCTCACAGCCGTGATGGCGCGAGGCGCCTGGTCACTACCAACTTCGACCGGGTGTTCGATGTAGCGGCCAAACGCACAGGGCAGCCGTTTCAGACGTTCGCGGCACCAATGCTCCCCATCCCCAAGAACAGCCGATGGAATGGGCTTGTCTATCTGCACGGTCTCCTGGACGACAAGGCAGATGAAACCACGTTGAACCGGTTGGTGGTTACCAGCGGGGATTTTGGGTTGGCCTACCTCACCGAGCGCTGGGCCGCCCGTTTTGTGAGCGAGTTGTTCCGCAACTACGGGGTGTGCTTCGTCGGCTATAGCATTAATGATCCGGTGTTGCGCTACATGATGGATGCACTGGCCGCCGACCGGATGCTGGGTGAACGCACCCCACAAGCCTGGGCGCTGGGCGATTGCGAAACGGGACAGGAAGACCACAAGACCATCGAGTGGGAAGCCAAAGGCGTCACCCCCATCTTGTACGAAGTGCCCGCCGGCAGAGACGATCATTCCGCGCTGCACAAGACCTTGCACGCTTGGGCGGAAACCTACCGCGATGGTGTGATGGGAAGGGAGCGCATCGTCGTCAGCCATGCCCTGACACGGCCATCGTCCAGTACGCGACAAGATGATTTCGTTGGCCGGATGCTCTGGGCGCTGTCACATGAATCGGGGCTTCCGGCCAAGCTATTTGCGGAGTTCGACCCTGTGCCGTCGCTAGACTGGCTCGAGGCTCTTGCCGTGGACCGCTACGTTCAAGGCGACTTGGCTCGCTTTGGAGTTCCGCCGCGCAGTGAGATGAACAGGAAGCTCACGTTTAGTCTGATTTGCCGACCCGCGCCCTATACGCTCGCGCCTTGGATGGCGCTTGTCTCGGGGGGGGCGGTGGACAGTCAATTGGACGACGTGATGTTCCAGCTGGCACGGTGGCTGGTGAGGCACCTGAATGACCCGGCGTTGATCATTTGGGTGTCACAGAAAGGTGGCCAGTTACACGACCGTTGGGTATGGCTGATCGAGCTCGAGCTGGATCGCTTCGTGCGCCTGAATCGTGAAGGGAAAGTGTCCGAACTGGAGGAAATCCGCGCTAACGCCCCCAATGCGATCCCGGGTCCACTGATGCAAACGCTTTGGCGCTTTCTATTGACGGGACGAGTGAAAGTGCCGTGGCGTGATTTGGACCTCTACCGCTGGAAAGAACGTCTCAATCGTGACGGGTTGACGACCACTCTTCGTCTTGAGCTGCGTGACCTTCTAACCCCCAAAGTCACGCTGAAGAAGCCGTTTCGCTGGGAAGAAGAGAGCGACGCGAAGGCCCAAGAGCCCGAGAGGCTAAAGCAACTGGTCGATTGGGAGCTGGAGCTGGCTGCCGATAACGTGTATTCGTCGCTTAACGACCTCCGTGCGTCCGCGTCGTGGCAGTCCGCTTTGCCTGTGCTTATCGACGATTTTCAGCAATTGGTGCGTGACGCATTGGAACTTTCGCGTGAACTGGGTGCGGCCGATGATCGACATGACGCGGCCTACTGGTATCTGCCCTCAATTACCCCACATTGGCAAAACCGTGGATTCCACGACTGGGTGGCGCTGATAGAGATGCTGCGTGACGCTTGGCTAGTCTGCTATCAGAATGATCCGAGGCGCGCTCGGCAAATCGCACAAAGCTGGCTCGCTCAACCCTTTCCCACCTTCCGGCGGCTGGCCCTATTCTCGGCAACGCGCGATGGCATAGCCCCGGACGGCGAGTGGGTGAGCTGGTTGCTGTCGGACGACGGTTGGTGGCTGTGGTCGGTGGAGACGCAACGCGAAGTGATGCGTCTGCTGGTGCTGCAGGGAGCACACCTCCCAACGTCGGCCCGATCTCAACTGGAAGCCGGAATATTGGCTGGGCCGCCGCGCGAGATGTTCGTGGACGATATCGAACCGGATCGTTGGCAACAAATGGTCGACGACGCGGTGTGGTTGCGCCTGGCTAAGCTCGCTTCAGTAGGAAGTCCGTTGGGTGCCGACGCACAGGCCAAACTTACGGCACTTTCGGAAGCCAATCCCGAATGGAAGCTGGCGGTCAACGAACATGACGAGTTCTCGCATTGGATGAGCGGCACTGGGGATCCTGACTACGAAGAACGTCGCGAGGTCGATCTGGCACCGCGCAAGCGGCGTGACCTGGTGATCTGGCTGCAACGCCCGCCATCGCCACATCCCATTAGCGAAGACAATTGGCGTGAAACCTGCCGGGAGCGGTTTTTTCATTGCGTTTTGGCACTATCCGATCTCGCGCAACTGGGGCATTGGCCGGCCGCACGCTGGCGTGAAGCACTCCAGGTGTGGAGTGAGGATGAGCTGCTCCTACGCTCATGGCGATTTGTCGCGCCACTTGTCCGCACAATGCCTGATGAACACCTGCTGAACATCGCGCACGGAGTGTCGTGGTGGTTGAAAGCTGTATCCAAGGTATTCGAGCGACACGAGGCAGTTTTTCTCGATCTGTGCCGGCGGCTGCTAGAACTTCCGTATGAAGCCGTTGCGGATAACGATCAGCCCGTTAGCCGAGCTATCAATCACCCGGTAGGTCATGTAACTCAAGCGCTGCTTCAGTTCTGGTTTAAGCGAAAACCAAACGACGACGATGGACTGCCGATAGATCTGGAACCTCTGTTTACCCGCCTGTGTGACACGCAGTCGGAGCCATTGCGTCATGGTCGCGTACTGCTGGCATCACGCCTCATCGCGCTTTTTCGGGTGGACCGAACGTGGACGGAGACTCACTTGTTGCCATTGTTCGACTGGCGATCTCATGCGCGCGAGGCACGCGCGGTTTGGGAAGGATTCCTCTGGGCGCCGCGACTCCACCGTCCGTTACTAGTCAGCTTCAAGGCGCAACTGCTCGATACTGCTGTGCACTACGCCGAGCTGGGCGAGCATGGTCGTCAGTACGCGGCCTTTCTGACCTTTGTCGCATTGGACCCTGCGGACACGTATACCCAGCGGGAACTCCAGACTGCTATCGGCGCACTGCCGCAGGAGGGCTTGCAGGAATCTGTACAGGCGTTGGTCAACGCTTTGGAGGGTGCGGGGGAGCAAAGAGAAGACTATTGGGTCAATCGTGTTCAGCCGTTCTGGCAGACTGTGTGGCCAAAATCACGTGACCTAGCTTCCCCTGGTATCGCCAAGGTTCTTGCACGGTTGGCTATTGCGGCGCGAGGCGAATTTCCGGTTGCCCTATCTGCGGTGCAGGACTGGCTGCAGCCATTCGAGCAGCCGGACTTCGTTGTCCATCCTTTGCATAAGTCGGGCTTGTGCAGACGATTTCCTGCCGATGTCCTTCGCCTTTTGAGCAAGATCATCGACAATCAACCGTGGGCGCCTCGGGAGTTGGGCGACTGCCTGCAGGAGATGTCACAGGCATTGCCCGGATTGCTCCAAGATTCCCGATATCAGCGTTTGGTGGAGTATTCACGTCGACGCGGGATGTGAATCTGGAGTTCGGTGGCGATCACTAGATCTCGATCAGTGCCATCCCTGGTCAGATGTCCGTGCCGATCGGGTTTGCCAACGAGGCGGCATGAACCGTCGAAAGTCGGTAAGAATCGACAAAATGAGGTAATTGGTGGCTTGTTTACCCCATTTATGGTTGTTCTGGATTCGGCGCTGTTCATGAGCCGTGAACAGGCCGGATTTGTGAACGGACTGGATCCTCGGCAAACCGCGTGCGCTCACTGGCTACAATTGCCGCAGGCGTGCTCTTTCGACCAAAGCGCCGCTTTCGGCCTGGTAAACCATCCACCGAGTGCGCCTACGATCCCATAAGATCGCGCATGTGCTCTGATGAGCGCTTTTGATGGCGTAGTAAACCGCGCTATCGGTCATCGGCTACCACGGTCGCAGACGTACTCTTTTGGCCTCATCGTGGTCCGTGGCCTGGTAAGCCATTCACCACCACAGACCAGAAGGCCGGGGCATTGCGCCCCGGCCTTTTTTTCGGCGCCCCGGCCAGGATCAGGGCGTCACGGTAAAGCCCATGCCGGGCGACCACGGCCCGACGCCATTGCTGTTGTA
>Ga0154020_10003984_pt1 | contig 17635 bp, 18 predicted proteins | sample Klosneuvirus_201_FD_109709 | JGI IMG/M metagenome (GOLD analysis project Ga0154020, IMG submission 109709) | Active sludge microbial communities from wastewater, Klosterneuburg, Austria - Klosneuvirus_20160825_MG | ecosystem: Engineered > WWTP > Aerobic digester > Activated sludge | place...
CACCACTGGGATGGCTTTTTCGCGCACAATGGCCGCCGCGCACGAGATGATGGTAAACGCGGGCAGGATGACTTCATCGCCCGGAGAGAGCTGCAAGGCCGCCACGGCCGCATCCAACGCCGCGGAGCCGTTTGTGACCGCCACGCCATGCTTGCGGCCCACTCGCGCGGCAAATTGCTCCTCAAATTTTTTTACAAACGGCCCTTCGGATGAAATCCAGCCAGTGTCCAGGCACTCCAGCAGATATTTGCGCTCGTTGCCGTTCAGCAGCGGCTCGTTAACAGGGATATTCATGTTAGTTGCTGGTTGCTGGTTGTTAGTTGCCGGTGTTTACGCGCGATCAGCAACTAGCAACCGGCACCTACTCAATGCGAATTTTGTCTGCGGGAACGGATGGGAAGCGGGTTTTGTAATCGCCGCCATACGGGCCTTGTTTCACTTCCAGCATCACCAGTTCTTCCAGAGCTTCAAAACCATGGCCGCCTTCTACCAGCAAAATAATATCGCCTTGTTGGAGGACAACGCTCTTGGCATAAACCTGTTCGTGGTCGTAAAAATCTACGCGCACTTTGCCCTTGCGAATGAACAAGACTTCTTTTGTGCCGGTCACCTCGCGGTTCACATCGTTGTGATAATGCGAGGCGATGACCTTGCCTTCCGGGTGGCGCATATACGCCAATTGCAAGCTCATGTCATCGGGCGTGACAAAATGCAAACCTTCCGCGTCAAAATTTGCCGGAATGATGATGGCATACAGCAACTTGTCGTCTTTAATGTGGCGAATCATGCCAAGATTCTAACAAAGGTTGGGGCTGGGTGCGATGCGCTCACACGCGCCGCCGCTGATGGCCGGGACGAAGTGCACTTCGCTGTTTTCGCTTAGCTTTTGGCGCAACCCCTCGCGGCTGGTCACGCCATCCACCACCAGCGCAATGTTGCGGCGCAGGCGATTTTCTTCGGGGTCAACCAGCCGCGCTTTCAGGCCGGGGTATTGCGCGTCCAGCGCGTCAATCGCCTCGCGCACGGTCGTGCCCGGCACGGCCACATCCGCCACGCCGCCTGTGAGCGGGCGCAAAAGCGAAGGGATAAAGATGCGAGGCATAATCTTCTTTTATCAGCTTTTTTTACCTAACGGAGAGCATGTCAGGCTGAAATTACATTCAACGATTTTTTGCCGTGCAAGATGGCGTCTGCGGGAATCCGATTGTCAAATGTTGCCATGCGGGCATTGTGTTTTATCGCCAAAGCCAACAAATAAATATCTGTCACTCGTGAGGGCGTAAGCAATTCGGGATGTGCCAGAGTTTTCTCGTCTAACAATGACACGTCATCTGGGCAAAACTCATGCCGCGAATCAGCGCAGAAAGCCTGCATTACCTCGCGCACATCACTGGCTGTTCCCAAATGATTGGGATATTTTGACTGGCTGGCAACCCGAATCACGCCATTCTCTGTAAGCGGGCATGTTAAAAGCCGCACACTCATAGGCTGGCTGCCAAGCCAGGCATGGGCTGCTTCATGAAACACATGACGAGGGTCAAGCAGCGCCAGAATGGTGTTGACATCAAGCAAATATCGGCTCAATCCGTTTCCTCTAGTAATTGCTTAACCAATTCTGGGGTTGCTGACGCGCTATTTGGGCGCACCGGAAAAAGCCTTATCCCGTTGCGAATTTTCGCGGGTTTCTTGCTGTCCGAAGACAGCCCTCGCCGAGCCAGATCTGAAATAACCTCGCCAACCGGAACGCGGCGCTGCTCGGCCAGAGCGCGAGCCGCTTCGAGCACATCTTTATCCAGGTTGAGCGTTGTTCTCATGGCTCAATTATATGCGCATCACGCATCACGCATCACGCATCACCTCTGAATGTATTCTTCTTACCCCGTAATTCGGTAGCCGGTGCCTTTGGGGCCGTCTTCCAGCGTCACGCCCAACTCGGTCAGGCGTTTGCGGATGACATCCGCGCGGGCAAAGTCTTTTGCGGCGCGGGCTTGTGTGCGCATCTCGATGAGCATCTCAATCAGCGCGGCTTCGCGGTCGGCGTCGCCGTTTCCGCCAGCCGCGTTCTCATCGCGCAAAATGCCCAGCACGTCGCCGGCCAACTCGCGGTAGATGGCCGCCGCCTGCTCCAGCACCGCCTTGGAGGCCGTGCCGTCATCCAGCGCGGCGTTCATGTCCTTGCCCATGTCAAACAACGCGCTGATGGCGAGCGGCGCGTTGAAATCGTCGTTCATCGCGCTGGTGAACTGCATCCGGGCCTGATCCAGCCGGTTGGTCAAGCGCGCCTCGGTCTCGGCATCGGGGGTGGCAAAGTCACCGCGTTTGATGGCATCCTTCACGCGCGTGGCGGCGATGTTCAGCCGTTCCCAGCCGCGCAACGCGGATTGCAGCGCCTCATCGCTGTAATCTGCCGGGCTGCGATACAACCCCGACAAAATAAACATGCGCAACGCCTCTGGCCGGTATTTTTTGAGCGAATCTTGAATGGTGACAAAGTTGCCCAGCGATTTGCTCATCTTCACGCCTTCGTTCAAAAGCGTGCCGCCCAGCATCCAGTAATTGCAGAAGGCCGCACCGTGCGCGGCCTCGCTTTGGGCAATTTCGCACTCGTTGTGCGGAAAGATGTTGTCCACGCCGCCGCCATGAATGTCAAATGTTTCGCCCAAATAGCGGTTGCTCATGGCCGAGCACTCAATGTGCCAGCCCGGGTAGCCCCATCCCCAGGGCGAGGGCCACTTGAGCACATGCGCATCTGGGGCTTTAATCCAAAGCGCAAAATCCATCGGATGGCGCTTCTCATCGCGCACGGTCACGCGCTTGCCCGCCTCAAGCTCCTCGGTTTTGCGCCCGCTCAGCTTGCCGTATTCCGGGAAAGACTCCACGCTGAAATACACCGAGCCGTTGACTTCGTAGGCGTGGCCTTTTTCAATCAACGTTTTAACCATCTCAATTTGCTCTGGCACGTGGGCGCTGGCGCGTGGCGAGATGTCTGGCCGGGTCACACCCAGCGCGTCCATATCGCGGAAATAGTTGCGCATGTAGCGCTCCACCAGCTCCATCGGCTCAATTTTTTCGCGGCGCGCGCCTTTTAGAATGCGGTCTTCGCCGTCATCCAGCAAATGGCCCACATCGGTGATGTTTTGCACATAGCGCACTTTGTAGCCGCTGTATCTCAGCCAGCGCACAATCACATCAAACGAAACGTATGTTTTGGCGTGCCCCAAATGCGCGTTGTCATACACGGTTGGGCCGCACACATACATCATCACCTGCCCTTCGGTGATGGGTTTGAAAACTTCCTTCTCTCTGGATAAAACGTTATAAAGTGAAATACTCATCTTGTTATTGGGTATTGGTATTAGTTGATGGGTAAACGCTGGGCGCGACCTGCCCGACCCTTGCAATTTTTTGAGGGCAAATTATTTAGGCTTTACACAGCCAATGAACATTGAAATGATTAGACTGCATTTCTAATTCCCATTTTATCGCGTTTCCCACCCCATTCCCTTGCGCAGGATGGGAACTGCGGCGCAAATTTTACTTGCCGTGCCCGTTCGTCATTTCCGGTTTGGCAAAGATCATGCGGCCAGCGGCGGTTTGCAAAACTTTGGTCACGGTGATGTCTATCTGGCGATCCAAATACGATGACCCGCCCTCAATCACAACCATCGTGCCGTCCTCCAAATAGCCAACCCCTTGTGATGGCTCTTTGCCGGGCTGAATCACATAGATGTTCATTGGCTCGCCGGGCAAAACGACCACCTTCACCGCGTTTGCCAATTCGTTGATGTTGAGCACGCTCACACCTTGAATTGAGGCAACCTTGTTCAGGTTGTAATCGTTGGTCATGATGGGGCAGTCCATTTGTTTGGCCAGCAGCACCAGTTTTTCATCCACCAGCCGCGTGCGCGTGATGTCCTCGTCCACAATCAAAACCGGAACTTTGGAGTTGGCCTGCAATTGCTTGACCACATCCAGCCCGCGTTTGCCCCGCGCCCGGCGCAGGCCATCCATTGAATCGGCCACGTATTGCAGCTCGTTCAGCACAAAGCGGGGGATGATCAGCTCGCCGTGCAAAAACCCGGTCGCGGCGATGTCGGCGATGCGGCCATCAATCAACACGCTGGTGTCCAGCAACGTTTTATGCCCCGCATCGGTCACGGGCAACGCGGTTGGCTGATTTTTGCCGCCGCGAAACGATGGAATGCTGGGGATGCGCTGGCCAATGGCGCGGACGATCTCGCGAAAGCGCGCGCTCACCAGCATCACGCCCAAATATCCGCAGACGATGGCGACCAGAACGGGCAAAACCTGGTTAAAAGGCGATGGCAACTGCGCCAGCGGAAAAGCCACCAGCGCGGCCACAAGCAAACCCGCAATCAGACCAATCAGCATGAGGCCAAGCTGGCCCAAATTGACCTGGAGCAAATACTCAATAACGGCGTTTGCGGGCCGCCCGATGAGGCGCGGGAAAAATAAAATACCCAGAACCACGCCCAAAATAGAGAGAGCCAGACGCGCGGCCATCACCCATCCGCCAAAAGACGAGATGAGGTCTGCCGGAATAACATCAGCAATAGCCCAGCCAATCAGCCCAAAAATTACGCCTCCGGTCAAACGCAATATGGCTGATAGCGACCTGCTTAGGTGCATAACGCGATGGTATCACAGCGAAAAAAAGCCGTGTGAAATTTTGCGCGAGATAAACCATGAATTCAGAATTCAAGATTAAGAACTTAGAATGCGAAAAAACGCCGCCTTTTCGCATTCTGAATTGCACATTCTGCGCTCTCATTTGGAGTGCTAAAATCTTGCGCATGGCCCCAGGCACATTCGAATTAAACCCGGTCTCGCGCATCACAGCAGATGCGGTTGGCGAGCCGGGGCAACGCACCTTTTTTTTGCAGGCGCGCAAAGGCCCCATGCTGGTCACCGTGCTGTGCGAGAAAGAACAGATCCGCGCATTGGGCGTGGCGCTGGAAGAAATGATTTTGGATTTGAAGAAAAAATATCCAAAAGGCTCGCGCTTTATGCAATTGCAGATGGATATGTCGCTGGAGGAGCCGGTCTCGCCAGACTTTCGCGTGGGGCAGCTTGGGCTGGGCTACGATGAAGACCGCGACTTGATTATTTTGATTGCCCGCGAGCTGGCCGCGGAGGATGTCGAGCGCGATGAGAGCGACGAGCGCGTGTTGCGCTTGTTCGCCAGCCGCGCCCAAATGGACGCGCTCAGCCGTCAGGCGGCAGATGTGGTATCGCGCGGGCGGCCCGTGTGCCCGTTGTGCGGCAAGCCCATGGACGCCGAGGGGAACTGTGGCTTTTGCCCGCGCCGCAACGGTCATTCGGATGAGATTGTCTTTGCGTGAACTATGAATTCAGAATTCAAAATTCAGAATTCAGAATTTATCCTTCAGAGCCTGACAAATGGGAGGATGGAATCTCTGGGCTTGCTGCCCTGGGGATCAAACTACACCTTTCTCGCGGAGATCACGCCGCCCGGAGCGCCATCCACCCCAAAAGACGAGAGCGACGAGGACACGATTTTGGCGGTTTACAAACCCCGCCGCGGCGAAACGCCTTTGTGGGATTTTCCTGATGGCACGCTGTGCCTGCGCGAGTTTGCCGCATACGTTGTGAGCGATGCGCTGGGATGGGGGCTTGTGCCGCCCACCGTTTTGCGCAATGGGGCGCACGGCTTTGGCTCGGTGCAACTGTTTATTGAGAACGACCCCAACCAGCATTTTTTCACCTTTAAATCCGACCCGGCGCTGGCGGAGCCGCTCATGCGCCTCGCGCTGTTTGACTTGATCACCAACAACGCCGACCGCAAGAGCGGCCATTGCCTGCTGGATAAAGACGGGCATCTTTGGGCCATTGATCATGGCATTTGCTTTAACGCAGATTACAAACTGCGCACGGTGATTTGGGATTTTGGCGGGCAAGATGTGCCCGCGCCCATGCTGGCCGACCTGCGCGGGTTTCTGGCGCAGATGAAGCCCGATCAGACCCTGGGCAAAGCCCTGCGCCAGATATTGGATGGCGCGGAGATGACCGCATTTGAAACGCGCGTCGCTGGCTTGATAAAAATTGGCAAGTTCCCCATGCCCGGCCGCAACGAGCGCAGTATTCCGTGGCCGCCCGTATAAATTACAAATTACGAATTACTAATTACGAATGAAGAAATTAGTAATTCGCAATTCGTAATTCGTAATTGAATGGCAAACATTCTCTGGCTAGACAAGCCCGATGCCTACACAAAAACGCGCGTGATGCAGGCTGCCGCGCAGCTCAACTTGCGCGTGGCGTTTCATCCCATCACAGATATTAGTTTTTTTGTGGATGAGCCCGTGATGCGCCTGGACGATGAACGTGACATTCTGCAAGAATTTGATGTTCTCGTCGCCCGCCCCATCTACCCTGGCATTTCGGAATTTCTAACGGTGGCGCGGTTGTTTCACCGGGCGGGCAAGCGCGTGATAGACGCCTCGCTGACCGACGAGGGCTACGCCGTGAGCAAAATGCACGATTACGTGTTGCTGGCGCAGGCGGGCGTGCCCGTGCCGCGCACGTGGCAAATTGCAAACCCGGCGCAGGTGGAGGAGATCGCGGCGGGGCTAGGTTACCCGTGCATCCTCAAAGGCGCGCACGGCTCGTATGGCTTGCACGTTCATCGGGTAAATCATGTGGATGGCCTGCGCGAGGTGTTTGGCAAATACCCCCCCGGCGAGTTGATGCTGCAAGAATTTCTGCCCGATGAAGGCGATTTCCGCGTAATTTGCCTTGGCTACACCGCCCTCCCGGTTCTCATCCACCGCCAGCCGCCGCCGGGCGACTTTCGCGTAAACGCCGAGGTGGGCGGCACGGCCATCGCCCGCCGCGCCGAGGATTACCCGGAGATTTGCGCCATCGCCCAGCAAGCCGCCCGCGCCCTGCGCCGCGAGTTCGCCGGCGTGGATATTCATTTGCAAAACGGCCAGCCGCGCGTGTTAGAGGTGAACCGCCGCCCGGGTTTTGAGCAATTCGAGACCGTCACCGGCTACGATGTGGCTGGCGCGGCGTTGAGATATGCAAATCAAGGCCTCACAGGTCTGCGAGACCTGTGAGGCCTTGGTCAAACTCTAAGGAATCGTCCCCGGGCTGGGGATGGGCTGATCGCGAAAGTCAACGGCGCAATTGTTGGTATCTTGCGCGGGCGGGGAGCGCTGCAAGCTGTGCCCGCCCAGCAGCGTGGCGGTGAACGGCGCGGTGCCGGGCAAGGTGTCGGTCAGCCATTGCGCGGCGTCCATCACCGCATCGGCGCCATCCAAAATCACAACCTGATCGCCCGCGTTGACCAACTGCATGGTGCCGGTGGCCCACGCGGTGTAACTCAGCATATCCGGCACGGCGGGGTCGTAATCGCTCAGCTCGTAATCGGGTTTGCGCCCCCAGTCGGCGTAAAACAGGGCGGCGTTCTCGGCCACAACGGCCACGCCGCCCGCCGCCAACGTGCTGCTCACCGGAAATCGATACATCCCCTCGCCCGCGCTGACCTTGCCGCGCGTTTCTGCGTCGCCCAGCTTGAACTGGCTCAGGTCGGCCATCTGCCCAGATGGGTTGTAAATTTCGGCCCACTCGTGGCCGGTCTCGTCCGCGCCGGCGGGGTTAAACATCACCTCGCTCACCAGCAGGCGGATGGGCGACTGGGCGGGCGCGTCTTTGCCGAGAATGGGCAAAAATGTCGGGCGCGTCACCGACCAGTCTCCCTCAAACATGGCCCGCAAATAGGCATACACCTGCGGCGATTCAATCAGCAGCGTCATCTCGCGGTTGAGCTTGGCGCTGGCCTCTGTGCCATTCCACGAGCCAATTTGCGAGAACGCCCGCTCCCCCACCCGCGCCAAAAACATTTTGTTGTGAATGCCGTGTTTGGCCGGGTCTGCCAAAATGGCCCGCAAATCCCAGCCATTTTGATCCGCCAGCGCGTTCAGGTAGGTCATGGTGGCAAAGTTTCCGCGCACGGCCTCGTCATCGCCGTAATACGCATCCAGCATCACCCGCACCCGCGCCCCGCGCGCCGTCGCGCCAATGGCCGCCCGCAGGCGCAGGTTGGGGTCATCGGTGGGGTTGCTGGCAGATGCGCCCCAGTAATACGGCTCGGATAGTTGCTGAACAAAAATTTCATCGCCCACCCCGGCCCCATCCAGCACGGCCAGCAAACCGCCCGCGCGGATGTTGCTCTCTGGCGAGGTCGCCAGCTCCATCATCATGGGCTGGGCCACCACCAGCGGCGCGGGGTAGCGCACGGCGTAGCTCACCCCGCCGGTGACCGTGATGGGCACAAACCCCAGCGGCGGCAGGCCAAACTCGCAGGCCGCGCACCAGCGGGCGATGTCGGCGTGATTCGCATCAAAATCGGCGTCAAAAATGGCCTGCGCCCGGTTGATGAGTTCCGGCGCGGCCACAATCGCCATCACCCCGCGATGCCCCAGCGTGCCATCGCTTTTGTCATCATCGGGGTAGCCGTTTGCGCCCAAATTCTCCGAGCTAATCACCAGCCGCTCGCCATCTATGATGATGAATTTGGCGTGCAGAGCCTTGTATCGCTTGCGAACATTTTGGGTGGAATCGCTGCGCATAAACCAGCAGCCGCTTTCTGGGTTGCCAGAGTTTGAAATTTGCTGACAGTTCCACAATTCCTGGTCGGGCAACCCGCCCACCGGGGCGCCATCGGCCAAAACCCGCACGCGCACACCCGCCGCGCTTTTGGCCGCCAAAATTTGGGCAATATGCGCGTTGTCAAACGAGTAGGTCTCAAGGTCAATGGTGTGCTGCGCGGCCCCCAAAACCGCGCTCAGCGCCTCAAAACTTGCGTCTGGGGCAACCGCCAGGGTGATGGCGCTTGCGGCGGTCACCGGCGTAAAAAACTCCTCAAAATCCCAGCCGGGGTAGATGGGCCGCCGACCATTCAAAATATCGGTCGCATCGCTCAGCCAGTCTTGGGCGGTGTTTGTGTCTGGCGCGCCGGGTTTGCGCATGAGCAGTTGCCCCTCCGCGCTGATGGAATTTGTGACCACATACGGCTTGAGCGGTTCGCCGCTCCATCCCGCCGCCGGGCTGCCATTGCCATACACCAGCGCATCCACAATTTGCTCTTGCGCATCCAGCAATTGCAAGGTTGCCCCAGAGTTGCTCATGTTAGACCAGCTTGCGGTTTGGTCTGCCGCCACACCCGCGCTAAATGTGGCGGCGTTTTTCTGCGCCACAAAATAGCCCTGCGCGGCAATCGTCCCGGCCAAATTCACGTTGCTGCCGTTAGACATGCGAATGCTCCAGCCCTCCAGCGAAACGGACGACCCGCCGTTGTTAAACAACTCAATCCACTCGTGGTTGCTGTTGGCTTTTGTGCCCATCCACGCCACCTCGTTGATGACCACGCCGGTGTTGCCGCCGCCGCCTGAGCCAGCGCGAGAGTTGGCATGGCCGGGCGTGCCAATCACGGCGTTGCCAGCGGCGTCAAACGCAAACGGGGCGGGCACATCGGCGGTGGCCCAGTTGGATGGCGTATCTGCCGCGCGGCTGTCCACGCGCTCCATCGTTCGGTAGCTTGGCGAGGCCACGCCCGCATCCCACGCGCCGCCGCTGGCGTTGGCGGTGTCTTTCTCAATGGGTTGGGCATACACCAGCCGCGCCGAGCCGCCATCGTTGGCAAAAGCCAGCGCAGTTGAGCCGCTCATTTGGGCGTAGCTGAGCGCGGGCGCAAAACCAAACTGGCGCTGAAACGCCTGCGCGGTGTTGGCAACCCACATGCTTTGACCCGCGCCCAGGGTGTAGCCGGGAAAACTCAATGTGCGCCCAACCTGGTCGCGCAAAGACCACGCGCCATCCAGCGCCACATCCGCGCTGGTGGGGTTGGTCAGGCGCACAGCCTCATCCAGGTTGCCATCCAACCCGTAATAATGCAAGGCCGAGATGCGCAGCGCGGGCGGGTTTTGCGGCATGCCAAACCCGGGGCTGGCAACCAAAAGTGAACAGACAACAAGACAGATGACGGCAAAATATTTTGTTGACCCCATGCCAAATGTTGTATGCAAGAATAGAGTTTGTGTCAAGAGGAAATTCTGAATTCTGAATTCCAAATTCTGAATTCAAAGTGTTGTTTATTAAAAACAATATACAATCTTTATACAAAAGGAGATTCAGTCATGATCTTAGTGACCGGCGCAAATGGATATGTGGGCGGATACGTGCTAAAGCACCTGAGGGAAACACAGCCCAATGCCCCTGTTAGGGCGTTGGCCCGCAACCCGCGCAACGCGGATAAGCTAAAAGCGGCCGGGGCGCAACCGGTCATTGGCGATGTGACGGATTTGCCTTCGCTGCAAGCTGCCATGCAGGGCGTGGATCAAGTGATTCATTTGGCGGCGGTGAACCGCGATAAAGGCGCGTCTACCATGCAAGCCATAAACGCCGAAGGGACGAAAAACGTGGTGGCCGCGGCAAAAGAGGCGGGCGTGAAGCACATCGTGAATCTGGTGGGGCTGGGCGCAGACCCGCGCAGGCCCTACCCACTGGCAAGCACCCAAGGCGAAGGCGTTAACGCCATCATCGCCAGCGGCATTCCGTATACCATTTTGGAGACATCGGTTGTTTTTGGCGCGGGTGATGAATTTATCAACACGCTGGCCGGGCTGGCCCGAATTCCGCCGGTGATGGTTGTGCCCGGCGATGGCAAAACGCGCTTTCAGCCGATGGCCGCACAAGATGTGGCCGCCTGCGTGGTCAAGTCGTTGGCGCTCCCGGCGGCCATCAACCAGCGCCTGCAAATTTGCGGCCCGGAGGTGGTGACGCTGGAGCAGATCATTGACGCGATTCTGGCCGAGATGGGGGTGAGCCGCATCAAACTGCACATGCCCGTGCCGCTGCTCAAAATTGGGGTTGGGTTGATGGAAGCCGTGCTGCCCAAGCCTCCGGTCACCTCCAGCTTGTTGGGTATGCTGGGCGTGGATAACGTTGCCACAAATAACGCCACGTTCAAGGTATTTGGCCTTTTGGCGATGGGGCTGCGCAGGAACATCGGTTTTGTCAAAGAGATGACGCTGGGGAAGTTGATCCGCCGCTCGCTGGGGAAGATGGAGTATCGGTAATTGAGGTTTTTTTGGATTGGACTTGCGCAAAGCCGAGTTAATTTCGTGAAAATGATGAAATAAACCGAAGGTTTGGGCGTAGGGGCGAGGCATGCCTCGCCCCTACCGCGCCATTCTCCGCGTTAAAGAGAGTTTTTGCGTAAGTCCAGTTTTAATTGAAAAACAATTTCTAAAGCTTACACGGGCTTACTCTTATCCAAAACTGACGTTCACCAAAAAACAAAAACGCCCCCGATTCGCATTGAACCAGGGGCGTTTTTATTTTTGCTTTAAGGCAATTTGATTAGCGGGGCTGCTGAAGCGCGCTGAGCGCCGCCGAGCCGCCACCCAGCACCAGGGTAACAACCGTGGCAATGGCGAAGACAGCGAGCGCCACCAGAACGGCCACGATGATGGCCTTGGTGTTATCTACCTCAGCGGCCTCGCGGATGGCCAGCACGTTGGCGATGATGCCCAGCACCAGCGAGGCGATCGTCCCCACGCAGGGGATGAAGGCCAACACTTGAAAGACCTGCGTGTACCCGGAGATGCGCAGCATTTCCTGGGGGTTGGTTTTGCCGCCCACCGCGTTGGCAATGACCGAGGTCAGAAACGCGCCAATCACCCATCCCAGCAAAGCCGCCACAACCGTGCTGAGCAACGTTGAAATCAAGTTTCCACCAATAAGACCACCAAGCAAACCAGAGATAACCGAAATAGCGACGACGATGATCGCAGCCGGCTGCATCGCGCTGGGATCTTCGGCAATTTCACGATATATCGGGGCCTTGAATGTGACAACGCCCATTAAGCGATCCATAAATGATTTCTGCATAATAAAAAGTCCTCCTTGACTACCTGTTTTGAAAATATCCCGATCATCTTTCACCGCACAAACGGCGCAATACCGAGACACACAATTATTCTAATCGGTTGTGTTAAATATGCAAGACCAAAATCAATAACAAAAATTAAAATTTGCGCGTATTTATGGAATATTTCGCTGCAATTTTGGTTTTGGCAGGCTGCGCTGAGTGGACGACTTGCCCAACAAAATGGTTTTCCAATCAATTTGGGCGGCGGCGGCCGTGCCAATTTTTACCAAATCTGGGATGGCGCTCAGATTATCCAGCCCAATGTCTCGCGGGAGCGGCGGGTTAAGCCGGTATGTGCCCAGCGTGGCGAAGTGGCGCTGAACCAGCTCGGTTTGCTGCTCTGCGGGCGATTCCAGCAAGCTGAGCATGACCCAGCGCGCCCAGTCAATGAACGTGACGGGGTTTGCGGCGCCATCATAAATACCGGTGCCCAATGAGACCACCACCGAATCTTCTGGCGTATACGCCCCGCCGGTGTAATAAAACGCCTCCACGCAAGCCTGGTAAACCGGGTTGCCCGCAATGCCCGTGCCGCCATCCACGCAACGGCCAATGGTGGGCACATCATACGGGTCAAAAAAAGTGGGCGCGGCGGCAGATGCGGTGACGCAATCCACAACTTTTAGTTTGCCGGTTGTTCCGGCGTTGGCGGGGTTGTCTTTCACGGCATAAAACGGTTTGCCATCCACCACCCGCATCATGGTCAGCATCAGGTCAATGGGCAACTCGTTTATGGTGACATCGCCAATAAATTCGCGGTAAACCGCCGCGCAGGCCGTGCTGTGATATTTCATCCCGCCCAAAGTGGTGATAAACGCCAGCCAGTCGGTTTTGAAGATGCGCGACCCCAGCGTTTGATACAAATCCAGCGTCTTTTGGGCGGTCATGCCAATGCCAACCGCCGCGGCAATAATCGCCCCGGTGGAGGTGCCCGCCACCATGTTGAACACGTCGCGGGTGAGCTTGCCGGTTTGTTTTTCCAGTTCCACCAGCGCGCACAACGGGATGATGCCGCGAATGCCGCCGCCGTCAATTGAGAGTATGCGTTTCATGAGTGGCGAGTGTAAGGGTTAAAGCAAAAAGTGTAAAGATGGCGCGGCCATCAACCGGGTTTATTTTTGCGTTGCGCGTTGGGCGCGAAAGGGGTTTAGAAACTGATTCCAAACCACATCGCGCCAGAAGATGAGCAGGCGGGCCGTGACCTCATCCAAAATTTGCACCGCAATCCAGCCCAGCCCGGCGCACAAAATGGCGGGCAAAAGGTCAAGTTGATACGTGGCTTGCACCATCACCACCGTGACGCAAAAACTCCAAAAGCGAAACACTTGCGTGAGGTAAATGCCAAGATGCGGCACAAGGATGAACATGCCAAACAAAAATGGGGCGCTGCCCAGCAACACCGGCCACAACCCGGTGGCGTAATCTTCGGGCGCGGCAAAAATCAGCCGGGCGCATGTCCAGGTCACCCACGCCCAAATCGCCAGCCGCGCCACATACAACACCACTTCCACGCCAATGGTCAGCCAAAACCGCTGGCGCGACACGCGGTTAACAAACAGCACCGCGCTTTGTCCCAGCAGGCGGATGGAACCCGCAATTGCCCCCACCATCACCGCCACTGTGATGGGATGCGCGCTGGCCCGCACCACCTCAATGGCGGCGGGGTTGAGCGAGAGCGATGCCCACAGCGCGCGCCAGGCTTCGCCAATCAGGGTAAGTATGTCCATCTCTGTTAAAAAGTTAAAAATTAAATGCGGATGGAAAGAACAAACAATGTTGTGTTTATTATTTACTCAACGTTGTGCACGGCGTTCCACATTTCGCGGATGGTGACAAAACGCAGACCGCTCTCTTTGACCATGCGGATCACCCGCTCGGCCAGCCACAGCACATCCACGCCAGAATTCATGGCCTCGTGCAGCACAATGATGGAGCCTGGACGCAGGTAGCGGCGCACTTCGTATTCCGCTTCTTCGGGCAGTTGCGCCCAGTGAAATGGCACCACGCTCCACATGACCGGGCGGAAGCCCCACCCGCGCAAGGCTTTTAGGCTTTGCGGGGTAAACAGCCCATACGGCGGGCGCACATCGCGCACTTCCTCCGGCTCGCGGCGGGCTTGCTCGGCAATCATGCTTTGCAATTCAACCAGCTCGTGCCGCAGCACGCCAGAGCGATGATCTAAAAACGGCTTGTGATAATACCCATGCAACGCCACCTGATGCCCGGCAGCAGCCACCTCGCGGGTGAGATGCGGCGCGGCTTGCACCCCCGTGCCTGTCTGAAAAAATGTGGCTTTTACGCGATGCTTTGCCAGCAGGTTCAAAAGTCGCTCGGTATCGCGGGAAGATGGGCCGTCATCAAAGGTCAGCGCCACCTCGGCCAAAGAGGCGTTGCCCTGCCAAAGCGCGGTTGGGAAACGCCCGCTGAGCATGCGGTGCATGTCTGGCAAAAAGCGCGTGTATTGGCGGGTGAGGGCGTGCGAAGCGTTCATTGCTCAATTAAGAATTAAGCGCCAATGATACATGCGCCGTCTGGCCGAGGAAATTAAGGGGGAGATCGCTTCAGATAATAAAAAAAGGGTTGTGAACGCGCGCGTTCACAACCCTTTATGCAATTCGTCATTGCAAACGTGTAATTCGTATTTGAATTACCAGCTTCGGCGTCCGCCACGGTCGCCACCGCGATCTCCGCCACGGTCGCCACCGCGCCCGCCACCGAAGCCGCCGCTGCGTCCGCCGCCACCGAAGCCGCCGCTGCGTCCGCCGCCACCAAAGCCGCCACCGGCCGGGCGCTCTTCGCGCGGGCGAGCGATGTTCACGGTCAAGGCGCGTTCCTGATAGTTTGCGCCGTTGAACTTGGTGATGGCCTGCTGAGCATCGTTCGGGGACTCCATCTCAACGAAGGCGAAACCCTTCGAGCGGCCAGAATCGCGGTCCTTGATGACTTGCACGGACTTTACCGCGCCAGCCTGCGAGAACAGCGTTTTGAGGTCTTCCTCAGTGGTGCCGTAAGACAGATTACCAACATACAACTTGTTTTCCATTTTTCTCCAAAATACTATTTATTTCCAACTTTTCGTGGTGAATGTCCCTTGATCCTCTTACGGTAATCTCGACCTAATCACGGCACAAAGAAGTACATGCCGGATTGTATCACGCGGATTTTTCGCCCTCAACGCGAAAATGCAAGTTCACGGGAAATTAAGAAAATCGGAAAAATTATTTGCGCCGAGCCTGGCAAAGCCGCTTTGGTGTCATCCAGCTGTTCGCAGCCATTGGGCAAAATATCACAAAAACTTCACCAGCACATATAACCAGACAAAAATGAAGATAAAAATGATTCCGCAAATCACAAAACCAAAACCCAGAGTTATCTCATCCACCCCCGTTTGAAGGGTGGATAAGCTGGGATGAGCTGGATGATAAAACACGCTAATCTTTTTGCCGACGACATATTTCTCAGATATGCGGCGCGCTTCGGCTTCATTTGTATTCAGCCTTAACCCAAATTCGATCCGGCTGCCCTTAAAAGTTACATCTCCAACGGTATATTCATATTGAATTTTGGGTTGATACGTCGGGCCGCCCTTGCCCCCATACTTTTGAATCCCTGAATACAAAATAGTTCCTCGCATCAAGGGCCACTTTTTGCTCGCGTTACCCCATCGCCATGTTAAATATTGAGGATATAGAACATACACAAATGCAGCTGTAAAAACTATCAGCGGAATGACGATTAGTTGAAGATTCATAAAGAATGTATTAGACAGGCAGTTAAATATCTGCCCGCTCAAAGCTCAATTTTCAACAAAAAATAAGCCGCGAATCCATGCTGGCATTCCCGCATACAATCACACCCGTGAGCATCCATATTTTGCCAGAAACTCTGGTCTCGCGCATCGCCGCGGGCGAGGTAGTTGAGCGACCCGCCTCGGCGGTCAAAGAAATGATTGAAAACGCGATTGACGCGGGCGCGACCGAAATCAAGATTGAGTGCGCCGAGGGTGGCCGCCGCCTCATCCGCATTACAGATAACGGCGCGGGCATTCCGGTAGATGAGGTCACGCTGGCCTTCACCCACCACGCCACCAGCAAATTGAACGAGATCGAAGACCTCGACCACATCCGCACGCTGGGGTTTCGCGGCGAGGCGCTGGCCAGCATCGCCGCGGTCAGCATCGTCACCTGCGCCACCCGCCACACAAGCGAGCCGCGCGGCACGCTCATCCGCATAGACAACGGCAATGTCATCACTCACGAGGCGCTGGGCCGCCCGCCCGGAACGACCATGACGGTGGAAAATGTGTTCGCCCGCATCCCGGCGCGGCTCAAATTTCTCAAATCCACCCAAACCGAGCGCGGGCACATAGACGGGGTGGTCACCCGGTATGCCCTGGCCTACCCCAACATTCGCTTTACCCTCGTGCAAGATGGCAAGCCGCAGTTCCAATCCAACGGAAACGGCAAAATGCAGGATGTGCTGGTTGAAACACACGGCGCAGACGTGGCCGCCAAAATGGTGGCGGTGAGCGCGGAAAACGAGGAAGCCGAGAGCGCCATCCAAGTGAGCGGCTATGCCAGCCTGCCCGAAATGAGCCACAACAACCGCAGCAAGATCACGCTGTTTGTAAATGGCCGCCCGGTGCAAGACACAAAACTGGCCTACGCCGTGATTCAGGCGTATCACACCTTGTTGATGGTGGGGCGTTACCCGGTGGCGGTGGTGATGGTGAACGTGCCCTCCGAGGAGGTGGACGTGAACGCCCACCCGGCCAAAGCCGAGGTGCGTTTTCAAAATGCCGACTCGGTGTTTAGCGCGGTGCAGCGCGCCGTGCGCAAGGCGTTGCTGCCCAACCTGCCGGTGCCAGAGCCGCCCAGCGTTTTTCAATCGCCCATTGCCTCATCTTTTGGCGGATGGAACCCGCCGCCCACCTCCGATCCTTCTCAGCGGGAGGAGGAATCAATGGTCATCGTCCCATCTGCCGAGCCAACACAGCCGCATTTGCGTGGAAGCGAGGCGTGGGAGAAAATTGGCATTGCGCCCAACATGGCGATGGCGCAGCGGCCAGCCATTGATTTCGCATCGCAAATTACGCCGCAAGTGCGCGTTTCAAACTTGCCCGCCCTGCGCATTTTGGGCCAGCTCGCGCTCACCTACATCATCGCCGAAGGCCCGGAAGGTTTGTATTTGATTGACCAGCACGCCGCGCACGAGCGTATTTTGTTTGAGCGGATGCTGGCTCAGCGCGATTTGGGCGAGGTTGTCTCTCAGCCGTTGCTGGACCCCGTGCCCGCCGATGTGCCGCTGGAGAGCGCCTACCGCCTGGAAGAAAGTTTGCCCATTTTGCGCGATCTGGGTTTTGAGATTGAGCATTTTGGCGGCAAGAGCTTCCTCGTCCGCGCCGTGCCCGCCTTGATGGTGCAAGATGACATCGTGGCCGCCGTGCGCGATATTGTGGCCGATCTTGAGACCGGCGACGCGCCCATGCGCAAAGATATTGAGGCGCGGGTGCTGCGCCGCGTGTGCAAGCGCATGGCCATCAAGGCCGGGCGCGTTCTTTCGTTGCAAGAAATGGCCGCGCTGGTGCGCGATCTTGAATCGTGCGAATCGCCGCGCACGTGCCCGCACGGGCGGCCCACCATGATTCAAATTGGCACC
>Ga0154020_10003985_pt1 | contig 17634 bp, 17 predicted proteins | sample Klosneuvirus_201_FD_109709 | JGI IMG/M metagenome (GOLD analysis project Ga0154020, IMG submission 109709) | Active sludge microbial communities from wastewater, Klosterneuburg, Austria - Klosneuvirus_20160825_MG | ecosystem: Engineered > WWTP > Aerobic digester > Activated sludge | place...
GAAGATCGCTGCGTGGTTTGCAAAGAGAGATGAAGAATTGCGCGCAACGACTGGCAGCTCCGTTTATGATACGACGTACGGCATCTGGGGTTCAACAAGTGTCGATGACGCGTTCGCGCTGTTCGAACGGTTGGGTGTGCACGACGGCATGCGCTTTTGTGATCTCGGCTCTGGCGATGGTCGCATCGCGCTGATTGCCGCGCTCTTTTGCGCAAGCATCGGCATCGAAGGAGACCCTGCTCTCGACGAGATTGCCAAGCGAGCACAACAAGAACTCCTGCCAACCATCCCGCAACTTCTACGTTGTGAATTCCACCATGCCGATTACACAACACGCGACCTCTCACAAATCGATATCATTTTTGCATTCGCAGACCATGCGTGGCCGGAGGAACTCGAGCGCGCCCTCGCCGCACGGGAACGACCAGGTACGCTCATCGCGCACCAGGACATCTTTCGCCCACACCACCTAAAGAAGGGACCGACCATCTGGATAGGGCAAACCCCATTCGTCACGTATCCGCTCGGCAAGAAATGATTATCGGTACTGCCCTGCTTGACGACGACGACGTCGGATGATGATGGCAAGCAAAAGGATAATCACCACCATCACAAAGAGCAGAAGAATCGTATTCAAGCGTAAGCTCCCAAAGCCGAGCGACGCACCATTCACGTTGATGATTGCATCGCGTTCGATAGTAAGCTTCTGATTATAGAACACACGACCCGTCGCGCGATACTGCCCCGGTTCTGTCGGATTGAAGAACGTCTGAAGATCGGCAGTCACGCTCGGGTCGACGATAACCTCATCCGTCTGAATGACTTTTACTACGCTCCCGTCATCGATGCGCTCAATAGTCCCGCGGAAACTCGCACGCACTGAACGGACACCGTTGTTGCGAAAGATGGCCGTCACCGGCATGATATCCCCCACTTCAGCCCACGGTTCCGCATCGATACGTACGAGCTCACCATCATCCTTGACGCCACCCACATCAAGCACATCGAAGGTCATGAGGTCACTCGATTCACACTGCGGTACTTTCACCGTCGCCCAATACTGATCGATAGGGATGTCAAGCGGAAACAACAACGTCCCTGATTCTGTCACCGTCGGAAGTACTTCCTTTCCGAAAACGCGCGAAAGCTCAACGACAGAACGGGTGCGGAGCTTATCGAATATCTCAATAAACACCTCAGGATTGACGCGCACATTCCCGGTGTTCTGCACGCTTAAACGAACCTCAAGCTGCTGACCGCGCTCCGTGTCAAGCACACGAATACCACTCACGCGACAAGCCAACCGCTGCGTTCCCGTCAAAGAAATACGAATCGGCACGCCAAGACTCGCCCGCGTGGACGTTCCTATCTGACCACCGGTACTGCGAGAGAGTTCGCTCGTGATAATACTCATATTGACCCGATACGAATCGATACGTGCATCGGTGGGAGGACGGACCTCCACAACGAGCGTGTATGGTGCATCGCGACTAAAGCTAAAATTCCGTGCGGAAAAATTGAGCCACTCCTGCTCGTCGCCACTCAAGAGCACCTCGCCATAGATGGGGATGACGGAATCCGTCGTGACGACCACCGTCTCGCGCGCGAAACCGTTGCGCAATACCTCATCGAACTCAATACTCGCGCGATTCACACCGATAGCGACCGCGTGCACATCGAGTGAGAGAACGACTATGAACAGCAGGAGAACCAACATCGCGATCGATGAACGCGAACGACAACAATCAGTAACGGGATGCATGGTCAATCTCAAGGCGGTTGAGCCGCCGCATGAACTCCTTATACGCCCGCGTGGCCTCCTTTATCAACGTTGTGGGTTGATCCCCAATACGTAACGCGAGTGAACGCACCTCATGTAACGCCTGCTGCGCGCCAGCGGCATCGTGGCGCTCGAGCGCTGCCGCAGCATCATCGAGACGCTGATGCAGCATCAACTTCCTGTGCACGTGCTGTTCCCGATCCCGCCAGGCAGTACCTGCCTGTGGCGTAGACGCGTCAATCGCTTCACGATACGCACGCTCGGCAACCTCGTACTTTTTCTCATCGATGGCGCTCTCCGCTCGTGCGAGAAGCTCATCCGCATCAGCAGGCGACTCTGTTCTCGTCGGGATGATTGTCGTACGATCAGTGGTGCGTGGCGGCGCACGGACGGACGGCGCACGAATGATACGCATCGCCGTAGGCGGAGAAAATCGCTCTGGTGCACTCCGCGGAGCGGGTATGGACAGACGCCGCGTATGTTTACCGACGACGGGAGCAAGACGATCGATGGGAAGACCGTGCAAGGGTTTTGGTTCGGTACCCAGTGCAACATAGTATGCACCAAGCGCGAGGATAATGATTGCGCCAACGGAAAGCAGTAGCACATCTGTTCCCGGTAAGTCGGTCGGCAAGATGGAGAACCCGGTGATGCCATCCCCATCGTCCGCAACCGCGACGTCCTGTGCGACGGGAAGCGGATACACAATTGTTTGCGTGGATTTCACATCCTCAAGCGATACCGCACGATTGACGATATAGGTGATATCCTCCTCTTGAAGCACCGGAAACGACCACGAGACGACAGGGTCACGCTCAAGGACTGTTGGTTCCTGCAAGAACACGACATCATCCACGCTCGCTGCGACCGATTTCGGGATGACTTCCACGAGCAGGGCGTCATTCACTGGATCGTCGATGACAATGTGCTTGCGCACGAACGTGTAGGGATGCCCGACGTTCGCCCAGTCCCAGAGGGTGAATGATGATGCCGTGAGCGTCACGGTGCTACGCTCACGCACGCGTTCAGCGGCATCAAGTAACGCGGCACGGTCCTCACTGGTCGATGCTGAACGCGCAGCAATCGCATACGCGAGATTGCGCTCCACATCACGACGCTCAAGGACTTGACGGGCTTCGACCTCTTGATCCGGCAGGATGCGTCGGATTAACGCGGTGCGGGCGCGCGCTTCGACATCTCGGGCATCCGTGATTGCAGTCATCGCCTCTGCTTCACTCGTCGCTTGTGCACGGGTCTCAACGAGTGCGAGGATGGTCTCATCGAGTTCACGATATGTCTCACGAGAGATATCTAATAACTGCATATTCGCGATGATACGGCTTTTGAACGGGTTCTGTTCGCTCTCAAGTGCAGTTATCGTGGTGTTCGCGGTCGTGAGCATTCCTTGCAAACTGATGATCGTCTCATCGACGCGGGCGAGCGTGACCGCATCAAGTGCGCTCGTCTCGAGCACGGAATCAACAGCACTGCCATACACCTCAAGCGAGAGCGGTCCGAGATTGCCCGCACCATCGACCGCCGCGACCCGATACCAATAGTAGCGCGCACCACCCGCGGGATCGGCGAATGACGCATCGGTGCTCCGCGCGATCTCATCCGTGTACGTGACACCTTCGTGATCAGCACGGTAGATAACATACCGCACATCGTCATCATCTTCCTCGTGAGAGAACCAGCGCAAATGAATGCCTTTCGTGCTGTTCGTGATCACGAGTGAAACTATAGGTCCTGGTGGGAACGCATCAATACGCGCCACCGCACCCTCGGCGATTTGTGTCCCAACGGTGCCATCAAGGCCAACGCCGCGAAACGTGAAACCGACGCTTGCATCCGCAATATTCTCCGGCACGACGAGATACCCGTCCCATGAGGAACCACTCCCTGTGAGGCCGATTTGCTGCGCACCACCGCCAGTGGGGAAACTCGCAGTGAGGGTCGGCGTTGCTGCGAGTGGCAGGTCAGTGCGCAGCGTGACCTTGTACGACCCTGCGCGTAACGGTTCATCACCGTCGACATCAACAGTAGCGACGGGAGGTCGTTGAACACTAAATGAGATGATGTGTGATATTCCCATCGCGTTACCGAGCACATCTGCGCAGCGCACGAAATGCGTCTGTGGTCCACTCTGCGCGAGCGCAACAGTGATCTGGTTGCGCGTTGCGTACGTCGCGCCCATGGCAAGCGGGAGGTTCGTGTATGATGCGTCGGCGGTGCCGTATCGACACAGGGCGATCTCACTCGTATCGACAGTGAGTGTTGCGTATGAACCCGTCTGTGTTCCCGTCGGTGCAGAAGCAGTTACGACTGGCGGTGTCGTGTCGATGCGAATGGTACGAGTGACGCTTGGTAGTTCCGCGCCGAGCTTGCATTTGTACGTAATGGTGTGCACGCCATCGTTGACGGGTATGGTGGCGGCGTACGTGGTCGGGCTTGTCGCAGCGAGGGTGCGAGTATCTCCATCGATAAGAACGTAGCAGAGTTCTGGCGGCCACGTCGCCGTGACGCTAAAGGTCGGACTGCTGGTGGCGATATCTGCCTGTGTCGGCTCTTCGGGTAGGATCGTGAAAGGGACGTCGCTCACGGTCACGGTGTGTGATTCGTTTTGCGTGCCTGGATCGCTTGTCGTAAAACGGTACGCTCGTAAACCGGCGCTCGTTTGGTCGGTTGGTAACGCATGAGATATGGAACCGGTGCCTGACGCCACCGTGACGTCGTCGATAAGAATGGTGAGCATTCCCGGGCCGCTCACTGCTGCATTGATGGTTTGCCCTTCATTGACCGTTGTGGGTAGTGTGACACTCAACGCCGCATGGACGGGTAGGCATACCGCAATCACGAGGAGCGCGAATGCGATGAAACGAGCCGCGAGCATCATTTCCCCCGCGGTTGGGCCCGCACGCCGTCGAGCGTGGGCTTGTCTTTCTCGACCGCTGTACGGATTGCACGCTCGAGGTATTCGTTGAGTGTTGTCCCGGTAAGAACGGCGATGACTTTCGCCCGGGTGTGGATATCGTCGGGTAGCTGTACGTTGACGCGTTTCACTGTGTGCCTTCGTGTGTCGCTGTGACGTTTGCCCGTCCGAGAGATTCGGTGCCGGCTCGTCGTGTGTAGCTGTCGTTGCTGTATGCCTGTACGGCTTCTAACTTATTACGGGAGTTTTATCATTTATATGTCTTTTGCTCTTTGAAGAGGAAAATCATAAAAGTGTAAAAAGTGGAGGACTTAGTGAACTTAGTTCGCTTACGTATCGACGAGAAAAGAACGCGATGGTAAAGCTAAAGAATCAAGACAAGCCTCCAAGGCCATGGCAAGAACACTCAAACAAATCGAGAACGAAGACGGTTATCTCTCACGAGAAGGGCGGCGCATCGCAGGAATCCCTTTGGGGAGTCCCACACTGATTGAACGTTTGTTTGAAAACGAACCGTCCAACGAAGAGTTCCAAAAATTCCTGAACAAACAAATCAGGGTTGAGGCACCAGAGGAAGCGAACGCGTACGTCCTCGGTGAGATGAGAGAAGAACCGCAGAAGCAGCGAGAGTACTCAGTCGGCGAGACGGTCGGAGAGGACGATGCTGAATTGTACGGCTTCACGGTTTGCGTACAGTACTACCGTATTTGAGCTACTTCTTCTCTTCTTTCTTCTCTTCTTTCTTCGCCTCGCCAGCGTCCGGCTTGTCGAACTTGTCGTTCTCGTCTGCGACCGGGATTGCTGCAGCGTCAGGTGCCGATTCCGCCTTTTGCTTGTTTTCCGCACGTAATCGCGTGAGTTCATCATACAGTTTTTGCTTATCTTCATAGTGATGATACAACAACGCAAGTTGTGCATAGATAGCAGCGATCTCGGGTCGTTCTTGTGCGAGGTTCTTGAACCGCTCGTCCGTCTCAATAGCATAGACGCGGTCGCACAAATCCTTCTCGATGCCCGTTGGCGTCTTGCTCTTGTGATACGCGACATGCAACGTCACGATATCCGCATAGATGCCGCGCAAATTGGGGAACTTCGTGAGATCCGCGAGGAACTCCTTGTCGCGCGCAAGCGTCTCGAGACGTTTCGCAAGCGCAATCTCAATCTCAAGCAATTGCGCGTTCTCAAACGCGAGCAATGCCTCAAGTCGCTCCTCGTGCGTCTGGCCGCGCGCATGCAAGAGCGCGAGCTTACGTTGGTCGCTGTACGTCAAGAGGCGCAGTGCGTGATAGATAAGGAACGGAATCAACAGCAAGAGCAACAAATACGCCCAAAGGTACTGGTACCCGACCTCGCACAGGAGGAATTCGTAATAATAGGCGTACGAAAGAAGGCAGATACCAATCACGATGAGTGTGAAGAGCACCATTTCACGGCGCAATGCGTAGTAATGCTCGGCGCGTTTGAATTCATCAAGCACCTGATCACGTTTCACCGCGCGCAATTCCCGCCAGTACAAGAACAATCGCGCAATCACGAGCACGATTACCAATATCAAGAACCAGCGCGCATCGTTCTTGAGTGGATTGACTGGCTTCTCACAGATCAACAACGGATATTCGATGATCGCAGGTGTGCGCTCAAAACACGCCGGACACACGCCGCCGCAATCCACACCCGATTCTCCCCAGTTCTGCTCCCCGTCGTAACAGCTGTCACAGGGTCGACACGTGCCGCCACAATCCACACCACTCTCCCCGACGTCTTGCACTCCGTTGGTGCAGCCAGGACACGCGATGCACTGTGAACCACCACAATCAATCGCCGATTCTTCCCCGTTTTGCACCAGATCAAAACAGGTAGGGATGTATTCGCACGCTTGCACTTCTGCGGGCTTATTCGTCGTAGTACCGCACCCGTTGAGGTCTTGACAAACACGCTCTTGCAACCCCTCGATAGTACAGTTCGTCCACTCACTGCACGCCCAATCCTCCTGGCACCCGAAGACCCCTGCACCGCCCGTCATGCCGGAGAGCGCTGAGACAATGCCGCCGGCGGCACCGCCACCGCCACCTCCACCACCGCCACCTCCACCACCGCCTCCACCGCCACCGCCACCGCCTCCACCGCCACCTCCACCACCGCCTCCGCCACCACCAGTGGACGTGTTCGTGGTCGTGTTAATCGTCGTGTTCGTCGTGGTGTTCGTGGTGATATTCGTCGCTTGGCAATCGACGAAACACGTCACGTTCGTCTCGAAAAATGGATCACAGTAATCATCACCACACTCCGGCACCGGGTGACTCAACCGTATGTACTGAAACGAACCGTTGAGCGTCGTATTATCCCCGCCGATACGGACTGTTGGTTGTCCATTGTATGTGAAACGAATCTGCTCACCATCAAGCGGTCCTTCTGCAGTCGCAGTCTCAGGATCATCACCTTGGCACGTCAAAAGACCAAACGAACCATTATTGATGATGGTGAACGATGCGCACGAACCGCTCGACCAAAAACCCGCAATCACCCCGCCAGGATCAGCCAGTTGTCCACGCGTGGTGATATTCCCATAGAATTCTGTCGGGAGCGGCGGCAGTGCTGCCGCGAACAAAGGTACGAGTGCGAACACAACACACACGCACAACATCGTACGCATCGCAAGGTTCACGAGTACACCGTCCACGTCTCGGAGGCGGAACCATTGATCCAATACCCTTGACCCGGTGTGAGGTTCACGAGATCGCCCGTCTGCGTGGCGGGGAAGTACGAACGATACACACCAGCAGTGGTGTCATAGCTGCGAATCACCGTCACCGTGTCATTAATAACGAGCGTGGCGTTCACGATATCTGTCTCGTTAAGCGAAGGATAGCCCACAAGCGTCCAGCCCGCAATCACCGGAATATCGGTCGACGCGACACTCAGACCGCTCGTCTGGTATGATCGACTTTGGTTCAGGATGAGGACATAACCGACGCGACGCGAGAGGAATTCAAGATCACTCACGACCCAACTCGGGAGGTTCGGGTTGTGCACACGCCATTTGTCGCTTGTCGTAGGAACATACTGGTATATCGCTAACAAGTCGACATCATCAATCACTGCCGCTCGCGGATCCGCGCTCGTGATGCAGGGGATGCTGATGAGGTTATAGCCCGCCACACCGGTGACCGTGCAATTAACCGGTGTGGCGTTGACAATCGTCACGCGGCTCGTCACACGACCGGACAGATCATTCCCGAACGCGAAGAGGAGGAGGAGCATCGTGAACAATGCCGCGCCACCAAGGATGAGGTGCGCACTTGCGCGATGCTCTCCTTTCACTGCGTCACCTTCTTACGAGGTGGCGCGCGCGGGTCGAAGCGAATCGTCCACTGCTGCGTCGCAGGGTCAAACGCGAAGACGACGTCGTGGGGGACATCGGGGGCGAGCGCAAGCAGGAGCGGCATCGGGACGGTCGTCTCAAACGAACTGCCACGTCGGTACAGGCGCCTGCGGAACTCCATTTCGATGTTTTTTCTAGGAAGGACCCTTTTTATACTTACTTTTTTCCTTTGAAAAATACTTATTTTTTGAAAATATGCCTATTCCAGTATACAAATTAGTATACGAAAGAGGAAAATTTATATACCTGTGCGTACATTGAGGAAATATCAACGATGCGGACAATTCCCGCACAACCACCGAGACCCCGAACCCCATGGTTATCCTGTTCGACCAGTACAACCTCCCCGAAGACATCTACGAAGTGATCTTCGCGACAGAACAACAAGTCGTCGTGGGCAGAATGCTCGTTGAAGAAATGAAACGCCACAATGGCGAGATGGGAAAAACCGAGATGTCGCTGTTTGCGACTGCACTCCATGACGGCACGACGATTGGCCCGAAACCCGCAACCGGTTTTGGCCCAAAACCGAAAGAAACGAAGATCAGCTACAACAAGCGCCAGTTTTACGATCGCATCCTCACACCCATGAAGACCATGGGCATCATCGATTACGACCTGTACAAAAAAACGTACCGCATCAGCGACAAGTTCAGCAAGAACATGATGAAGATTGGCCTGATGTGGAGCCAAGAGCGCACGAAGCCGATGCACGGCATCATGCTCAAACGATAATTCACATTCACAACTTAGTGCGACAAAGGATCGCGCCAAACGGGCGCGAAGAAATCACCCGAGATACATGACCTCACATTGAAAAGATGCGCTGGTAGCAACGTGCACTTCTGCATGACTACCTCCAACCCCCCCTACCCCCCCAAAACAACGCGAGCTCCAATAACCGCACGGGAACGACCAGCGCCTCTTTTTCTTTTTTCTACTCATCACTCGACGACACACGGCTCAAGTGAAGCCGGTCGATTTCCCGCGCGCACAACGTCGCGATATTCTGTACGCCATCAAGATGCGTCTTGAGAGCAGTACTTAGCTCCTCTGGCACGAACTGGCGATGCAGGAACGCTGGGCGTTTGTACACGAAACCGAACACCTCTTTCGTAGAGAGCGCATCCTCAAAATGCACCAGCACCGGCGTCCCAACGAGTGCGGGATGCATGCGGATGATCTGACCACCACGCATAGTCGGCCGCGAGACGACCGCGTCCACCTGCAGATACCCGACGATGAGCTGTTGCTTATTGAAAGCACTCTCGCGGTCCCGGCAACGCGTCACCCAAAAGAGCGTGTCAAGTTCTCGGTCCGCCACCATGCGAATGGTTGGCTGTTGACACTCACTCACCCAGTTCTCGGCGAAATAGCTATCTGACAAGGGATGGTACTCCGTCTTCGGGTTCATCACCTCACCCAAGACGTCGGGGACTGGTAACACGCTACTCGGACTGTGGTAGAAGTACTTCACGACACCGGGCATGAAGAAACGGGAAACGAGCTCAGTTTATGAATTTGTACCGTGCTGTGAGGTTCACCAACCACTCGGCGTGCACATCTGCCGCTCGAGTTCTAAGAGCATCGTAGCATACTCGACGCGGTGTTCTTTCGTTGGTTCTTTTCGTACGTTATCGCCAAAGCGTGAGAAACTGCCATACAAATAACTGAGCGGATCGCGCTCCGTTCGGGCTGCGACAACGATACCTGGCAATTCTGTAAAGAAGAGTGCTATTGCGCTCCGAATGGAGATGTCGAATTCGTAGACGCGGTCAAGCACCCTGTCCGACCCCTCATCGATGAACAAATTGACGCTCCAATTCACCACACTCCAGTTTGGAGAGAGCTGAGAGCCAATAGTGACGTTCAAATCCGGTATGTATGCAAGGTGCTCTTGGCTCAATCCGCCGCGATCCAATCGTTTGTTGTACATCGGCACCGTCTTGTGCTCCACATCCATGAACTTCGCCCAGGGCAGGGCGTACTGCTTCAAGACCGGCCGATCCCGACACATAATGGCTTGCGGGAAACAGCCCGGTTCACACACGGGCGCTGGTCGGCATTCACCTTCGTAGAACGTCTGGTTTTCATCACACCACGCAACAGGTGCACTCGGAGCAGCGGACGCGCCTGCACCACTCACCAACAGCATGCTGCACAGGCTCGCGCGCAGCGATGGACTAAGGGAAGTCATGACCGCGCAAGCAAGGAGCGATTTAAAAGCATTTCTTCAGAAACTACTAAAAAGTAACTAAAAAACAATTCACCGCAGCGGAGGCAAACCACCGTGGTGGCCGCCATGCGACGGCGGGTGTCCGCCATCCTTAAACGGCCGACCGCAGTGGACACACGTCTTTCGGCCGCGCGCGTTCTTGTGCCCGCAGTGCTTGCACTTCTTCTTCGTTCCAAGGAAGAAGAGGAGCAGGAGGATGAGCAACACGACGCCCGCATACAGTGCATACGTGCCGTAGCCGCTGACGAACTCAATTGGGAAACGCTTCTCCGTAATCTTGACACGCGACAATTCACGTTCACCGTAATATGCGCGCACGAGTACATCGGGGTTATCCGCCAAATCCTCGGCAGCCATCTCGACCGGAACAGGGATACGGCCTTTCTTGCCAGCTTCAAGCAAGAGCACACCATCGCCACCCACGGTGAGTTCCTCGCCGTTCACCACTAAGTCCACGAGTTCAACACTCACATACGCATCGACCTCTCCCGTGTTCTCAAGTACGACGCGGAAACCCTTGGCGAGGTCATCGTACTCAAGAGCGACGATCTCAATCGTTGCGTCATCGAGCACCTCAATCACATCGATGTCAAACGTGGTCTGATACGTGAATTCTAGGCTCTGGGGCCCTTCACCATACACCGCGAACAAATCACCCGTCAAATCCTGCGCCTGGAGATTGAGGAGGTTACCATCAGTGTCAGTGCGGTACACAACCGTCTTATACTCGTCCTTCTCAAGGAAGAGCGCATCCTGGTCGCCCGTGATCTTGATAGTCGCTCCATCACGGATGGTGATGGTGCTCTTGAAATATTCTGCCAAACCGGTCGGGTTGCGGTACGTGACTTGCAAGCCACCCGTAGCGCGGTTATAGACGATAGACGTCGCCTCAAGTCCAAGTGCGTAACTCGGCATGGGGAAACGGTCCAAATCCTCGACCGTGGCAATAGCACCCGTCGGTTGACGCGAGCCTTGGGCGAACTTGACGAACACGCTAATCCCAAGTTGACGGCGCACGAACGTCGCGCTGTTGACCAGCTCGTTCCCAATCAAGATCCCCACATCGATGTCACTGTCCTGGATGAACGTACGCACGCTCTCCGGCACGTTCTGTCGTCCAAGGAACAAGACGGGGTCAGCGCCACTCATGAGACCTGCTTCGATAAATTCCCCGTTCGTGAGGATAACTTGACGCGTCGGCTTGATTGCGAGATAGCGCTTGACAATCTCAATGTTATTGTCGAAACGGTTTCCCTCGCTAATCGTCTCGGGATCGAACTGGGCAAGCGCATCTTTCACCTCACGGTCCACTTGGCCATAGATGAGCACGTGCGAAGGATTCTTGTCTTGTAGGACTGGAAGGATATCCTCGATATTGTCCTGGTTCGCAAAGATGACAAACGAACGATCCACAGCAGCGAACGGCGCGACGCTAATGGCATTATACCCGTACGCGTCATCAAGGACGATAAATCGGTCAACGCCTTCGAGGCGCTCAAGGAGCTCGAGATTGATATTCGACGCGCGCACCTCTTCAGGATTCGCATATCCACGACTGCGTAAGACATCCTCGTAACCCACGAAGAACGGCTGATCACGGCTCGTTAAGACGAGAATCTCATCGCGCTCGACAGGGATGGAATAGAGCAGAATGGTCGAGTGCTTTGTGCTGACAAGGAAATTATTCGGCGTCCCCACGAGGTTGCCGTAATTCGTTCCCGAGTACACATCTCGCCAATCCTGGCTGTTAATGATGATGTGGTCGGCGGCAAACGCGCTAGGAATGAAGGCAACAGCAAGTAAGAGCGCGATAATCCAAACCCGATTCAACAGTGCCACCATGCCCTCCGACGGGACTTGGTCGTGAGGCCTTTATAAAATTTTCCTGCGTGCTGCCAAACGCCGTTGCGATACTACGTCTGACTTTCCGCCTGGAAAACGACCGTGCCGTTGCACAAGCCCGATGCACTCTCGGAAACTGCTAAGTACAACTGCCAATACGTCGCGTTCAGTTGACCGGTGTCATTAACGGGTTTGGATACTGCGAACGTAGGAATTTGCTGATATGCACTCGTAATGGGAGTTTTCGCCGCATACGCGGCAGCGATATCTGCAGAGAATCGTTGCGCACCAATACTCACATTCCCATTCTCACACACGAATGAGAGTCCGTCATTGAACGTCGCGCCGTATCCGCGTACCGTCACGTTGATAGGGAGATTCCCGAGATTCGTGACGTTGGCCGACTGATTCTCGGACGTCGACCCGACTGCAACGTTCCCATAATCAATGAGTGGTGTAACATTGAGCGCGAAAAGAGCACTGATATTCGTAAGGCCGGATCCGTTCGTGGCAAGGCCGATGGTGTCATTGACAAACCCCGTACAATTCCACGTTCCGTTCACGGCATAATAGGATATGGGGAATGAACACGTGTAATTCGAGAAGTATCCCCCCTGCTCCCCCGCAATCAATGCGCAAGAGCTGTTGGTATAGTGGGTATTATTGTTGTCCACCGCAGTCAACGAGGACTGCGCGACGTTAAAGAAGGTCGCGTTCACCGCGCCAATATCCGCAAACCCGTTGTAATCCCGCACGGAGAAATTGCACGTGACGACCCGCGTCGAGCCGGCGGCGAGTATGATGGGACGCAACAGGAAGGTCGAGACGATCTCTGGTGCAGAACCGGTGATGTTCACACGCGTATCCACGCTCACATTACGGTTGTTGGGTGACTGGTTGAACCCATACGCAAACTGCGCATCGAAAACCGATTGTGCGAGAAACCCGAGGCAACAGAGCACGAGCAAGACTAACATCGCATCGATGCGTGAAGAGCGCTTGGCGCTCATCGACGTCCCGACCAGGTCGGGAAACCGCGTGCAGACGCATGAAACCTATACCTACCCACGACCATACCCGTGGGAACTTCCGACGATAATCGTTTATAAATATTGCGCTCAGCAATCAGCTGCCGGCGTTCTCTGCCTGAAACACAATCGTCCCGTTGCAAAGACCATACGCGTTTTGAGCCAAACTCAGGTACAATTGCCAATATGTTGCATTCAGCGAGCCGGAATCATTGAGCGGCTTAGCGATGCGCAACTGCGGCACAGTCTGATACGCGCTCGTGAGATTGACCTTCTCTGCGTACGTCGCGGTGTCATTCGCGGCGAAACGCTCAGAGTTTATCGTGATATTGCCCTGCTCACACACGAACGCGAGACCATCATTCATCGCCGCACCATACCCGCGTACGGAGATATTGATGGGCCAATTGCCCAGGTTCGTAACATTTGCTGTCTGATTCTCCGACGTATCCCCCATCGCCATATCTCCATAATCAATCAACGGCGTGACATTAAGCGCAAAAAGCGCGCTCACGTTCGCACGACCAGAACCATTTCCTTTGAGGTTGATGGAATCGTTCACCGCGAGAGAACAGTTCCACGTCCCATTCACCGCATAGTATCTCAGCGCGAATGAGCAGGTATAATTGGAAAAGAAGCCCCCCTGCTGACCGGCGATAGGCGCACATGAATCGTTGGAATAGTGCGTGTTATTATCGTCTGCGGCAAATGCAGAGGATTGGTTTATGTGAAAGAACGTCGCATTCACCGTGTCGATATCGGCGAAACCATTGAAATCTCTAACAGTGAGGTTGCAGGTGATTGATTGCAAAGATCCCGCTGCAAGCGTGATGGGATTTTGTACACTGACGTTAAACACCTCAGGACGGGCGTTGGTGATGTTCACCCGCGTATCCACGCTCACGTTACGGTTGTTGAACGATTGATTGAATCCATACGCAAGATCGGCGTCTATCGCCATTTGACCTAACCACGCGATAAGGAGCGCTAAGGTGAGCGCGACGACGAGGTCACCTTTACGCGAATCCTGCACGAAGACGCGTTCCCGCGCGACCATCAACTCAACTCCACGTAGAAGTAGTACGCAGTGTTCGAACCGGAAATGGATTCCGGGAGGATCAGTTGGAAGTCGTACGTCTGGTTGTCGAATCCTTGGACATTGTCGCTGATGTCGGAGAGGAAAACCATATATCCACTCGTATCACGCAACAAAATTTCCTGGAATGGAGAGCTCGCAGTTGGCGTCTGACGGGTGTCATTGATGTTCGTCACAGTACTGTTGCACGTATTTGCGTTAATAGTCGTCGTGCCGACGTTAAACGCCTTGTGTACTGACCAGTTGAAGGTACTGTTGATATCATCCGCCGACTGCGTCATACCATAGAATGAAGATTCATTCTGGATGAGGCCGCCAGGCGCGCAGGAAACAGAGCTCCAAGAGAGATTACTATAACGACTCGCATACACTTCACCCGTGAAGGACGTGAGATCCCAATCATAGATGGTGAAGTTCGCCGCGTCATCAAGCGAGAGGGTACCAGTGACGTTTCCGACATAGCCCTTCCAACGCAAGTTCTGCTGGATGGAGGTGAGTAACATCGTTGTGATGGTCCCGCCTGACGTGTTGCTGCTGCTCGGAGAGCGGTTCACTGCCGTTTCCGTGACGGCATTCGAGATCGTGGCGCCGGATGGGTCGGCGAACACAACTGACACGGCGGCGAGCGCGAGTGCGAACATGATGATGATCGCCCCGATCGCCTCTCGCCGCCGTGTGTGTTGTGTCATGGGTGTTCCTCAGTGGTGTTTCCTGTCAGTCATATTCAGTTCAGCTCGACCCAGAAGTAGTACGGGGTCGTTCCGATGCTTCCGGCGTTCTCGTTTTCGGCCACGAGCAGTTGGAAGTCGTGGGCCACGCCATCGAATCCGATGACACTGTCGTTGATGATCGATGCGTAGATGATGCTGTAATCATCATGCAAGAGGACCATCGACCAGTTCGCGCTCTGGGAGGCGTTGTTGACGAAACCATTCGTGCTGTAACAGCTGTTCGCAGTCACGCTGAAGCTACCCACGCTAAACGCTGGGTGCGTCGTCAAGTTGTAGGTATTGAGCACACTATCACCGTCGCTTGCAGCGCGAGCAATGTAGGTGTCTTCGGCGGTGCGCTGCGTGCTGTTAGAGCAGTTCGTGCCCGACCAATTGATGGTAGCATTACGTGTCGCGTACACTTCACCGCTTACCGTCGTCATCGACCAATTGTAGAACGTATAGTTGTTCCCGTTGTCGAGTGTGATTTCACCAGTGATCGCTCCGTAGTACCCTTGCCAGACGCGCGTCTGGGTGAGGGCGAAGATGTTAACTTCTGTGACGTTGCCACCACGTGCATCGACGCTCTGAGCGGGTTGCGTGGAGGTGTTGCGTGCGCTCGACGTTATAGGTGTGAGCGTGCTTGGCGCATTGGGGTCTGCGAACACGATCGACGCGCCAAGGGTGAAAGCCAAGGCGAGCGCTATCGCGAGCACAGCTATGTATCGTTCATTGCTGTTCATTGTCCATCACCACTGTTACGAGTATTCTTCCTATGCGCCTGGGGCGCGGTTGGAGTGTGAAGAGCGCCGTGGAGCACGTAGGGTGCCGCCCCGGCAGGGAGGTGTTGTGAGAAGACCACTTGTCGGGTCGCCCCGACGCGGTCGGTTACCGTGAATGGCTTGAGCTCTATGGGCTTGCCTGTGAATTTGACGTAGATTGTGATTGGAGATTCGCGCGTCGTGTCAACGCTCAGATATGAAATCGAACCAATGTGCTCTTCAATGCGCCAGAACGCTTTCTCTATGGTGTATTGCAAGTGTGTTCGTTCGAAGAACCATACGCGCATGATGATCTTGTTGATTTCTGAGAGGGGGAGAATCTTCTTGTCGACGAAGTCACCGCTCGTTGCGATGAGATAACTGAACTGCCCCGCGAGGCGGTATAAGACGCGCGGCTTTCCTTTGTCGCGGTTCGAGATGCGATCGCTCGTTACTATTCCTGCGAGTTCGAGAAGACGGAGTTGTTGGCTGACATTCGCAATGCTTGTGCCACAGAGTTTGGAGAGTTCAAGCGGAGAACGTGGGACTTTCTCAAGATGCTTGAGGATGTCCCATTTGCTTGCGGTGAATAATGTCTCGTGGTCCATTGGTTGCCTGTGTTGTCACTGTTGACCGTGGGTGCGATCCCGCCGATCTGTGGTTGCTTGTAGTCACTGTACTGGGTTCCTTGACTCGAGCATTGGAGGCCGCGTGTCGTCGGTAACCAGTATACGTTTTTGTATCTTAATTCCTCTAGAGGTGAAGTTGTATTTAAACGTTTCGATGTTCAGTTAAGTTCAGTACTTAATGAAATGGTGGCGAGAATAGCGAGAAACGTGCGCACCACATCCACAGATTCACGAAGTTCACTACTTAAGCGAATAGTGCAATAACGGGTGTTGAGGAGAATACCGACGAGAAAAATCACGTGTTGAGAAGAACGCGTACTAAAGATACACGAGAGAAATGAAAAATCAAAAACCTAACTCAACTCAATGAAGAAGTAGTATGGCGTCGGGCCGATGTTGCCGTCGTGTTCGTTCTCACCAACCAGGAGCTGGAAGTCCGCGAGTTGGCTGTTGTACGCGTAACTGTCGTCCTCGATGAGCGAGGTGTACACGAGGTTGCTTGAGTTATCCGACAAGAGGACTTGGTAGAACTCCGTCGATGATTGTGTGCCGTTGACAAGCAAGTTCGTGCCGAGGCAGGAGTTCGCCTGGATCTGTTGCAACCCCACGTAGAACGCGGGGTGCGACGTGTCGTTAAACGTATTCGTAACGCTGTCCCCGTCGGACGTGATCACACCGAGGTAGGATTCTTCAGCCAATCGTTGCGTGCCGTTCGTACAATTGATGGTTGTCCACTGCACCGTCCCGTTGCGCGTCGCGTAGACCTCACCAGTGAGCGTTCCATTGCCCCACACGTAGAAGCTTTGGTTGTTCCCGTCGTCGAGGTGGATGTTGCCGGTGATGTTTCCGTAGTATCCCTGCCAAGTCTTTGTAATAGAGAGCGCGTCGATGTTGACTTGTGTGACGTTACCACCTTGCGCGTTTAACGTGCCGTTTGAAGTCGTCGGTAATTGTCGGCTCGATGAGCTGAGCTCTTGGAGGTTCGTTGGACCAATGGGATCGGCGAGAACAGATATTGCGCTCAACGATACTGCGATGAGCATCATCGCAAGCAAGCCGACGAGCGCACGGTTCTTCATCGTCGCTCCAGGATCGGGTGACCCTGCGGTTTTGTTGATTTACGCAAGATGACTGCGCTCAACGGTCCGTCGACGGTGATTTTCGCTGGCAACGGAGCGTCAGCGATGTACTCAAGCACCGGCAATCCCTTCTCGAGGCCAGCGTACGTCAAGGTCTTA
>Ga0154020_10003986_pt1 | contig 17633 bp, 17 predicted proteins | sample Klosneuvirus_201_FD_109709 | JGI IMG/M metagenome (GOLD analysis project Ga0154020, IMG submission 109709) | Active sludge microbial communities from wastewater, Klosterneuburg, Austria - Klosneuvirus_20160825_MG | ecosystem: Engineered > WWTP > Aerobic digester > Activated sludge | place...
AAGTGCCCTTACTCGTGATGAAGTTCGTGTTGAAGTAAAAGAATACAAAAGAGATGGTACGGGTGGCTTTGGAAGAGTTATCGAAATTCTTAGACGAGCAAAAGTCGGATACGCTGGAATTGTAAAAACAGAAAATGGTGTTGAAGGATTTTATGCAACTGACAGTGCTTTCCCATCGCCTGCTCGAATATCTAGTTTTGAAGTTCCAAAAGAAGAATTAACAGACGGAAAAATTGTTTTCTTTGAACTTGTTGGTTGGGATCCAGAACGAAAGCCATTTGGAAAAATAATAAAAATAATTGGAGAAAAATCTCGCCACGAAAGTATCCACGAATCTATTGCTCTTGAATACGGATTTGAGGCGCCTTTTTCAGATGAAGTTTTGAAAGAAGCCGAGATGTTTGTCGAAGATGCAAATACAGATGACTATAAAGACCGAAGAGATTTTCGAGAAATCACAACTTTTACTATTGACCCAGACACAGCTAAAGACTTCGACGATGCTTTGTCTTATGAAAAACTCGAAGACGGCAGTATCGAAATCGGGGTTCACATTGCTGATGTATCTCACTACGTCAGAGAAAATTCTGCGCTAGACCGCGAAGCTCGAACTCGAGGAACGAGTGTCTATTTGGCTGATCGTGTTATTCCGATGCTACCAGAAATATTATCAAATGATTTGTGTTCCCTTATCCCAAACAAAGACCGTCGCGTGATGAGTGCTGTTGTTACTTTCAAAGATGGTGAGGTAAAAAATACTTGGTTTGGAAAAGCTCTAATCCACTCAGACGAAAGACTAACTTATGAGCAGGCTCAAGAAAGAATCGAAACAGGTGTTGGGCAATTTGCTGATATTTTGATAGAGCTAAATACTCTAGCGAAAACAATGAAGCAAATAAGATTTGATGCCGGAGCAATATCACTCGACAGTGACGAAGTAAAATTCGTGCTCGATGAAGAAGGTAACCCTATTGATGTAAAGAAAAAAGCGCGAAAAGACGCACACAAAATGATTGAAGAATACATGTTGCTTGCAAACAGACTTGTAGCAGAAGAACTTAGTCGCGGTGTCGATATAAAAAAACCAGTGGCGCATCCAATGCTTTATAGAGTTCATGATAAACCGACAGACGAAAGAATTACTTCTCTTGAAGAATTTCTAAATGGTCTTGGTCACGACGTCGCAATAAAAAATGACAGTCAAGTTGGTATTACTCTTTCCAATCTCTTGGACACAATAAAAGATCCTGCAATGAGAGATACCGTTCAAGGTGCGATTGTTCGAAGTATGCAAAAAGCAATATACACCACAAAAAATATCGGCCACTTTGGTTTGGCGATTTCTTTTTATGCCCACTTCACTTCTCCAATTCGAAGATATCCTGACGTGATTGTTCACCGATTACTAAATCACTTCAAAATAACAGGCAAACTAAAAACTGACGATATAAAAATTATTGAAAAAATTGGACAAGAAAGTTCTGTTCAAGAAACTGGTGCTCAAAATGCCGAACGAGCAAGTACAAAATACCTTGGTGTTGTTTATATGAAAAGATTTTTGGGTCAAACACGAAAAGGAGTTATTACAGGTATGACAGAGCGAGGATGTTTTGTAAAAGACGAAGAATCTTTCTCAGAAGGATTTATGTCTTTTGAAGGTCTTGGCGATGTGACAGTGAGCGAAAAAACAGGACGAGCAAAAATAGAACAATCTACACGAATTCTAACTCTGGGTGAAATTATCGACTACAAAGTAAAATCTATCGACGAAGAAAGAAGAGAAATTGAAATGGAACTAGTTTAGATTTTAGAACATAGAGATTAGATAATAGACAACGGCCATAAAAAAAATTGATACAATAATATTATGCGGAACACTCTTATAGCCTTTTTTGTTTTAATCTCTGTTTTAGGTTTATTTTTTGCGTTCAAAAATGAAGAAACTATCTCTTACGAATCCCCTATTATTTCCGAAAATTTAAAACCAGAGCCGAAAGAAATAAAACTTATTTTCTTTGGGGATATAATGCTCGACCGAGGTGTAAAATCTTCAGTTCTAAAAAATTTTGGTGGTGATGGAAACCTATTATTTGGTCCAGCCAAAGATTTAATTCAAAGCGCAGATATAGCCTTCTTGAATCTAGAAGGACCTATTTCAGACGGTGGACGAAGAGTTGGAAGTATTTACTCTTTCCGATTCGACCCAATCTACTCAAGTATTTTGCAAAATACTGGAATAGATATTGTATCATTTGCAAACAATCATGTTGGCGACTATTCAACAACCGCTTTTAATGACACACTCGCCCACCTCGAAAATGCACAAATATTACAAACCGGTGCAGGGTTAAATTATGAAGATGCAAAAACTCCGCGAGAAATAATTATTGAAAATACAAAATTTTGTTTTTTGGGATTCTCTGATGTTGGACCTGACTGGATAAAAGCAAAAGAAGATAGTGCGGGAATTTTACTAGCCTCTGATCCAGAATTTGAAAATATAATAAAAAGTGGAAAGCTTGGTTGTGACATTCTGGTCGCCTCCTTCCACTGGGGCGATGAGTACAAACACTTTAATGTGCGCCAAGAAAAATTAGCAAAAAGTGCTATTGATGCAGGTGCAGATATTATCATCGGACACCATCCGCACGTTATACAAGATATTGAAATATACAAAGGAAAAATTATTGTTTATAGTTTAGGAAATTTTATTTTTGATCAGTACTTTAGTCCGGAAACATTGGAAGGAATGAATCTATCGCTAGTTGTAAAAGATAAAATTATCACGGAAGCTTCTTTTAGAAAAACCAAACAAACTCGAAAATATAATATTGAAAGTATAAGCGAACCGACAGCTATAGACATATCAACTGACCAAATAATCAAAATACAGAAATAACCATAATTATACAATTATTAATAATTGTATAATTTCACAATCTATTCTCTTATTCTCACGAATAAGCCCATAAAACCAACACACCCTTATGGAATTATTCGCGCGAATGGTTCCAAGAAAGAAATAAAAAAACCGCACAAAACTGTGCGGTTAAGGTGTAAATTAAATATTTTAATCCATATTATGTACCGATTGGTCGACAGAAAGTTCTGCTGTTTTTTTAGTTGTTTTTTTTGATGAATTAAGGATAAGATACGCGGCCAGACAAAAATACACACAGCATGAAAAAAAAATATATACCGAACCAAAGCCATTGCTATTAACTTCAGGGTCAAAGATACAGATCATATTTATAACAGTGAGAATTACCACCAAAACTAAACATCCCCAGGCCATAGTTGCAAATAGTTTGTAAACATTTTTTTCTGTATCAATTTTTTCCCAAGCCCAAAAGGCCATAATGAAACCGAACCAAGCCAATGTTCCATATATAGAATCCGCTACTTCAAGAGAGTAAAACCATTCTTTGTTAGAGTGGAATATATAAGCAATAAAGGTCAACAACCCGGAAACTACTAATTTTGTTTGTGCTTTCATCGTATTTAATTTTAGAAGTTATTTAGTAGAACGATATAACAAATTTGTAGATATGTCAAATAAAAAAACCACACAAAACTGTGCGGTTTAACTGTTCATGAAAAATTTTTAGGATTTTTTATCCTGTCCTTCTTTTGGTTTCTCTTCTGTCTTCTTAGGCCCAGGATTTTGATTAACAACTTTTTCTCCAGTACTTTTTACGATGAGTCGAGGGCCATTTGGGAAGGTTGCATCAATATTACTAAAACCATTTGCTCTCATACTTTTCATTACTCCCTCTAGCAATTTTTCTTCTTCGTCATAACTACTTGAATGCGATGTAGAAGATGAACGTGATGCAGGTGGCGAAGTGGATCCCGGAGAACCAGCAGGTCCTGAAGGAGCTGGAGTTACAACAGCAGAACTTCTTCCGCGACCCCATAAGTATCCGATAATAATAGCAACAGCGGTAAGCAACAAAAATATCAAGATGAACGCCCATGTAGGTAATCCACCAATTCCACTTTCGAAATACTCTGAGTGAACCGGTTGAGCAGGATTATGCAAGGCACAACCAGAAATGCCAGATCCACAGCAATTATTTACAAGATTCAGAATTACGTCTCCACTTGCAGGCGCTGAAATTCTTTTTCTAACAACCGGCTTTGAAATTGGTGTCGGAAATAAAGTTTTTTCAGGACATGGCGGACAAGGATTTCCTATCTTTTCACTTGGATAGGGATACCTTTCAATTTTATCTTCGTGGGGTTCCTTTTGTAATTGCGCTGACGCGGTGCAAGATGAAAGAAACAAAACTACTACTATTGGCAATAGCGTTGCAAAGAAATTCATAGGTTTTTTCATGTTTTATATGGTTTAGTTAAAGTACATTTATACCTATATTATAGCACAATAAATAGCCTTTTGTCAAGGTAACAAAAAAGCCCTTCGTTTATAGAAACGAAGGGCTCTGACCGGAAGTTTTCCGGGTATATAACTATTGCAATAAACAAAAAAAGAAAACGAAAATAAAGGATATTCCGATAAATATGAGGGTGATGTTCTCTTTCATGATTTTGATATTTAAGGTTGTACTATGCTATTATAGCATATATAAACCGTTTGTCAAGTACTATTTAGCACTTCGACTTCCGCTCAGCACAAAATAACTCGCCATTCGGCGAGTTATTTTGCAATAGCGACGGCGTCTTCAAATTTCACGGAAAGTAGCTTTGATCCCCCATCAGCTCCAATTGTTACACCGTATAGAACATGTGCGCGGGACATAGTTTCTCGATTATGAGTCACAATAATCAGCTGACTTGTTTCAGCCAATTTTTCAATCATATCTCCATATTTTCGAGAGTTTGCCTCATCAAGCGCTGCATCTGTTTCGTCTAGCACCAAAAATGGTGGTGGGTTTACTTGAGAAATCGCAAACAAAAGAGCAATAGAAACGAGAGATCTTTCACCCCCAGAAAGTAGAGCCAAATCTTTTGTCTTTTTACGTGGTAAATTTACATTTATTTCTACACCTTCTTCTTGGTCTTGTTCTTCTTCATTTCCATCATCATCTAATTTTTTTCTTTTTGCATACAAAACAATAGAAAGGAATGCAGAACCTCCGTCGAACATTGTAGAGAAAAATTCTCCGAAAACTTTGTTTATTTTTTCTATTCCTTGTCTAAACTCATCCTCGAGATGTTTTTTCAAACTTATGATGGTTTCATTTATTGATTCCATACCCTTTTCCAAGTCATCAATCTCGCGTGACAAAAAAGCGTCCCTTTCGCTTGTTTCTTGAAATTCTTTCAAAACATCTTGTGCGCCGACAATACCAATTTCTTCAAGTTTTATTTTTAGTCTTTCAATTTTTCTTCTTTTATTTTCTTGCTCTTCGTCTGCCACAATTTCACTTGGAATTTCTTTAACTCTAAAAGCATACCCAAGTAAAACAACGGCTTCTTTCATATCAGCTTCCAACCTTTGAGCTCTTTGATTCAAAAAAGATATCTTTGATCTGACCGAATCTAGTTCGTGATTCAATCTTTCACCAAGTAAAACAAGTTCCATTCTATTTCTTTCTTCTTCTCGAATCTTTGTTGCATTATTCGTAGACGATGAAGATATTTCAAAAAGTTCTTTTTGTTCGCTTTGAATCTCCGAATTTATTTCATTATATTTTTCTACAAGTTCTTCTAGATTTTTCCTTAATTCAATAGATTTATTCTCCAACTCTTCTTCTTTACCTTCTTCTGCCATTTCAAGCATAAGTGAAAGCGATTGTTTTGTATTTAAAAGGTTTGACCGCAAACTTTCAATACTCTCTTCGACAAGTGCATTTTCGATACGCTCAATTGCGCTTTTTATGCTTGAAGTGTACCAATCTCTATCAAAAGAAATTCTTTTACTTTTTTCAGTGTGTCCACCGAGCGCCGAAATAGCACCTTCAAGGCGCCCCCTGCCGATAACGATTTCCTCAAGTTTTCTTCGAAGTTCGTATATCTTTTGCTCTTTTTCTTTTATAGCGCCGTCGTCTTTTACCTCAACTTCTTCTTGAATTTGAAAATTATTAATTTTTTCTTGAATATCTTTTTTCTTTTGAATTATTTCCGTTTCTTTTATTTCAAGTTCCTTAAGTCCATTTTTAATCAAAAAATCCTCGTCTTTTATATAAGTACCAAGAACGTCATTTAGCTCAGCCCTAAGTTCGTCGGCTTTTTCAACCTTTTCAACCTGCTTCTTAAGAAAAGTTAAATGTGGGGCAATTTCACGCCTCAAAGAGCGTGCTTCTTTTAGATTGTCAGATGTTTTGTCTAGCTTCTTTATTGCGTCTTTTATGCGCGAGTGATAAATAGTAAGACCCAATGAATCTTCCAAAATACCACGTCTCTCTTTTACATTTGACCGTAGTAATGCATCAGCTTCACCCTGAGAAATAATATGGTGACCAGAGGCACCAATGTGTACATTTGAAAGTAAATCAAAAATATCTTTAAGTCTCACTTCAGTTCCGTTTATAGAATATTTATTTTTGCCATCAGCAAAAACTTCTCGCGTAACAGCTATTTCGTCGAAATCTAAATTTATTTTTGTTTCCCCTTCACCAATAGAAAAAATTCTTTTTTTATTATCTAAAACTAAAGATACTTGTGCGCGAGATGCTTTTGGTAAAATCTTTGAACCATTCCAGATCAAATCTTTTCCTTCTTTACCTCGCATACTCTTCATAGACTGTTCTCCGAGAACAAATCGCATACCCTCTACGATGTTTGATTTTCCAGATCCATTTGGGCCAACAACAGAAGTTATCGGACTAGGAAATTCCACAATCGCTTTTTTCGCGAAAGATTTAAACCCCGATAATTCTACCCTTTTTAAATACATAATAATTAGTCTTTAGTTGTACACCTTAAACTTTTTACTTATTCCCAATTTTTTATTTCAATTGCACGTTTTGCTGATGCAGTTTCGGCTTCTTGTTTTGATTTTCCTTTTCCTTCGGCAATTTTTTCTTTTCCAAAAAATATTCCGATTACGAACTTTTTATCATGGTCAGGGCCTGACTCACTCACTACTTCATAAGACGGCGTTACTCCATAAACTTCTTGTGCTTTTTCTTGAACTAAACTTTTTGGATCTTGCCAAAGCTTTTTTGAAACTACTTCATCTATTTTGTCATATAACGTGCTAGAAATAAACTTTTCAGCGCCAGAATATCCTTGATCTAAATAGATTGCACCTATTACCGCCTCAAAAGCATTTGCTAAAATATACTGCCTTGCCTTTCCTGTGTCTTTTGATTCACCTCTAGAAAGCAACATATATTCATTTATTTTTATTTCTTTAGCTGTTTCTGAAAGAGTTACAGCATTTACAAGAGCACTTCTGTAGGCAGTTAGTTCTCCTTCTGAATTATTTGGATACTTTTTATACAAATAATCCGTAATGACAAGTTCTAAAACTGCGTCACCTAAAAATTCCAATCTTTCGTTATGAGGAATTCCGAGTTTTGCGTTTTCGTTTAAAAAAGACCTATGAACAAATGCGTTAACTAATAATTTTTTGTTTTTGAATTCTAATCCGATAATTTTTTCGAATGATTCAAATTTAGAATAATCGATCATACATTGATTGATTAAAAATTAAGAATCAAGAATTAAACTATAACTCTAAATTCTTATTTTTTAATTTGAAAACTATTTACTAATAATTCCAATTGCCTTTGTAAGCATTGGGATAAGGTCGTCGTATATTGTAAGTCCTGCAAGTTCAGGTAGAGTAAACCACCTAACATCATCAAGTCCACCAGTTTCTTTTAGCTTTAGCTCTTCCACTTTAGCTTTTGCCAAGAAATATGTAACGACTTTTCGGATTTTACCTTTCTCTGGGTGAGATGCAATGTATTCTAACTCTCCCAACACAACTTCAGGACTAATGTCAATTCCTATCTCTTCTGTAATTTTTCTCTTTAGACCTTCATGCTGATCTTCTCCATCTTTCAATCCACCCTTTGAAAAAGTCCAATAACCAAAAACGTCATGCACAAGAGCAACCTTTGGTTCATCGCCAACAAAACCATACACAAGAGCCCCTACTTTTTGCTCAATTGGGTATTTTGACGGGTCATCTTCGGATTTATCTTTTGGGCCATCATCTTTTCCTGGTTCACCCATTTCTCGATAAACTGCCCCCAAAACTCCGTTTATAAATCTTCCAGAACTCTCTCCTCCAAATCTTTTAGCAAGTTCAATAGACTCATTTATAGCAACCTTTGGTGGAACATTTTCTTTATCAGAAAACAAAAGTTCTACAAGACCAATACGCAAAACATTTTTATCAACAGAAGCAATTTTTTCAATTGGCCATTGTGGTGCGGCTTTTGAAATTATTTCATCAAGTAGAGTTTTTTTATTTACAACATTATTTGTTAGATCTTTTATGAATTCAGCGTCTTCATGGCCCGGTGCAAATTCATCCATATTTCTTTCCAAAATTTCAGGAATATCTGAATCTGGTAAAACGCGGAAATCCCACTCAAAGAGTGTTTGAAGGACTATTGATCTGGAAAGGTGCCTGTTTGCCATTAGTGAAAAATAATTTTTATTTTTTCTTAGCTTTTGCTTTAGCTTGCTTCTTTTCTACTTTTTTTAATGTATTTAATACTTGTTTTCCTTTGTACATTCCAGTCTTTAGGTCAACTCTGTGTCGCATGTGTTTTGAGCCTGTCTTTGGGTCAACAGCAAAATTACCGGCCTTAAGCGCGTGGTGGCTTCGGCGGTTTTTTGTATGCGAGCTCGTGTGTCTCATTCGTACTACCATAATGAAAGGATTATAGAATAATCTTTTAAAATAAGCAACTATGTTAAATAAAAAACCTATATATTTAAATTAAAATATATAGGTTACTTTTTGACCCCACACCCTTTTTTCATTGTCTTTTTCTGGATAATAATAAGTTAGCACAGGACCATTTATACCCGTTAAAGAAAGTTGGATTAATGCTAATTTATTTTCCTTATCTTTAATAGGAAATAAAAATAAATTAAGCTCAGAATGATTACGACAAATATCCATTTTAGATATAGATTCTTTATAAAGAGTGGCGATACAATCCAGACTTAAAAAGTTAATATATTTAAACCTTTTAACATAATTAATAAATATTCCGGACTCTAAAAAGACAACCTCTTTGCCAAGATTATAAAGATGCACCGTTTTCGGTTCAAAGCTCAATGTCTTTACATGAAATTTTTCTAAAATATCATCATAAACTCCGAAGAATTCTCCGCCTTTTTCTTTTTCTACAAAAACAGTAGCCGCTAAATTGTATTTTGGGGAAATGGTTGTGAGGTATTTTTTAGATACTATTCTTTCGTCCATATATTTTAAATTTTACACATACTACACCCATGAGCTTAAATATCAAATAGTCCCTAGCTTCATGAGCTAATAGTGTCTTGCGCTGGAGTTGTGAAATTTATCCCGTTAGAGCCGATGGCCAGACTTGCACTGGCGACCTACTCCTTACCATGGAGTTGCTCTACTTCCTGAGCTACATCGGCTTATTTAATACGTTTATAAAATATACAGTATTTTGCCTTGTTTAAAAAGCTAATTTGACAATATTGTATATTATAGTATAATTAACAAAACTTGAAAAAATGCAAACACTCGAAATCGAAAAAGTTCCACCAAAAAGTGTACTTGTAAGAAAATCACACTGGGTGGGTAACATACTAATAAGCAAAGGAAGGGGTTGTCACTATATACATCTCGCGAAGGACAAATTTGGATTACTCGGAATTATTGGTGGGTCCTTAGAGGCAGGAGAAACCCTAAAAATGGCAGCACTACGCGAAACAAGCGAAGAAGCACATGAAAGAGTTTTTATGCGAAATCTTAAAATAATCTGGGAAGGAACAACTGAAGATTTGAAAATAAAAACATATAATTGCAACTTTTCAGTATTTATAACAGAAGTTCCCTATTTCAAATCTAAAAAAATAGAAGACGATCCTGATATTGTGGAAATTGTTTCATTCCCTCTTTTTATTTTTTTAAGGTCAATGCTATCAAAACACAAAATGGTAGAATTTAAAAAAAAGGATTACTGGATCTTGAAAGCAATAAAATCGAGATTACAAAAAATTTGAATGTAAAAGCTGTGAAAATTAAAAATTCACAGCTTTTTTTATAAGACATAATAAAAATATTTTAGTATTATACAGATATGCATCTCAAATACCCTCGATTAACCTTTGGGCTTTTTTTATTTATAGCCCTAAATCTTATATTTTTGTTTAGTGATCACACTGCGGTGACTGCTGAAATAAATAAATTTGGATATTGGTCATTTCTCGTTCTTGGATCTTTATATACATTTAGTTTTACGACAGGTATTGCAACAGGTGCATTTCTTTCTTATATCCCAGACGGAAATATATTTTTATATTCTCTTATTGGTGGCGCCGGAGCTGTTGTCAGTGATTTAATAATTTACAAAATAATAAAAAGTGAACTTGATGGCGAAATAAAAAAACTCCAAAGATCTCGTCTTGTAAAATACCTTTCTCTCATACCTGGCATTACAAATAAATATGTTTTAGCTTTTATAGGAATTGTAACGATAGCGACACCATTACCGGACGAATTGAGTGTTGCTTTACTTGCCGAGAATAAGTTGATGAAAAAAAGATATTTTATTCCAATAGCTCTTTTAATGAACACAATTGGAATTTATGTTTTGCTTTCAGTAATACCGGAGGTGACGCCGTAAGTTTTGCAAATAATTCCCAAAGTAGGTATAGTGTGCAAAAATAGATCCTATGAAGAAACTACTTGTATTTGCATCGGGCTCCAAAGATGGAGGCGGTAGCGGATTTGAAAATTTAATAAATAAAATAAAAAATGGCATCTTGAATGCAGAAGTTGTTGGTGTAGTCTCAAACCATGAATTTGGAGGAGTTAGAAATCGTGCTGATAAATTGGGTATTCCTTTTATTCATTTTAATGGACCCTACACGGCGGAAAATTATCAAAAAATAGTTTCCGAATCAGGCGCAGAATACGTTTCCCTTTCTGGTTGGCTAAAACTTGTAGCTGGTCTTGATCCAAAAACTACATTCAATATTCACCCCGGACTTCTTCCGAATTATGGTGGACACGGAATGTATGGACACCACGTACATGAAAAAGTTATTGCAGATTTCAAGGATGGTATTTGTAAGGAATCTGGTCTTAGTATGCATTTCGTAACTAAAGAATACGACAAAGGGCCAACACTTTTTGAATGGACTACACTTGTTACTCAGGAGGATACTGACAAAACTTTAGCATCCCGTGTGAACGCGGCGGAACATTATTTCCAGCCAATAATTACGAATATGATTTTAGAGGGTGAAATTTATTGGGATGGAAAAAATGCCGATACATTATTTGTTCCGCTCAAAAAAATACAGGAAATAAAAAATTCTTACAAAAACTAAACACCATGCCACGATCAGAGAGAAAATTAAGACTACACCGCTCTAACATTGAAAAACAAATCAGAGCAAAATCAAAAAAAGGTGAAGATGTTTCAGATTTAAAAGAAACACTTGAGTATGTAAAGACTAAGCAGACGATGAGCAGAAGCAATAATCGATATTGATTAAAAAGTCACAACTAAGGTTGTGACTTTTTTTTAATGAAAGATATAGTCGCGAGTAATAATTATTTAGCGAAGATGTTAAAAATCTGATCTATTGTATGCCCCTCTTTTCTCATCTGTAAAATTTCAATTCTCATTTGCTGATGTTGGTCATAACCCCTATCTTCTTCCCCATTCATTAAATCCGAAAAATCTACATTTAAAAGCACAGTAAGAGATTCTTTTATATCATTAAACTTTTTACTATCTATACCGAGTGAATCATATTTTCTATGGGTGTAAAAATGAAGCAATTCATGCATTATTGTTTTTAGTGGATTTAATGAGTTGCAATAAATAAAAAAATAATTTTCCCTCCAATTATATGTACATTTCTGATTTTGTGATAAATAACCAATGACTTCTGATTCTAATCGAATGTCGAAAATTTCCTCACACCTTGAAAGAAACTCATTTTCGATAAGATTCCATTGATCTTTAATTTTTATTGATATTTGTTCAAAATTAATATCTCTACTATTTGATTCTAAAAATAATCTAACTTTATCTTCGGAATAATCTGAGTCATTAATACTTTCGTATTTCTCTTGCAATTTTGTGGTGATCTGGCTATTTATTGAGTTTTTACCTTTTATAAAATTCTCTATGTCTTTTTCAAGATCATATCTAATACTGAGCTTGTTCATACTAAGATTTTAACACAATTAATTCGACGGGACTTTCGGCTTACAGCCGCAGTACACGTTTTTGAATGGGACTTGGTCACTCTCGTGGATATTTTATTTCGCATAGCTCACAAAATATCTCACTCCATCGACCCCCACTCGGGCTTTCCACTTCGTGGGCTTCGCAAGCCCTCGGTTCAAGTCCCGCGACTGGCGGTAAAATAGTAAGACCCCAATGCTTTGCATCAGGGTCAAACTATTTTATGCGCAGTCGACGGGACTTGAACCCGCAACCTCTCGCGTGACAGGCGAGTGCTCTAACCAGTTGAGCTACGACTGCATAAATACAATTTTCTCAAATCTATTTAACTACTACTACCTTTTACTCGCCAAGGCGAGTGCTCGCTATAGTCTAAATTGAGTTGAGCTACGACTGCATACAATGTAAATTTCAATTATACAAAGTTGCTTATCCAATCTACCAGAAATTAAAATATTTCTCAATTGAATGTGTCGGCGGGTGGAATCGAACCACCGACCTTGGGCTTATGAGTCCCACGCTCTAACCGACTGAGCTACGCCGACATACTTCAGCAAATGGATGATTTTAGGCATGCCACGTGCCGACTGGTTGCGGGGGCCCGACTCGAACGGACAACCTCAAGGTTATGAGCCTTGCGAGCTACCATTGCTCCACCCCGCGATAGAAAACCATTCTAACATAAAAGCCTCAACTTGCAATAAAAAAGAACCGCTAAATATGCGGCTCTATTTGAGTTGAATTAAAAAAACCTTTATCAATTTGTTTTCTTAATTCATCTAAAGAATCTTTTATTTTTATATACCTTTTTGCCCATTTAGGATTTTTATTCGACTCCAAAATTAAGGTATGATAAATTAAGACTCTTACATTAAGGGGTAGAAAAACCAGATCTTTTTTTACCAAAATTTCTATTAAATTTTCCTTTTCCTTGTCTGACGTAGAGCTTTTAATTTTGTCTACCAAAGAATTTATTTTACCCTGCTCTTGGAGACTGTCGATTGTTGCCAAAAACTCCCTCACTACATTCATAATTACTCTTAATTTAATCATATTTAATTTTTTATAAGGTTTTATAAAACCATACCATATTTAATGGTTTTTTCAATTTTTATTACTTTTTGAAAAAATTAAGCTGTGCTAGTATAAGTCATTATGGAACAAGAAAATTTATCACAAAAACGACATTCTCTGGCTCACCTTTTAGGGGCTGCCGTACTAGAACTATACCCAAAATCTAACCTAACATTAGGGCCGGCAATAGATGACGGCTTTTATTACGATATCGATGTTGCAGGAAAAATAACCGAGGAGGACCTTCCTAAAATAGAGTCAAAAATGAAAGAACTTCTTTCTGGGTGGAAAAATTTCACTGGAAAAGAAATATCTTACGAAGAAGCGAAAGAATTGTACAAAGAAAATCCATACAAACTAGAATTAATCGAAGAACACAAAGACAAAGGTCTAAGTATTTACTCAGCTGGAAGTCCTGCCGTGAGCAAAGCCGAATGGTTTTCTGATCTGTGTCGTGGAGGTCACATTGAAAACCCGAGTGCGGAAATAAAAGAAGGTTCTTGGAAACTTGATCGAGTCGCTGGTGCTTATTGGAGAGGAGATGAGAACAATAAAATGCTTACTCGTATTTACGGACTAGCATTCGAAACAAAAGAAGATCTTGATGTATATATAAAAAATCTTGAAGAAGCTGAAAAAAGAGACCACAGAAAACTTGGAGCTCAATTAAAAATATTTACCGTCTCACCTTTGGTTGGTTCAGGTTTACCGCTTCTTCAACCAAACGGAATGATAATTAGAAAAGAAATTGAAGATTATCTTTGGTCTCTTCACAAAGACAAAGGTTACGACCGTGTCTGGACTCCTCACATAGCAAAAATCGCACTTTATGAAACTTCAGGACACGCTGAAAAATTTGGTGATGAACTTTTTAGAGTTCAAGGAAAGGAAGAGTCTTTCATAATGAAGCCGATGAACTGCCCTCACCATATGCAAATTTTCTCTGACAATCATTGGAGCTATCGAGATATGCCCGTTCGATATTTTGAACCAGCAACAGTTTACCGAGATGAAAAAACAGGACAACTTGGTGGTCTTACTCGTGTTCGGGCAATTACACAAGACGATGGACATTTGTTTTGCCGATCTATCCAAATCGGACAAGAGATAAAAACTATAGTTTCGATCATAAAAGATTTCTATACAACAATGGGAATGATAGATGGCTATTGGGTCAGACTTTCTCTTCGAGGTGACGACAAGAGTAAATACCTAGGCACTGACGAAGTATGGGAAATAGCTGAAAAAGCTTTAACTGATGTTTGTATAGAGGAGAATCTTCCCTACAAGCCAGCAAAAGACGAAGCAGCTTTTTACGGACCAAAACTCGACTTTATGTTCAAAGACGCAATCGGGCGTGAATGGCAATTGGCGACTATTCAGTGTGACTTCAATTTGCCCGAAAGATTCAATCTATCTTTCATAAACGAAAAAGGAGAAAAAGAAAGACCCGTAGTTATTCACCGAGCAATCTCAGGGTCGCTTGAAAGATTTATGGGAGTTATGATTGAACACTTTGCTGGAATATTTCCTACATGGCTCTCGCCTGTTCAAGTTGCTATTGTTCCTGTAAAAGAAGACCATCTAGAATTTTCAAAAGAAATTGAAAATAAATTACGATGTATATCAGCAAGAACAAAAATAATTTCATCAAAAGAAAATCTTGGAACAAGAATCCATGAAGCCAAAAAAATGAACACTCCTTATGTAATAGTTATAGGAGACAAGGAAAAAGACTCAGGTGAGCTAACTATTGAAAAGCGAGATGGTGAAAAAATAAAAATTACCGTTGAAGAATTTATTAATAACATTTCAGAAGAAATAAAAAATAGAATTTAATTATGGAAAATAATTTATATAACCTTATGCTTCAGTACACAGTCGAAGCGAGATCACTTTGGAGAATAAAAGATGACTACATGAAAGATGCCGACAGCTCACCTGAATCAAAAGCATTGTGGGAGAAATTAATCAAAGATAAAACCGAACATCTTGCCGAGATAAGATCTCTTATAAAGAAAGAAATATAAGAAAAAGCCCTTTTTATCAAAGGGCTTTTTATAATACATTAAACATTAGCGCCGCGAGAAGTAATAAAAATAAAAGAACCACTTCTAGTTTAAATCTTGGGTGATTTTTGGGCCACTCACGGATTTTTCTAAGAATATCACTTTCTAAGTTTGCCATGATTTTTAGTTTTTTAAATTTTACAAAAATAAAAGTTAAATATCAAGGTCAGCAGTTTTTGCGTAACTTTGAATAAAACTCTTTCTAGGTAAAACATCTGTACCCATCAAAGTATCGAAAACCTTATCAGCCTCTTGTGCGTCAGCAATGTTTACTTGTTTTAGAGTTCTGTTTTCTGGATTCATTGTTGTTTCCCAAAGCTCATCCGGATTCATTTCTCCCAAACCTTTATATCTTTGGATTGAAATCTTAGAACTTTTCTTCTTTGTCATTTCTTCTGTTTCTTCAGCGCCTTCTTCGTTCATGGCTTCTTCAGCAGCAAGCTCTTCTTCTAATTCAATAACCTGATCAGCGTCAGATCCTACAAGTTTTGCTTTTTCTTCGTCAGAATAAGCATACTCAACAACCTTCCCTTTTTTAACTTTATATAGAGGTGGTTTTGCAACATAAATATGACCCGCTTCAACTAAATTTCTAAAATATCTGTAGAACAAAGTTAGAAGAAGAGTTCGAATGTGCGCACCGTCAACATCGGCATCAGTTGCAATAATTATTTTTCCATACCGAATTTTTGAAATATCAAAAGTGTCTCCAATAGAAGTCCCAAGAGCTATAACCAAAGACTTAACTTCTTTTGAGGCAAGCATTTTGTCGAGTCGAGCTCGTTCAACATTCAAAATTTTTCCTCTCAAAGGCAAGATAGCTTGAGTTCTTCGGTCTCGTCCTTGTTTTGCTGATCCACCCGCTGAGTCTCCCTCCACAATAAACAGTTCTGATTCTGTTGCATCTTTGGTCATACAGTCAGCCAATTTTCCAGGAAGAGCAAATCCTTCAAGTGCCCCTTTTCTAAGTATTGAATCTTTAGCAGCTTTAGCCGCTTTTCTAGCCCGAAGAGCCAAAATAGATTTTGTAATAACAGCTTTGGCATCTTCTGGATGCTCTTCAAGAAAGGCTTCAAACGCTTCTCCGAAAACAGTCGCCACAGCTCCTTGTGCTTCTGTTGAACCAAGCTTTGCTTTAGTTTGTCCTTCAAATTGAATTTCTCGAAGTTTTACAGAAATAACAGCAACAAGACCTTCCAATACATCTTCTCCAGTAAAGGCGCCGTCGGCTTCTTTTAGAATATTATTTTTCTTTGAATAACTGTTAAGTAGTCGAGTAAGCGCCATCTTAAAACCAGTAACATGTGTTCCACCTTCTGGGTTATAGATATTGTTTGCAAAAGGAGTTATCTTGTCGATAACATCGTCAACATAAGTAAGAGCCACTTCAACACCGACACCATCGATTTCTTTTTCAACATAAAAAATATTTTCTTGAACTCTTTTTTGATGAAGAGTGTTGTGTTTAATAAGAGAAACAAGCCCTCCTTCAAAATAGAAACTGTAACTTGGAACTTCAAGCTCCAAATCTTTTAGGTAGTGCATTGTGTCATCTTCTTTTATTTTTCCCTCGTATTCTCGAGCGTCAATAATTCTGATTCGAAGACCTTTAACCAAATAAGCTTGTTGTCTGAGATGGTTCACAACAGTATCTAGATTGAATTTTATATCTTTGAAAATTTCAATATCTGGTTCAAATGTAACAACAGTACCATTTGCCTTTGATGCACCTATTTTTTTAACATTCGCTTTTTTCTTTCCTTGCGAATATTCTTGCATATGCACTCCACCATCTCTAAATACCACAGCTTTACAGAAGATTGAAAGAGCGTTTACAACAGAAGCACCCACACCGTGAAGACCCCCAGAGACTTTATAACCTTCGCCACCAAATTTTCCTCCAGCGTGAAGTGTTGTCATTACAGTTTCAAGAGCTGAAACTTTTGTCTTTGAGTGTATGTCGACTGGAATACCTCGTCCGTTGTCGGCCACACGAATTCTATTGTTCGGCAAAAGCGCAACTTCAATTTCATCAGCAAAACCACCCATCGCTTCGTCACGTGAGTTATCAAAAATTTCCCAAATCAAATGATGAAGTCCGTCAGGTCCAGTTGTACCGATGTACATTCCCGGTCTACGTCGTACAGGCTCTAGTCCT
>Ga0154020_10003987_pt1 | contig 17632 bp, 16 predicted proteins | sample Klosneuvirus_201_FD_109709 | JGI IMG/M metagenome (GOLD analysis project Ga0154020, IMG submission 109709) | Active sludge microbial communities from wastewater, Klosterneuburg, Austria - Klosneuvirus_20160825_MG | ecosystem: Engineered > WWTP > Aerobic digester > Activated sludge | place...
AGCGAGTTATGCGCCGGGCCAGGGACCCGAGCACCGCAGGGCAGCCTGAGCGCAGCGAAGGCCGCTTCAGTCGACCGCCGCGCCCCGCCCGGACAGCCCTGCGCCGCCACTGAACCCAGCGCGCCAACGCAGACCTTGATCGTCCGCAACGTGCCGCCAGCCGTCGCTGGCGGCCCTCACGGGCGAACCCGCGGCCAGCGCAGAGGTCGCGCATGACCGCGCTGCTGCACATCGCCACGCGCAGCGCCTGGAACCGGCGCGGCACGCTGGCGCTGGTGATGCTGTCCATCGCGCTGGCCACTGCGCTGCTGCTGGGGCTGGAACGGCTGCGCACCGACATCCGCAGCAGCTTCACGTCGGCCGTCAGCGGCACCGACCTCGTCGTCGGCGCGCGCACGGGCCCGGTGCAGCTGATGCTGTACGCCGTGTTCCGCGTCGGCGGCGCGACGAACAACATCAGGATGGACAGCGTGCGCGCCGTGGCCGCGCACCGCGCCGTCGCGTGGACGGTGCCCATCGCGCTGGGCGACTCGCACCGCGGCCACCCGGTGCTGGGCACCACGGCCGCGTACTTCGAGCGTTTCCTCTACGGCGATCGTCAGCCGCTGGTGCTGGCACAGGGGCGCGCCTTTGCCGGCACGCTGGACGGCCTGTACGAAGCCGTGCTGGGCGCCGAGGTGGCCGATGCGCTGGGTTATGCCCTGGGGCAGCGCATCACGCTCGCACACGGGCTCGCGGCGCCGGGTGAACTCGGCGCCGAGCATGCCGACAAGCCCTTCACCGTGGTCGGCATCCTGGCGCGCACCGGCACGCCGGTGGACCGCACGGTGCACGTCAGCCTGCAGGCCATCGAGGCCATCCATCTCGACTGGGCGGGCGGCGCGCCGCTGCCGGGCGTGAGCATCGCGCCCGAGTTCGCGCGCAAGTTCGACCTCGAACCCCGGCAGGTGACGGCGGCGCTGGTGGGGCTGAAGAGCCGCGCGGCGGTCTTCAACGTGCAGCGCTTCGTGGGCGACTACGAGGCCGAGCCGCTGCTGGCCGTGCTGCCCGGCGTGGCGCTGGACGAGCTGTGGGCCGCGGTCGGCCTGGGCGAAAAGGCGCTGCTGGCGATTTCCGGGCTGGTGGCGCTGGTCAGCCTGGCCTCGCTGGTGGCCGTGGTGCTGGCCGGGCTGAACGAACGCCGGCGTGAACTGGCCGTGTTGCGCGCCGTGGGTGCCGGGCCGCGCCACGTGCTGGCGCTGCTGGCCGCCGAAGGCGCGCTCGTCACGCTGTGCGGCGCGCTGCTCGGCGCGGCCGCGGCCGCCGCCGCGGTGCTGGGCGCCGGGCCCTGGGTGCAGCAGCGCTTCGGCATCACGCTGGCCGCCGGCGCACCGACGCCCGAACAGTGGGGCCTCTTCGGCGCCGTGGTGCTGGCGGGTATGCTTGCCAGCCTGGTGCCCGGGTGGCGCGCCTACCGGCTGTCGCTGGCCGATGGCCTCTCGCCGCGCACCTGAGACCACCCGCCGCTGCTCTGCCGTCCGCCGCCATCCCCATGCCCACGCTCCTGCGCCTTCTCGCCTTGCCCGCCGCCGCCCTGTGGGCGTGCGCCACCGCCGCCTGGGCGCAGACCGACGGCGTGCCGTTGATGAAGCCGTCGATCACCGCGTCGGCGCCCGCGGCCAGGCCGCTGCCACCGGCCGCCGGGGGCTTCCGCACCATCACCTGGGAAGCCCTGGTGCCGGCCGACTGGGACCCGTTCAAGGAGTTCAAGGGCATCGACCTGGCTTCCATGCAGGACGGCGACCCCAGGGCCACGCTGATGCTCAAGCGCATGCGCGAGGTCTGGGACCGGGCGCCGGTGAACCCGGCACTGGTGGGCCAGCAGGTGCGCATCCCCGGCTTCGTCGTGCCGCTGGAAGACACCAAGGACGGCATCCGGGAATTCCTGCTCGTGCCCTATTTCGGCGCCTGCGTGCACAGCCCGCCGCCGCCGTCGAACCAGATCATCCACGTGCTGCCGAAGACGCCCGCCAAGGGCTTCCGGTCGATGGACGCGGTGTGGATCACCGGCACGCTGAGCCACCTGCAGACCGATTCCTACATGGGCGCGTCGAGCTGGCGGCTCGACGCCGTGGGCGTGGCGCCCTACGAGTCGGCGAAGGCGCGCTGAGCCGCGCGGCGCCGGCGCCACCCGGTCGTCCGCCGCAGCCTTTGCGCCCGCCTCTCAGCCCCCCGCCTCAGCCCCCCGCTCCCACCCCCGCTCCCACCCCCGCCCGTGCGCCCGCAAGCCGACCTCGCACGCACCACCTTCGCGGTGCTCTTCATCGGCGTGCTGCTGGCCGCCGTGCTGTGGATCCTGGCGCCCTTCGTCGGCCCGGCGATCTGGGCCGCGATGGTGGTGGTGGCCACCTGGCCGGCGATGCTGCGTGTGCAGGCGCTGCTGTGGGGCCGTCGCGGCCTGGCCGTGGCGGTGATGACGCTGGCGCTGCTGCTGCTGCTGGTGGTGCCGCTGACGCTGGCCATCTTCACCATCGTCGGCAATGCCGACCAGCTGGTCGAGCTGGCGCGGCTGGCCACCACCTTCCACCTGCCCGAGTCGCCACCGGCGTGGATGGTCAAGCTGCCGGTGATCGGCGGGGCCGTCGCGGGGGCCTGGGAACAGCTCACCTCGCTGGGCCTGCGCGACCTGCTGGCGCGCGTCACGCCCTATGCCGGCAACGTCACGCGCTGGTTCGTCGGCCAGGTGGGCAATGTCGGTTTCCTGCTGCTGCAGTTCCTCGTCACGGTGGTCATCGCGGCGGTGATGTACGGCACCGGCGAAGAGGCGGCCGCCCTGGTGCGGCGCTTTGCCGCGCGCCTGGGTGGCGAGCGTGGCGTGGCCGTGGTGGCGCTGGCCGGTGGCGCCATCCGCGGCGTGGCGCTGGGCGTGGGTGTCACGGCACTGGTGCAGGCGGTGCTGTCGGGCGCCGGGCTCGCGCTGGCCGGCGTGCCCTTCGCCGGGCTGCTGACGGCCGTGACCTTCATGCTGTGCATCGCGCAGCTGGGCCCGGTGCTGGTGCTGGTGCCGGCCGTGGTGTGGGCCTTCTGGAGCGGCCAGACCGGCGAGGGCATCGCACTGACGGTGTGGACGCTGGTCGTCGCCAACCTCGACAACGTGCTGCGCCCGGTGCTCATCCGCATGGGCGCCGACCTGCCGCTGCTGCTGATCTTCGCCGGCGTCATCGGCGGCCTGCTGACCTTCGGCCTGGTGGGCATCTTCGTCGGCCCGGTGGTGCTGGCGGTGGCCTGGACGCTGCTGCAGGCGTGGGTCGACGACGGCGCGCAGGCGCCGCCCGAGTACCGCGACTGACGGCGCGACGGGCCGCATGGCGGCCCTGGCCGCACCGGCCGCACCGGCCACACCTGCCTCAATACCAGGCCGCATCGACCCTCCACCGTCCCCCGGCCCGTGAGGACTTTCCCGCCGCGCGAGCCCGTCATGCGCATGGGGGGTGATGCCCGGCCCTTTGGCGCAACGCCGGGATCTCGCAAGCCCCTGAGGGCCCGCGGCGGCGGGCCCGCCCGTCCGCCGCTGCGGGTGGCCTTCAGCGCGCCTTGTCGACGGCAGGTGGCGGGCGGCAACCGCCGGGGCTCGACGATGCTGCCCGATGCCCGCGCCGTGACCGTCCCTTCCCGCCAGGCCGTGTTCACGAAGAACACGCACACGGGTCTGTCGGCGCCGGCCGGCGCGGTGCCGCAAGCCACCGCTGGTTTCGACGGCGCCGCGCCGCCGTGGACGGGGCGATACCCGTCGTCGGTGAAGCCCGGATCCGTGTCTCGCGCCGCCCGCCGGGCTCAGCGCGGCGGGCTCGTGATCGACACGCCCGGCAGCGCGCCCTTCGCACCGCGGTGCACGATGGGGCAGTTCAAGACCACGCGGGTCGCTTCCATCACGACGGCACCGCGCTCGACCGCCGCCAGCACGTCCTCTTCCGACCTGAGGACGTGCGGGGTGGCCCCGGCAGCCCAGGTGAGCCTGACCATCTGCCACAGCGGGCTGTACGCGGTGTCGCGGCTGGTCGATCCCACCGGAAACGGCGCCGACGCGAACACGCTGGCCTGCCTGAAGTTGGTCACCGCATAGACCCTGTCGACCGACGAGCGGCCGGGCACGGCCCGGCCCTCGGGCAGGGCGAGGGCCAGCCGCGGTGCGAAGTTCGCGCCCTTGGCTTCGGCGACATCGGCATGCGAGACATCGGTGGTGATGTAGAGCACCTCTTCGCCGTCGAACCAGCCGCTCAGCACGGGCACCAGAACCTGCCCCGCAGCGGCAGGCGGCTGCACCGTGGTGCAGCCCATCGTCAGCCAGATCGGCAGCAGGATCGCCAGCATCACCGGCCCTGCGGCCAGCGCCCGGCGTCTGCAGTTCCACCGGACGGCGTGCCGCGTGCCGGGCGCCGAAGGGTCGTGCGGGCTGGTGTTCAAGGGGTGTTCTCCTGGGTGTGCAGGGCCACTGGCCGTTCGGGTTCGCGCTGGGCGCCCTCTCGCTGCCGCCATCGGGTGGGTGTGGCGCCCACCCGCAGCAGGAAGGCGCGCCCGAAGGCGCGCGCGCTGGCGTAGCCGACGTCGGCAGCCACCTGCTTCACCGCGAGCCCCTTGCGCAGCAGCTGGCGGGCCACGCCCATGCGCCAGCCTGTCAGGTAGTCCCCCGGCGGGGTGCCGACCGTGTGCATGAAATGCGCGGCAAAACGCGCCCTGGACATGCCGGCGATGGCGGCCATCGTGTCCAGGTTCCAGGCCTGCCCGGGGTCGGCGTGCAGTGCGCTGAGGGTCCTGGCCAGGCGGGGGTCCGACAGGCCCGCCATCAGGCCGCCGTCCACCAGGCGCTGCGCCAGGGCATGGCGCAGCAGCTGGATCACGAGCACCTCGGTCAGCCGGTCCACCACCGCGCCGTGCCCGCAGCGGGCGCCCTGCGCCTCGCCGAACAGCAGTTGCTGCGCAAGGTCCAGCCCGGGCAGTTGCGCCAGGGGCACGCACAGCAGCGGCGGCAGGCCGCACAGCAAGGGGTTTTCGTCGCCGGCACCGAAGTCCACCGACGCACAAACGACATCGGCGCCTACACCGCTGCCGCCATCGAGCCGGTGGGCGCTGCCGCGCGGGAAGAACAGCACGCTGGGCTCACGCACGGTGCTGCGCTGCCCCGCCGCGCCGGTCACCCGCAGCGTCCCGCGCCGCAGCAGGTGCAGATGACCGGCGCCGGCGCCTTCGTCGAAACGGGCCTGGCCGCACAGCGGCCCGCTGTGGAAGACGCGGGCGCGCAGTTCGAAGCGCTGCAGCAAGGCCGACAGGCGATCGGTCATGAGATGAATGGTGCGAAAACAGAGACGATGGGCTGCGCATCATCTCAGGTCCCTGGCTACAGTGCAGCCCTCGTTCACCGCTGGAGCCCGCCCATGGAGACCCCTGCCCCGCCGTCCACGTCACTGTCGGTGCCTGCGACCCTGATGCCACGCCAGGCCGTGCCGGCCCTGCAGGTGCCGACGCTGGACCACGGCCCCTTCACGCTCGGCGAAGACGCGGCGCCCCACTTCACCCTCGTGGTCTTCTACCGCGGCCTGCACTGCCCGATCTGCCTGAAGTACCTGCTGGAACTCGGCCGGCTGCAGACCGAGTTCGAACAGCGCGGCGTGAAGGTGATCGCGATCTCCAGCGACGTTCGCGAACGCGCGCAGGCCATGGCCGACAAGCTGCGTGCGCCTGCCTTGCGCATCGGCTACGGCCTCGGCCTGGCCGATGCGCGTGCATGGGGCCTGTACCTCAGCACCTCGCGCGGCGTCACCTCCATCGGCATCGAAGAGCCGGCGCTGTTTTCCGAACCCGGGGTCTTCATCGTGCGGCCCGACGGCGCGCTCTACTACGGCGCGGTGCAGACCATGCCCTTTGCGCGCCCGCACTTCGACGAGCTGCTCGCGGCGCTGGATTTCGCGCTGGCCAGGAACTACCCGGCCCGCGGCGAGTACGCCGGGCCGGTGTGAACGCGCTGCGTCCGGCCGTCGGCGCCTGGCGCCTGCGACGGCGCCGTGTGCTGCTGGCGGCGGGTGCCGCCTGGGCCGCCACCGCGGGGCGCAGCGGCGCCATCGCCGCGCCCGCGCCCTGGGCCGTGAGGGCCTTGTCGGTGGCCGAGCCGCTGCGCCGCGTGCATGCCGGCGGGCCCACGGGCCTGCTGGGCGTCGGCGCCAGCGGCAGCCTCTGGGCGCTGTCTCTCACCGGCCAGGCGCCGCGGCGCCTGGCGAGCGGTCTCGACCCGGTGTCGCGCATCGCCACCGGCCATGGCCGCATCGCGGCGCGCACCGCCCGCGGCGGCCTGTGGGTGTGGGAAGACGGCCGTGCCACGGCCCTGGCCTCGGCCGACCTGGCGCTGCATGGCGGGCTGCTCGTGCTGCCGCTGGCCGTGGTGGCCGTCGTGAACGGCGGCGCCGCGGAGGCCTCCGGCGCCCGGCACCGTGTCGCGCGCTTCGAGCCCCACCAGGCCACGTCGTGGCGCGAAGTCGCGCGCTCGCAGGACGCGGTGCTGCCCGACGCGCGCCCGGTGCAGGTCGACCTGGACGGCCGCGGCGACGGCGGCCACATCGCCGTGCTGGCCGGCCCCGATGACCGGCGCTACACCCACGGCGTGCTGGGCGATGGCATCGAGGCCACACGCCTGCTGTGGCTCGAACGCCACGGGCTGGACGTGCTGCGCGCGCTCAACCTGCCGGCGCCTTTTGTCTTCGAGGACATCGCACCCCGGCCCGTCACGGCGGCCCGGCCCGACGCGGTGGCCGGCCTGCTGACCGTGCGCTCGGGCCCCGATGGCGGCCAGCTGGCCCTGGTGACGGCCGACCCCGCACAGCCCCGGGCGCTGCACGTGGCCGCGCTGGGCGATACCGTGGGCGGCTTCCACCGCTGGCTGGCGCCCAGCACGCAGGGCGGGCACCTGGTGGCCGTGCACACGCCGCACATCGGTGGTGTGCTGCACGTCTATCGGCGCGACGGCCCGCGGCTGAGCCGCCGGCGGCTGCTGGCCGACGTCAGCACGCATGCCATCGGCTCGCGCGAGACCGACCTCGCGGCCTGGGTGCAGGATCGGCTGGTGCTGCCCAGCCAGGATGGCCGCGGGCTGCGCGTGCTGGACGCGGCGGCCGACTGGGCCGAGCTGTTCAGCCTGGCCCTGCCGGGCCGTGCAGCGATGACGGCGGCGCTGGAGGACGGTTCTGGCGTCGCCGTGCTGCTGGCCGAGGGCCAGGCCGTGCGCGTGGGCGCCTGAGCCCTGTCAGCGGCCTCAGGCCGCCAGCGGCAGCGCCAGGCACAGGCGTGTGCCGCCCTGCGGCGCGGGCAGCGGCCGCAGGCTGCCGCCGTGCAGCACGGCCACGCGCTGTGCGATCGCCAGGCCCAGGCCGCCGATGCCGCCGCTGCTGCGCCTGATCGGCGGATCGCGCAGCGACAGGCCCTGGTCCAGCCGTTGATGCAGTTCGTCCGGCAATCCCGGCCCCGCGTCCTCGACCACGATCTCCGCCTGTTCGCCTTCGCGACGCAGGCTGACGCGCACCGCCTGAGGGCCGGGCGCGTGGCGCACCGCGTTGTCGATCAGGTTGGTCAGGGCGCGTTCGATCAACTGCAGATCGCCGTCGAGTTCCAGCCGCCCCGGCGGCACGCCGTCCAGCCTGACGAGGGCGGGCGCAGCGCCGAGTTCGAACTTCTGCACCGCGTCGGTCACCAGTTCGTCGAGGCTGAAGCGTTCGCGGTGCAGCACCTGTTCGGTCGACTGCAGCGCGGCCAGCTCGAACAGCTGCTGCGACAGGCGGCTGACCTTGCGGCTTTGCGCCAGCGCCGCCTGCAGCACGGCGCCGCGCCGGCCCGCGTCCGCCATGTTCTCGCCGGCCAGCACCTCCAGGTGGCCGTGCAGCGCGGTCAGCGGCGTGCGCAGGTCGTGCGCCACGCTGGCCATCATCTCGCGGTGGTCGGCCGCCTGCCGCTGTTCGCGTCCGGCGTGCGCCTCGATGCGCTGCGTCATGTCGGCGAAGGCCTCGGCCAGCGCGTGCACCTCGTCAGCGTCGGGGCGTCCGGGCCGCGCGCCCGCGCCGGGCTGCGGGTCGTCCGCCGCGGGGCCGGTGGCGCCGCTGCGGCTGTAGTCGCGCAGGCCCTGCGCCAGGCGGTGCAGCGGCAGTGTCAGGCGCCGGAAGGTGAACCAGCCCAGCACGAAGGTCACCGCCAGGCCGGTGGCCGCCGCCGCCGCGGCGCCCCACCACAGCCGGCCCGCCCCGACCTGTGCCGCCACGGTGGCGCGTGCACGGCTGTCGAGCACGACGTACAGGTAGCCGGGCGGCCGCAGGTCACCGGCGCGCACCGGGAACATCGCCGCGCTGAAGACCCGCGGCACGCCCGAGCCCATGGGATCGGTGCCGCGCAGGGGCAGCCCGGCGCCGGCCAGGAAGGCGCGCACCACGCCCAGGTCGACCTGCGGCTGCCGCACCATGCCCGGCTCGCCGATGTAGTGCTGCACGCGGCCGTCGGCGTCCAGCAGGTAGACCTGCACGCCGGGGTTCACCGTCATCAGCATCGACAGCAGCGCACGGCGTGCCGAGCGCTCGGCCTCGTCGCGGTCGGGCGAGGTGATCCCGGGCCAGTGCTCGACGATGTGCCGCGCCAGGCCATGCGACAGCCGCTGCTGCGATTCCGCCTCCTGTTCGGCCGCCACCTGCCGCCCGAGCAGCGCCACGAAGGCGCCGTAGGCCAGCAGCAGCAGCGCCAGGGCCAGGCACAGGCGGGTGGTGAAGGAACGCCCGGACATCAGGGTTCGGGGTCGAAGCGGTAGCCCACGCCCCAGACGGTGACGACACGTTTCGGGTCGCGCGGGTTGTCCTCGATGCGGCTGCGCAGGCGGTTGATGTGCGAATTGACGGTGTGCTCGTAGCCGTCGAAGCCGTCGCCCCAGACACGCTGCAGCAGTTCCGTGCGGCTGAACGTGCGGCCCGGGTGCTTCAGCAGGAAGTGCAGCAGGTCGAACTCACGCAGCGTCAGCGGCACCGGCGCGTCGGCGCACAGCAGCTCGCGCCTGACGGCGTCGAGCCTGAACGGGCCGAAGCTGAAGGTCTGGCGTGATGCCGTCGTCGAGCGCAGCTGCTCCACGCGCCGCAGCAGCGCCCGTATGCGCGCCACCAGTTCGAGCATCGAGAACGGCTTGGCGATGTAGTCGTCGGCGCCCAGTTCCAGGCCCAGCACGCGGTGCGCCTCGGCCGAACGCGCGCTGAGCATGATGACCGGCGTGTCGGCATGCCGCTCGCGCAGGTGGCGGCAGACCTCCCAGCCGTCGGCGCCCGGCAGCATCAGGTCGAGCAGCACCAGGTCGAAGCGCTGACTGTCGATGACCGCTATCGCCTGCCGGCCGTCGGCCTCGCGGTGCAGGCGGTAGCCCGCGCCTTCGAGATGCAGGCGCAGGGCCACGGCGATGGCGTCGTCGTCTTCGACCAGCAGCAGGTGCTCGTTCATGGGCGGCCGGCGCCACCTCGATGGGGCCCCGGCAGCCGATTGGAACAGAGCCTCGGGCGGGCCACTCAGGCGCCGGCACCGCCGCCCTGTGCCGGTCCGGGGCGACGCCGGCGCGCCACGAAACCCACGGCCAGCAGGCCGGCGGCCATCAGCGCGTAGCTGCCGGGTTCCGGCACCGCCGTCACGCTGAAGCCGATGCGGTAGACCTCGCTGTCGGCGCCGAGGGTGCTGTTGAAGGTGTAGCCGGCGCCGGTGGCGAGGCCGTTGAAGCCGGCCAGCTCGGCGAAGTTGAAGGCCACCACCGAGTTCTGCCCGCGCCGCAGGTCGTTGTTGCCGACGAAGGCCGCGGCGGCCGGGTCGAAGACCTCGGAACCGGCGTCCCAGATCTCGGCCGCCCCGACGGTGATCGCCGGCAGCAGCAGTTGGCCGCCGGCATCGAACAGGCGGTAAGCGGTCGGGCTGTCGTTGCCGATGAAGAAGTCGTTGCTCGGCACCGCCATCGCGGCGAAGGTGAAGTAGGGGTTCAGGTCGGTGTCGACGCGCAGGCTCAGGCTGCTGCTCGCGCCCGGCACCAGCAGGCCACCCACGGTGCCCCGCACGGCGCCGGGGTCGGCGGCCGCAAACGCCGCCTGCCAGACGTCGCCGGCACCGCCCTCGGCGACGGAGATGATCGGGGCGGTGGCCACGCCGCCGAGGTTGAAGGCATCGAAGCTGCCGTTGTTGAAGCCGACGTGCAGCGGCGCGAAGGCGACGCCGTTGCCCGGTGCGAGGTTATGCACCGTGACCGTCACGTCGACGAGGGCCGCCTGTGCCGCGGCGCTGGCGAACAGGAGGGCGGCCGCGCTGGCGGCGCGGCGGGGGTGGGTGTGGAAGGGGACAGGCATGTCGTGGCTCCTGGCAGGACGGTGTTGGGGACGCGCGGTTCGATGAGCCGAGCCCGCCCGGGCCATGCTAGGAACAGGATGTCATCGAGGCCTCATCAAGAGTTCACGGCGGCGGGAACCGGCCCGGCGCGCACGGTCCGCGTACGGTCGGGGCCGGCGGCCCGCCGCGGTCGGGGCCGTCCTGTGGTGTCCACCCCAGCGCACGTGCCTCGGCCTCGGCCTGCACCGCATCGTGGAACTGCAGCGCGCGCCAGCCCAGCGCGCGTGCGGCGTCGACGTTGGGCCCGTGGTCGTCCATGAACACGAGTTCGGCCACCGGGTGGCCGAAGCGTCTGGCCGCGATCTCGTAGATCGCCGGCTCGGGTTTGTTGTGGCCGACGTGGCACGAGAACACGCCGTCGGTGAACCAGCCCATGAAGGCGTGGCGGGCGCGCAGCGTCTCGGCCACCGGCGCGGGCATGTTCGACAGGAAGTAGAAGGGCTGCCCGGCGTCGCGCAGGCGCTGCAGCCAGGCCACGCTGGCGGGCAGCGGCTGCAGGGCGTCTGGCACGGCGTCGATGACGCGCCGGGCCTCGGCCACGCCGAGCCCGGTGCGTGCGGCCATGCGCTGCGCCAGCGCCGGCGGCGTCAGCACGCCGCGGTCGTAGTCGCCCCAGTCGCCGCCGTAGGACTGGAAGACCTGCTCGACCCAGTGCGCCGCGCTGGCGTCGTCATGGGCGTGCCGGGGCAGCTGCCGGCGCAGCAGTTCCGCGGGTTCCCAGCGGAAGACGACGCGGCCGAAGTCGAAGACCAGCCGGCACGGCGCGCGGCCCGCGCCGCCGCTCACGAACGCAGGCGCTGCAGCAGCGCGGCGGTGGACGCGTCCAGCCCCGCCGTGTCGCCGCTCTTCAGCCGTGGCAGCAGCGCGCCGGCCAGCGCCTTGCCCAGTTCCACGCCCCACTGGTCGAAGCTGTTGATGCCCCACACCGCGCCGCTGGTGAACACGCGGTGCTCGTACATCGCGATCAGCGCGCCGAGTGAACGCGGCGTCAGCGCGTCCAGCACGAAGGTGGTGCTGGGCCGGTTGCCGGGGAAGCTGCGGTGCTGCGCCAGCACCGCGGGGTCGAGCCCGGGCGCGGCGCTGGGTGCGGTCTCTGCAGCGGCCTCGGCCGCGGTCTTGCCCAGCATCAGCGCCTGGCTCTGCGCCAGGCAGTTGGCCAGCAGCTTGCGGTGCTGTTCGGCCTGCGTGTGCGACGGGTGCCTGACCGCGATGAACTCGACCGGGTTCACGTCGCTGCCCTGGTGCAGCATCTGGAAGTAGGCGTGCTGGCCGTTCGTGCCGGGTTCGCCCCAGACCACCGGGCTGGTGCCGAAGCCCAGCGCGCGGCCGTGCTCGTCGACGCGCTTGCCGTTGCTTTCCATCTCCAGCTGCTGCAGGTAGGCCGGCAGCCGCGTCAGGCCCTGGTGGTAGGGCGCCACGCTGCGGCTGGTGAAACCGTGGAAGTTGCGGTACCAGACGTCCAGCAGCCCCAGCAGCAATGGCAGGTTGCGCTCGGCCGGTGTTTCGGCGAAGTGGCGGTCCATCGCATGGGCGCCGGCCAGCAGTTCGCGGAAACGCTCGGCGCCGATGGCGATGGCGATCGGCAGCCCGATCGCGCTCCACAGCGAAAAACGCCCGCCCACCCAGTCCCAGAAGCCGAAGGTGGTGTGGATGCCGAAGGCCGCGGCCGCGTCCACGTTCGTCGTCGTGGCGACGAAGTGGCGTTCGATGTGCTGCCCGCCCTGGCTCAGGAACCAGTCGCGCGCGGCGTGCGCGTTGGCCATCGTCTCCTGCGTCGTGAAGGTCTTGCTGGCGACGATGAACAGCGTCTTGTTGGCCTGCAGGCGGCCCAGCAGCGGCATCAGGTCGTGACCGTCGACGTTGCTCACGAAGTGCAGGCGCTGGCCGGCCTGCGTGCAGGCGTCCAGGGCCTTGACCACCATCTGCGGCCCGAGGTCGCTGCCGCCGATGCCGATGTTGACGACGTCGGTGATCGCCCAGTCCTTGCGCACGTTCTCTGCGTACTCGAGCATCGTGTCCAGCACCGCGTGCACGTCGGAGCTGAACGGCCCCGCCCCGGGTGGCGCACGCAGCGCGGTGTGCAGCACGGCGCGGCCTTCGGTGGTGTTGATGGCGTCGCCGCGGAACATCGCGTCGCGCCGCGCCTCCACGCCCCGTTCACGCGCCAGTTCGAGCAGCCAGCGCAGCGTGGCGGTGTCGATGAGGTTCTTGCTGAGGTCGGCCCAGACTTCGGGCGCCTCGAAGCCGAGCGCGGCCACGCGGCCGGGGTCGCGCGTGAAGGCCTCGCGCAGGTCGAGGTCGCGGCCATGGGCCTCGAAGTGGCCCTGCAGCGCGGACCAGGCGGCGGTGTCGGTGCAGCGTGTCATCGGCGGGCCTCCTCGATCAGCCGGTCCAGCTTCGCGGCGTCGGCCGCGAAGGCGCGGATGCCTTCGGCCAGCTTCTCGGTGGCCATGGCGTCGTCGTTCAGCGCCCAGCGGAAGCGGGACTCAGCCCCCAGGCTCCCTCCGGTCGGCACCCCCCGGGGGGGTTCCTGCAGCGGCCCGGCAGAGCCGGCTGCGCGCAAGTCCTTGCTCGCATCGAGGCGCTCCCGTTCGGCGTCCAACATGCGCGGCACCGGGGCATGGGATTCCTGCAGCGCGGCCAGCAGCTCGGGCGCGATGGTCAGCAGGTCGCAGCCGGCCAGCGCCACGATCTGCCCGGTGTTGCGGAAGCTGGCGCCCATCACCTGCGTCGGTATGCCGTGGCGCTTGTAGTGCTTGAAGATGGCCGTCACGCCCTGCACGCCGGGGTCGTTCGCGCCGCTGCGTGCGGCCTCGTCCCAGGCTGCGCCGGCCTGCTTCTTGTGCCAGTCGTAGATGCGGCCGACGAAGGGGCTGATCAGCCGCACGCCGGCGTCGCCGCAGGCCACGGCCTGGCAGAAGGCAAAAAGCAGCGTCAGGTTGCAGCGGATGCCTTCACGTTCCAGCCGTTCGGCGGCGCGTATGCCTTCCCAGGTGGCGGCGATCTTGATCAGCACACGCTCGCGCGCAAGACCCGCGGCTTCGTACAGGCCGATCAGGCGCTGCGCCCGCGCCACCGTCGCCGCGGTGTCGAAGGACAGCCGCGCGTCGACCTCGGTGCTGACGCGGCCGGGCACGATCTTCAGGATCTCGCCGCCGAAGCGCACCAGCACGGCGTCGACGATGGCGTCCAGCGGCGCGCTGCGCTGCTGCGCCACCGTCTCCGCCAGCAGCGGCGCGTAGGCCGGCTGCAGCACGGCCTTCAGGATCAGGCTGGGGTTGGTGGTGGCGTCCTGCGGCGCGAAGGCGGCCAGCTGGTGGAAGTTGCCGGTGTCGGCAACGACGGTGGTGTGCTGCTTGAGCTGTTCGAGCTGGTTCATGACGCGCGGTGGGGCAGGGCGCCGGCGTGCCGGCCACCGCGCATTAGACCCGAGCCACCGGCGCGCGCCCGCACGCCCGCGCAACTCCGGGTACGGCGCGGTTTCAGGGGCCACTTCCGGCGATCGGGCCCGTTGACAGGCGCCGGGCGGGCTGCGATGGTGCCGCGCTATCCCATGACGTCGCTGCCGCTGCCTTCCCCCCTGCGTACGAGCCTGCCGCCGCTGCCCTGGCCGGGGGCGCTGCCGATGGTTTCGCCGACGCTGGCGCGCACGCTGCTGCTGGCACTGCTGCTGCATGTCTGGCTGGTGCTGCTGCTGGGCAACGCGCCCGGCGGCACGGCGCAGCCGGGGCAGGGCGTGTGGGGCGCGATCAACGTCACGCTGCGCGGGCCCGAAGCCCCGGGCGTGGTGGACGTGATGCCGCCGCCGCTGCCCGCCGGGCCTTCCGGCAGCGCCGAGCTGCCGCGCTGGGGCGGTGCGGTGCGCGAGGCCGCGCCGACGCCGGCCGCGGCACCGGGCGCGGCGCAGCTGGGCGAGTGGGCGTCTGCCGCCACGCCGGGCGTACCGGCCGCACCGGCTGCACCGGTCGCATCGGCCGAGCCGGTGCCCGCGCCCGCGCCCGCCGTGCCCGCCGAGCCTGCGCCACGACCCGCGCCGCCGGCAGCGCCGGTGGACGCCGCGCCGCAGGTGCGCCTGGCCGTGCCTGGACCGGCGGCGGCGCCGGTGCCGGCCTTGCCACTGGCGCCCGCAGAACGGGCGCTTCCCGTGCCGGCCTTGCCTGCACCGGCGGCGCTGTCGGCGCTGCCACGACTGCCGGCGCCGGCCGAGCCACCACCGGCGCCGGCGCCGCCGGCCGTGGCGGCGCCGGCCCCCGAGCGCAGGCTCGCATCGCCTCTGGCGGCCATGCCGGCGCCTGCCGGCCCGGCAGCCACGCCGCTCGTGCCCGTGGCCCCGCTCGCCGCGCCTGTGACCGTGCCGCCGGCCTGGCCGGCAGTGCCGCCGCTGGCCGAACCGCGGGCCGCCCTGCCCGCGCCGCGGCCGGCACCGGTGCTGGCGCCCGCACCGGCCGCGGCCGTGGCACCGGTGCCCGCGCTGGACGCGGCACCGGCGGTGGCGGCCGTGCCGGCGCTGGCGTCCGTCGCCACGCCGACACCCCTGCCCGAGCCCGAACTGCCGCGCCTGTCGCGCCCGGCGCCTGCGCCCGCCGCCAGCGTGGCGCCGCTGCCGTCGACCGACCGCCTGCCGCCCGCGCCGGCCCTGCCCTCCGCGCTGTCGCAAGCCCTGCCGGCGCCGGGCCCGGGGCCGGTGGGGCCGGCGGCCGATGGCAGGACGGGCAGCCCCGACGCCGGCAGCCAGGTCGGCCAGGACGTGGCCACGCCGCCGGCCGCAGCGGCCAGTGCACCGCCGCGCCTGAACCTGCAGCTGGCCCGGCCGCGCGGCGGCGAGCTGTCGCGTTTCAATTCACCCGGCGCGCTGCAACTGCTGCCGCGGCCGCCGGAACTGCCCGACAAGCTGGCCGAAGACATCGCGAAGTCGGCCCGGAAGGACTGCCGCAGCGCCTACCCCGGCGCCGGCCTGCTGGCGGTGGTGCCCTTGGCCGTCGAGGCCCTGAAGAAGGACGGCGGCTGCAAGTGGTGACGGCGCCCGGCTGCGCGTGCGCGCGCCGGCGCCGTTCGCGGGCAGCTCAGCCGCCCGGCGCGGCGTTGCGGAAACGGTCGTGGCAGGCCTTGCAGGCCTTTTCCACCTGCTCGACGGCAGGCCGCCCGGCTTCGGCGCCGCCACGCCCTGCCGCGGCCACCAGGGCGGCCACGGCGGCCAGGTAGTCGTCCTGCGCCTGCTTGAACTCGGCCGGCCGCTCCCACACGGCCGGCCTGGCGCGGGTGGGCGGGTAGTTGCCGTCGGCGGTGAAGTAGGGCCAGGGCTGCGTCGCCAGGCGCTGCAGCTCCAGCGCGCCGGTCCTGAAGGCGGCGTCGTCCCAGGGGGCGCGCTGGCGGGCCATCAGCCCCAGCGGTTCCAGCGTCGCCGTGAACTGCTTGAACACGGCCTTGCGCTTGCTCAGCCATTGCTGCGGGTGGGTGTCCTTGGCGCTGTCGCTGCAGGCGCTGGCCAGCAGGATGGTGGCCAGCAGCAGGGCGGCCAGCGGCAGTGCGGTCGGGCGGGCGCCGCCGGTCGGGGTCTTCTTGGGCATCGGGGGTCCGGCAGGTGTACGGGCAGCCGCGCCGCGGCGGCCGCAGCGTCGGCAGGGCAATGTAGCCGCGGCGCGGCCTGGCCGTGGACGCTTGGGCAGAATCGGCCGGCCACGCACAAGGAGTTAGCGATGACCGACGATCCGCGCTGCTGCGGCAGCGGCACCTGCATCATCGACGACGAGGGCCGCTGCTGGTGCGGCCAGCAGTGGGACGGGCAGCGCATGTGCAGCCCGGGTCTCGCGGCCGGCGCGCCCGCGGGCGCCGCCGGCGAAGCCGTCACGCCGCAGGACGAGGGTCACTGAGGGCACCCCGGGGCCGGGTTGCGCCCGCCCGCCGCCCCGGTGCCGCGTTCGGCGCCGACGCTCAGACGACCAGCAGCGCCCGGAAGTCGTTGACGTTCGTGAACGTCGGCCCCGGGGTCACCAGGTCGCCCAGCGGCCCGAAGAAGTTGTAGGCGTCGTTGCGGTCGAGGAACTCGGCCGCCTTCAGGCCCAGCGCCTGCGCGCGCGCCAGCGTGTCGGGCGTGACGATGGCGCCCGCGTTGTCCTCGACGCCGTCGATGCCGTCGGTGTCGGCGGCCAGCACGTGCACGCCGGGTTCACCTTGCAGCGCGAGGGCGCAGCCGAGCAGGAACTCGGTGGCGCGGCCGCCCCGGCCACCTGTGCTCTTCACGGTGACGGTGGTCTCGCCGCCCGAGAGGATCACGCACGGCTTCGCAAACGGCGTGCCGCGGCGCGCCACGGCGCGCGCCAGCGCAGCGTGCACCTTGCCGACCTCGCGGCTTTCGCCTTCGATCTCGTCGCTGAGGATGTGCGCCGGGATGCCGGCGGCGCGCGCCACCGCGGCCGCCGCGTCCAGGCTCTGCTGCGGCGTGGCGATCATGTGCACGGCGTGGCCGGCGAAGACGGCGTCGCCGGGCTTCGGCGTCTCGAAGGCGCCGCTTTCCAGCCCGGCCAGCGCGGCCGCGGGCAGCGTGATGCCGTAGCGCCGGCAGATGGCCAGCGCGTCGGCGCAGGTGCTGCCGTCGGCCACGGTGGGGCCGCTGGCGATGACCTCGGGCGCGTCGCCCGGCACGTCGCTGATGAGCAGCGTGACGACACGCGCCGGTGCGCACATCGCGGCCAGCCGCCCGCCCTTGATGGCGCTGAGGTGCTTGCGCACGCAGTTCATCTCGTCGATGGCCGCGCCGCTCTTCAGCAGCGCCTGGTTGACGGCCTGCTTGTCCTCCAGCGTCAGCCCCGGCGCGGGCAGCGACAGCAGTGCCGAGCCGCCGCCGCTGACCAGGCACAGCACGAGGTCGTGTTCGCCCAGGCCGCGGGTCAGCTCGACGATGCGCTGCGCGGCGCGGCGGCCGGCTTCGTCGGGCACCGGGTGGCGCGCCTGCACGACCTCGATGCGCCCGGGCCGGGCCAGGTAGGCCGGCGGCACGTGGTCGTAGCGCGTGACCACCAGGCCCGACAGCGGGGCGTCGGCCGGCCACAGCGCGTCGACCGCGGCGGCCATCGCGCCGCCGGCCTTGCCCGCGCCCAGCACCAGCGTGCGGCCGCGGCGCGGGCTGGCGGTGTCGGGCGGTGGCGGCAGGTGGGCGGCGGTGTTGTGGGCCGGCAGCGCACGCTGCACGGCGACGGCGTAGAGGCTGCGCAGGAAGGCGCGG
>Ga0154020_10003988_pt1 | contig 17632 bp, 19 predicted proteins | sample Klosneuvirus_201_FD_109709 | JGI IMG/M metagenome (GOLD analysis project Ga0154020, IMG submission 109709) | Active sludge microbial communities from wastewater, Klosterneuburg, Austria - Klosneuvirus_20160825_MG | ecosystem: Engineered > WWTP > Aerobic digester > Activated sludge | place...
CTCCTTATCGCCCAGACCGATCGTGCTTACGAGGTCGATCAGTTCACCGAGACGATGTTTATCGAGGGCCGGACGTGCATAGTCCTTTGGAAGCACACCCTTGAGTCGGGGATTATCACGCTCAATGGCCACCATCGCATCATCAACAAGCTTCCCGATCGTGGCCTGCCTAGCACTACCCTGCAAGAACCCCCAGCGTGCCTCCTTCGGCACCCAGAACACTCCCTTGGCGCGATACTCATCCGGGTCCTCAGGATCTGCACCTGCATACTCCCCTGCCCCTTGCGTGAGGAGTCCGAAGAGCTCTTCAAACGAATCCGAGATATACTTCAGGAAGATCAGTCCAAGCACCACATGCTTGTACTCACTCGCATCCATGTTACTGCGCAGCTTATCCGCCGCCTGCCAGAGCGTGGCCTCAAAGCCAACGTTAGCGGTGGAAGATTTGGAAGAGATAGAGGAGGAGCGTTTGGCCATGTTTTTCGAGTTCGTACCAAGTTGTTTCAATTGATCTATTGCTGCGCTTCTCTAAGCATCTCAGTTACTGCCTCAACACACTTCGGCCCAACTAGCAGACCTTCTAGTTGCTGCGTTGTAGTGTATTTACCCATGGAAGTTATCGCCTGCCCAACGAATTCCGACAACTTCGACAACAGTGTGGCTGTGATGATGTTTCCGGGCATAACCGTCCCCGCAGCATATACCATGGTCTGATTGCCGAGGGTATTCAACAAAAACGTGGTTGTCGTACTTACAGGAAGAGTCTGGCTAGCGAGTAGGCCTTGCTCAGCTTCACTCATGGGATTATACGCCACCTCGATCTCCCGCCTATCAATCAACTTTCCGCGGGTCAACATCGCGGGAGTCCTCAGTTCGAGTGTCATCTTCAGTTTGTATCTACCGGAGTCCGCTGCTGTTCTAGACGCATTGGTAACCCACAAGCTATAATCCTCTCCGATTTCACCCACTTCGTACAGCGGACATGCTTTCAGCGACGCGATCAATCCTGCCTTCAAATGACGAACATCTGACTTTTCATCAAAAGAAGTCTTCACGTCAAGCTTTGTACCTAGCCCCATTGCGAAACTAGACTCAGGCAAGGCCACAGTGACAAGAATACAAGAGATCACTATTGTAAACCGATCTATCCATCGCAGCGTTTTTTTCATGTTCAGGTCCATTGGTGATTGATGACACTTAGTTCCAACGTCGCGCCCGGCACCAAGGGTAACGGGTACGGAAGACCATGACACTCATTCCTTCATGTCGATTATCGCAAGACCTGCTTCTTTTCGCAAAGCATTCTCGAGCAGAACGAGACGTTCGTTGAGGAACTGAGCATAGGCTGTTTTCACATTGCCTTTGCTCCACACACTCGAGTCAGGACTGAAGGGCAGCAGATGGCTGCGCATTATCTTCGTGAACCCTCCATGCGAGTTCCGTTTGAGGTCACCGAAGTAATCCATCGGGGCCCTGCTACTCACTTGCTGATTATCAAGTGCAGGTAGAAAGCACATATTAAGTAGGCGGTCGCGCAGACTCTTGACAACTTCATGTTTACTGAGGTAGGCTCGTGGGAACACATGGTGCTTCTGTGCGCGAGCGAAACTTGGGCCGAGTCCACTGGTGACCACTTCATATTGGTCAGTGAATGCCATCGGAGTCTGTCGACTCAGTAGTACAAAAAACGCTTTGGTGAGGCTCGTACCCTGTCGGTAGTCTGCCTTCTTCACAGTCGACATCGGCACCTTCTCTTTTAGACTGAAACGCACGTTCCCATTCCGTCCACCAGCCGCGAGTCGCTGCATGAAATCGATATCATATCGAACATTATCGAAGTAACCTCGGCCCGTATATCGACTACAGAACGATGTAGACCAAAACCACTTCTTGAGTTCAATTGTCTGATGCCTAGAAGGCTTGCGGTTCCCGTTGAGATGACAGAAGTGCGAAAGAATTGTGAAGATCAGATCTGACGGTAGGTAACTATAATGAGAGACGCCGACTGCACTCTTCAAGAACTGGATGGCATTGTACATCGATATAGTTGTGGTGTTCCAGGCCTTCTGGAAAGCCGGTTTGAGCTGGCCACCAACAACGAATTGCTCATCCAATTCCTTGATCACCCTCTGAATCTCGCGCGAATCGATCCTGGATGCTCCATGCTGCAGCGCGAGCACGGCCTGTATCTGACGCGATGGCAACTCGTCGTATCCGTGCTCGAGACTACGCAGAAAACCACTTACGACAGACTTGAGATTCAATCGCGACGCCTTAGTAAATGCAGCATCAGCCTCGGTGACCCGCCGGCCCAACGTGTTGATTCGAAGGAAGACATCTCTGACTTCATCCAGATTCGCCTTGCTTACCACGGTCACCGGAATCTTGAACGCCAGGATCTGCCGTCGGACCTTTCGGAGCCACTCGCGGTCACTCCTTGAAGAGAAACGTCCCACGAACGAGGCATAATGCTCACCGAGAAGATCCTTGAGAAAGACATGCCCCATCAAAGGACGTGTTGTGGCAACAACTGACTTGGTGCTTGGATGGAGGGCAACCGAATCGAATAAGATCTTTCGTCGGAATTCCGGGTGATATTCTCCACCTTCGAATAGACGATAGATCACGGACATTCGCTGCTGGCCATCAATTACAAACAGCTTTACTGAGTTCTTTGGATCGTAACCCGGCAGAGCAGAGGTTGTCTCTTTGATCGATACGGACTCCTTTGGAGCCGCAGCCCACACCACTAGGCCACCGATTGGAATGTTAGCGATGATGCTGTCAACGAGTTTCTTGACTCTGTCCATATTCCAGACAAATGGACGCTGGATGTCAGGAACGACATACTTCCGCTCGCGGATCTCCCTTGCAAGCTGCCTGACTGTCTGAACGTTGTGCGTTAGCTCCATGCAATTCCTCGTGACATCAATTTGGGCAATCCTCCCCCTACCTCTCAAACACATTCCCCATGTGCCACTCGAGACGCTCGCGATGTGGGCAAAGGTGTTCATCTTTTGGCAGCGTGGAAAGTCGTTTACCGTCCCAGTTGTAATAGATCTTTCCGTTGACGTACTCTTCACGGATCTTTTCACTGATGCGGATCTCGTAGTCAGGCGTGACGCCGATCAGTCCGTCGTCGTAGAGGGTGTGCATGTCACTGCGGAGAAGGAGTCCGTTCGTGAGATCGTTGGTTCCCTGCTTGTGCACGGGTTGGATATGAGCGGCCTGCAGCACGGGGAGAATGTTCTCGCCGGTGATAGCGCAACGACGGTTGTAAGCTTCTGTGAGTCCGATCCTAAACCCTGCCTGACCAGGTCGCGACTTACGGAGATACTCCTTGCCAAACACACTGGGGATCACGGCACTTGGTTGCGGTGCCGATGTCTTGCCATGTCCGGCAAGTAACAACGCCTCGATGCGCTTCCACAACACAGCCCCTTCTCCTTGGTGTGTGTCGTATCCCTTACCTACTTGGATACTTGGAGACCAGTCTCGAGGTACATCAAGCCAATCTCGCTCATCAAAAAATACAGGACTTTCTAGGAGGATACACCCTACATCAGAGGAGGCTGTCGCAGCACTATCTCGATTCTTCTTAATGGCTAGAAAGAATTGTTCATACGTATCGCGACCATTCTGAAGCGTAAATGTCTCCCATGCCAAACGCATCGGCAAGCGTGTGTATGAATGGAAGAAGCCAACACCAGCAATCTTGTTCACAGGCGATTTGAGTTTAAACACAAAAGGGCACCCAGGCTCAAGTGCTGCAAAGCCCCCTCCACCCGGCTTCCAGAAGTTTACCTCCGATACCGGAGGGTTCTGCGCCGCGAGATGGTTGTACCAGTGTCGGTCTGTTACGCCGAGGAAGAGTTTCATGGGAGGAAATTTAGAGTGACAAACAGCCTGAATCAAGAGGTTATGCTACCGCACCCGGCACGCAGGGTGCCCGGCACCAAGAACAATCTGACACCACGGTGGCGCCTGTGCCAAGGCCTACGGACCAACCGTCAAACCCTGTGGGATCAACAATTCGCCGGGATCGTAGATGTTGATGTAGAGAACAAGCGGTTGCGACAAGCCATCATACATGAGTTCGTACGCGTCTAGCAAGCCACCGCCGAGTTCGGAGTTCTTAGTCTCGAATGGACAACATGATCCGCGCCGCTCATAGGCGATCAACTCACCCTTTGGCCCACGAAGGGTCTTGAGGTACTTGTGCGATCGCTCAACTCCATTGTCAAAGGCACCGCCGATGAGGATCGGCTCCTTCTGAGTGTAGCCATACGTTGGACTGGTTGCAACACGTATTGGGATCGCTTTATGTACAGAATCGGATACGACGTAGGTCTGGAACACGCCACAGTGTGAGACAACGTTATGGGTGCTAGTCCACGCCGTGCTAGATGCACCACCCCCTGCAAACACGAAGAGGCACAAGACTACGGCAGCCGGAAGAGAAGACATGGGACCTCAGAATGCAGGGTGAGTGGCTAAACAGAGAGCTTGGGAAGATAGTATCAGGAGAGAGAATAGAAGTACGGTGACTGCGCGACGTATCATGTCGCGCGGGCCCCGGTCCTCCGGAACAGATCCACCTTTTCCTTGGCGAGACGCGTGAGCAGTCCGAGGAGGATGACGCCCCCTATCCATAAGAAGGAGGAGAAGTAGAGGATCTGGACGACGGAATTGCCTCCACACTCACTGCATAAGACGTTCATGGCGGGTGAATCGCCCTTGTTCACAAGTGGATACAGGAGGGTGTTGGTGGTGCTGAGGAGATCGCCGAAGTACTGCGGGGCGATTGGACCGAAGAGCACGGTTCCTACCACGGAGTAGACAAAGACGTGCATCCCCAGCGCAATGAATACCAAGCTCATGGATTCAAATGCACTGAGGATCACGGCTGTGAGGTCCCGCATGAGGGGGATGTCGAATGCGCGGAGAATTGCGACGAGACGGAGCAACCGTGCCATCGATGCATATAAGGGGTCGATGGGTAACCATCCTTGCAAATAGGAGAAGAGTGCGATGAGAACGAGGACGTCAACTCTGAAAAGAATGATCTTCAGCATTCGAAATCGACGAATATCATCCTCCGACATCGTTCCGTAGGTCGCAACGATTTCCTTGGCGAACGATGGCAAGAACTCCAACCGCAATGTCCGCAAGAGTGTTTCTACAAGTAGCAACCAAAACACGAACCAGTCCACACTCCGAGAGTCGTATCTGCCATGAGTGGTCGGGTCCCATGTCTCGTACATGAGCAAAACGCATACAGCAAAAATCGAAACCACCGTGAGGTGTTTAAGAACTCTTTCTGATTGACCGGTGTAGAGACGTAAAAGGAGGGTTCGAGTGGCGATGAAGGTTACGTACCATGCGTAGATCGATTCTACTAGCCTTCTGATCCTACCATAGCCGGTGGATCCGTATCGTCGACCGATCTCAACAAGATCGCCGGCATTGGTCGATGTGTCGTGAAAGGACATGTTCCTACCTATACCTGATGCTCAACTCGGATTCCCATGAACCTGGGTTTGCAATGAAGGTGATGGCTTCGCTGGCAACGATGTCTTGTTGGATGAGAATGGCGATGTGGACCACGATCGATTCTTCGCGACCAGATGCGATGGTAAGGGCGATGCCAACGGTATCGCGGGTGTTTCGCAATGTTCCAACAGTGCCAAGGGCGTAGTTGGTGTTTGGCTCTATCGCAAGACATGCCCGACCGTCATCGTATCTGTCGTAGTAAACATCGAGACTTCCGTTGAGCTCCATTGCTCTTCCCTGCATGTCCGTTACGCGCACGCGCAGGTCTACACTCGATTCATCAGACATGCTGCTGCCAAACACGACGATCATGGTACCTCACCTACATGAATGATGCGCTGCCATCCCACCCCTCCGTGGGATACCACACGAACTTCATGAATGCGCCAACCTGTTCTATCCCCCAAACAGGGGATTTCATCGCCCCCTTAGATGGGCGGGTTCTTGTCGAGGCCTACGTACTTGGCGTAGCGGACGAGTTCGGCGGTCTTGTGCACGCCGAGTTTGCTCATGATGTTCTTGCGGTGCGAGTTGATGGTTTCTTCGCTGCGGAACATCGCGTTGGCGGTTTCCTTGGACGTGTAGAAACACACGCCGATGTAGTAGAGAACTTTGAGCTCGGTTGTCGTTAATGGTGTAGCAACGGTAAGGGGCTTGTAGTCCGGCTCCGGTTCCTGAGAAGCGTTGATGCCGAGATGAATATTCTTGAGGAGCTCGAAAAGCTCTTCCTTGGTTACGTTCTTGTAGATGAGGCCGTCGGCCTTGGAACGCTCTACCTTGTATCGTAGCTCGGAGTTGACGTGGTAGGTGAGGAAGGCGATCTTGGGATGTGATGCATTCGAGCGAAGGGCTGAGCAGACGTCGAGGCCCGACATATACGGCATCTCGATGTCCGTGAGCACAATGTCGATTTGGTCCCTCTTGACTTCGATCTCTGCAAGTCCGATGCGAGGATCGGTTGCAGTACCAACGATGTGAAACTCATCGTGATCAAGGAAGTATGATCGTAGTCCGTCGATCATGAGGACGTGATCGTCCATGATGTAGAGGCGGATCTTCATTGGTATCGACGTTGGATAGTGATCTCAACGAATGTGCCGTGACCCGGTGCGGTATCGATCCGGGCGGTTCCTCCGGCTACCTCGGCCCGCGCAAACAGCTCGCGAGTGCCAAGCCCCTTCTCAACCGTGTGTTGGTCGTATCCAATACCGTTGTCTTCTACAGAAGCAACAATGGCGTCGGGACGAACGAGGAGTTGCAGAATGCACGTCGTGGCATTTGCGTGACGTAGCACGTTCTGTGTGAGCGACTGAAAGAGTCGATACAACGTGCGGGCAACAGCATCATCGATCGCATGGAGGTCACCGGTGACGAGTGTCTCTACCGTGCAACTACTGTTTGCGCTCATGATATCCCGACCAAGATCGTGCAGCGCTGCCTCGAGTCCCGGGCCAGTAATGCCGGCACCAGAGAGAAGGTGCGATAGACGGCGAGTGTCGCTATACACTCGTGTAGAGACCAGTTTTAGCTTTTCGATGGTGGACGTAAGGTTCTGGTTATGGTCAGTGTCGTGTGTCGTGGCTTCGTCCAGTTGATTCACGAGCATGTTCAACACCGTGAGGTCCTGCCCTACCGAGTCATGCAGGTCTCGTCCGATCTCTTCCAACATCCTCGTCTGGGTATCAATGATCACGCGCGTGCGTTCTTGTTGACGTTCTAATTCGAGTGCAGCCTTTTCTTGTTCATACTTCGATCGCAAGTCGATGATGGAACTCACGGATGATGGAACTGCTTTTAACCGTTCGTTTTGCACCTCAACAAGCTCATCGAGGAGATCGAGTTTGTTCGCGGGATCATCAATGTACGTTAGTGCTTCGGTGAGCATCTCATACCGTTCAGTAAGCAAACCGGCATCACGTGCAATTGTGCGCGCCCGATTCAAAAGGACCATCGCGTTTGCGAGATCACCTTCCAGCGCCGCGAGCCTTGCAGCAGTAGCAGCCGCCGAGACCTGGACATCTACAGGAATGTTGCCTTCGTTGATCTCACCGATCGCTCCAATGTACTTCCGTACAGTATCAAACTCCTTTGTACGAAGGGCGAGATCTGCAAGGCCACTCATGAGTCGAGCGCGTTGACCATAGAGCCCCTTACCTTCCAAACAGGCGAGTGCATCGGTGTACCGATCTGAAGCCGTGGCATATCTCCCGTCGAGCTTCGCGATCAAGGCAAGATTTTGGAGCAGCATTGCGCGTTCGGGGCTCAGCGTGGTGAAGGGGTGTACCTCGAGTGATTGAAGATAGAGTCGTTCTGCTTCTGAAGCATTCCCGGATCTTTGAAGTGCTGATGCAAGATTGGCCTTGACCATCGCACACTTTGATTCAGTTGCCTCGCGTTCAATGACACTCAGCGAAGAGAGATACGAGGCTGTAGCACCTGCAACGTCTCCACGCGAGAGCAACGTAGCCGCTACCTCGGCCATACATAGCGCTGATTCGAGAGACCGACCGTCAACATCGAACTTGGCACGTGCTGAGAGTTGCCTAGCTACAGCGTCATCGTAACGTCCGCTCATTCTCAAGACAATACCTATTCGATGATCTGCAAGGGCTTGGGCAAGAGGTTCGCGACAGAATGGAAGCAGCTCCAGTTCTGTACAACGCTTCAGTGCCGTATGGGTATCACCGGACGATATCGCCGTACTCAGTTTGAGCAAATGAAACGCATATCGTTCAATCTCCGAAGTCGGCTCGCACATCGACGCGAGTATCTCTTCTGCAAGAGCACTATCTCTTCCATCAATTGCCCGTTGAGCTTCACGGACGGAGATCCAATAGGGCTCTACGGGTGCTGCGCCATCGTTGCGTGCGAGACCGTGAACAAACTCGAGAAAGGTCACCTTTTCCCCTTTTTGCGGTATGTACACGCGAACATAGTCTGTTTAGATTGATAGATCATTTAACACTTCATTTCTAGTTACGCGAGTAAGGTATCAATATGGGAACACAGGGCAATGTATTTCTTAAATCGGTCAATAATCAAACGACTGCCACCGTCTATTTAATTGACCCACATGACGGTACTCGCATTGGTTCGGTGATCCAGCTTCCGAACGGCTCAACCATTCTTGTAGACGGAAACGACCTTACTGCCGGACCGAACAACACAGAGTTTATCCTTGCAGGGTCGATGATCCAGATCGTTGACCACAGTTCAGACCCGTCATACGACGGTCGGCTGGCGGAGACTTCCCAGGCGATCACCATCACTGGAACATAGCGCGCTAGGGGTAAGGCCCATGAAGCGCGCCCGGCACCTAGGGTGCCGGGATGGTGCCGGGCACTACCGGGCGTCAGGGAGTACTATGTCAGCCGCGTACGTAGGCTCTGGCTTCTTCCAATGCGGCGGCGTTAAGGCCGTTGATGATGCGGGTGCTGCCGGATTCGCATTCGAGTTGGAGGCCATTGGCGCTGAGGATCCAGAGGAACTTTGCGCTGACGGTGCTCAGGCTTGTAATGTCGGCCACGGCGATGGTCTCGGTGATGAGTCGCTGCGAATAGGTGATAACCCAGAATGGGAATTTCCACGACCGTTCGCTGACGATGATCACGCGCTGGTCGGTGATCACGATCACGGCCCGGTTACGGAAGAAGGCGGTAATGAAGATGGCGAAGTAGTTGGCCGTGATGTATGTGACCCAATAGATCATGGCCAAGATGCCGCTAGGCGGCACTGCATCAAGCCTCCCGGATCCCACGTACCTCATCGTCTCCCCTGTTCGCAATACACGTTGTACGTGTTCACCGGCCCATGCTGGAATGGTTGTCATGCTCTTGCCCCTTCATGAAAGTGATATGGATCACGAACATGAAGGTCTGGGCGACGTAATGTGTCGCCCGAGAGGGCAATAACGCGAGTGTGCACGAGTGTGTGCCCGGCACCCTGTGCCTCCCCTGCCGCTCCCGGCACCCTAGGTGCCGGGAGCGGTGAGAACGGGATGTAGATGTTACTACCTTTGTTATCGTCCCGTTATGATTCCTTGGCACATTGGTTTATCTGTGGCTTGCAGAATGAATAGACTCGATCAACACGCAAGAGAAGGGTCCCTCAAATGACCAAGAGTTCTGTTTTTTTCTTCTGTACTGCACTTATTGCGTTAACCAACCATGCATATAGCGCCGTTCGTGATACTTCAGAAGTCACATCAAGAGTGAGTATCGGGTTTGTCGCAGGAGCAACATTCAACACGTTTAGAAGTTCCTCGCCGATCGGTGTTGAACCGGGTGACTGTAAATGTCCGGATTATGAGTTGCAGACAGGTGAAGGTCGTGTTCTGGGAATTGATTTGGGCATTCCCCTTTCGAGCAGCGAGGCGTGGCCATGGTCTCTTGACGTACGTACGCAGTATGTTACATCTCAGGCGGTACTGTATAGGGAAGGCGATAGCCTGCCGGGATTTGATGAGAATGGTGAGATTGTCTATTCGATCTACGAGTGGAGGGGTTCCATAGGCCTCTCAACCATCGAGGTCGCACCGGCCATCTTGTTGGGCATTGGCAAAACCCCGTTATCCGTTTCACTTGGGGCATCAATTGGGTACATCATGGAGTCAGAACTCTTACGAACGCTCCATATGATTGAACCTCCTAATGCAGTGTTTGATCCGTCCTTTTGCCCTGAGTGTGAGTACTTTGATGAAGGCCGATCTCTTGTATTGTCAAGGGGCGCAATAGATGGCATTGTCAAATGGACTGCAACAGCATTTGCCGGCGTAGAATACAGGCTAGTCAATGAAGATGCAGAGGTAGTGAGTTCGTTGCGCTATCGTTACGGACTGACAGACGTTAGCACAACGTATGGTCTTCGGGTAAACGCAATCGAGTTCTCGATTGCAATGCGCGTTTTTCTATAAGTCTGGAGCGCGACGGGAGCGCACCCAAAGGGCGCCGCACCCGGCACCCTTGGTGCCGGGCACCACCCCCTCACATCCCCCAGCGCATTCCAATTCTGACCGGTACCCAGATGATCTCCACGGGGTCGAACCCGGTCATAACCGATACATCGAGTGTGAAGGAGCCCCCTGCGATAACATAGACGTCGAGCATGATACCGGTCTCGATGTTGAAGGAACCAACAGATGTAACGGGATAGCCCGCCGTCATGCGAAGGGTGGTTAACAGGGTCTTTCTTTTATCTGCAAGCTCCATCTCGACGCCAAGCACTGCTCCTTTGTAGGAACGATCGCGGTCTTCTGGTGGTGACTCAGGAAACCATGCATATCCGCCCTCATCGATATCTACATATCGGTACCCTGCAACGATGAAGAAGGGGCTCTTGGGAATACGTCCCTCAACATCAATAGCCCACGTTAGGGTACGCTCCCACTGATCAGCGTCGGCAACAGGAAACGCCAGACCGGGAGCGATGCCGACACGCCAGTTCTGCACCGGACGATCACCGATCCCCTCGAATGATGGCCACATGTCCACCATCGATTGGGACCGGACAAATGGGACGAGGACGCATAGCCCTATCGCGAGTGCTGTGATTTTGATAGACGTTGTGCGAGTCTTCAGTTTCATGAAAGAGGCCGACGAGGTGAGGCTTTCTATAGTGTCACTCCGGGAGAGTAAGACTCCGGGAGTGCAATTTTGTCACTAAGAGATAAGCACGTCCCGTCCTTGAAGGTGAATTGCAGTCCTTGGAGTGTAAGTTGCTCAACCAGGTACAGAGCATGAACCATCCTGCCCAACAGCTGTTTCTCGCGGATCTTCAGTCGTTTCGCAACAGCATAAAGATGATCGTCAGTGAGGCACTCTTTACGGATCACGTAGCACCTCCGCCGGAGCGACCTTGAGCCATTCAATGTACAACATCAGTTTGTCGAGGATGTTCCTGCGGCGTGCATAGGCACGCAGCACGCGTATGTCGATCGTATAGACCGTGAATGCGAGATTGATCAGATGCTCAAGGTCGGATTGTGCAATACCTGCGAGAACCTGACCATCAATGAAAAGATCGACGATGATCTTTTCAAGCGTAGGAGTGCCTCTCAACGAGTTCTTGATAGGTGCCTTTGTGATCAACTTCCGTACGATCACGTCAAAGTCCGAGCCCCCTACATGATCCATTACCCACTTCGTATCTGTTTCTAGGATCACGTTTCGGAACTTCTCGGACCGAAGTCTCTCAAACACCATCCGTTGGTCATCACGTTCGACTTCTACGATCGTTAGACGACGCAGACGCTGATGCACGAGTAATGGGTTCAAGGCTGTCAAGGACCAAATGCAATATCGATCAACCAGAGTTCGGACTACACGTGCGATTTCACCTTCTCTTGAAGTCTGAAGTAGCTCAAACTGATGTTCCGGTCCCGTTCTGCACCATGTCCGTGAAACAGGCACGAATAGGCCCTCATTGCGCAATTGGTTCGTACGCCACCGACCTAGACCGGTACTTGGAGTTGTACCATAACGGTCAAGGACGTCAGCTCTTTTGACATATTCTGGAATGTTTCCCACGTACACTAATCACCATTGGTGCATTTACACCATGAATATAAGGGACTTACGTGGCTTTTACAAGCACTAACGTCGGACAGTAAGTGCAGTTTAGTGTCCAGTGTTAGAACATCAGAAATCGTCTACTCCTTCATCCACGGATATCCCTTCCCATAAAAGTCCAGCATCCAGAGAATGCGTTGGGCCGAGCGGATGTCGAACAAGGTGCGGTCAAAGGAGGGATCGTCCATCTCTGCGAACTCGTGGATGCCACCGCAATCTTCCGGTGGACAGGCATTTTCTCCGTCCATGGCCAGCGACTCTGCAAGGTCTTTGACTACCATTGTGCGCTTCTCGACGGTAACGGTGTGCTGCCAATAGTCGCCCATGTCATAAATGTAGGTGAAGGTCGCCCGAATCTTCCCACAGATCATGATCGACATATCTGGTGTCGCCGATCTTGAACATGTGCAGATGAGAGTCGTGCCACCCCATCGCCCCCTGAATACGATCATGAACCTGCGTTAGCGGAAGATCTTCGCGGAGACCGATCCTGCGCCATACCAATGGTTTAGTGCCATCAAGCGTGATCTTCAGAGTGAGCATGGAGATTTTGGGCATGGAGGTCAAGAGAATGTTGAACAGCGAACAGTGAACAGCGAACAGCGAATAGCGAATAGCGAACATAGGAGCCCCGAAGGGGCGGAAGTATCCTAGCCCATGACGAAGTCATGGGGGTACAACGTCTATTGGCTGGCGTGACCTTTTGCATCGAGCCAGAACGTCGTCATCGAGCCCTTGCCCTTTACGTCGATCATGCCGCGATGGGTGGTCCGATACGGCTTCACGGCTTTGGCGAATTCTTCGCTGATGTGGATGCGACCCGGCTCGCCGGTGCTCTCCATTCGGGAGGCAACATTGACGGTGTCTCCCCAGATGTCGTACTGAAGACGTTGGGTACCAATGACGCCAGCAGTGACCGGACCAATGTGCAGGCCAATACGGAAGATGAGTGGCGAGCCATCGGGCCAGGTGCGTGGATGATCACGTATGGCAATTGCTACGTCTGCAAGCCCCCTAGCATTAACATGAGCTTCCTGGTCCGACTTCATACACATGAAGGCATCACCGATGGTCTTGATCTTCATCACTTCATATTGCTCGCACAACTGGTCAAACGCGCGGAAGATCTCGTCCAGCATGCGCACGATACGCTCGGGAGGAAGGTTGGCCGACCGTGTAGTGAACCCCGCGATGTCGGCAAAGAGAATCGCTGCCTGCTCGTGCGATGTGGTGGTCGATCTGTCGTTAAGGATGAGTTCTGCGATGTGAGGGGGCAATGCACTGTGGAGGAGTGTGCGATGTCGGTCCAGGACGGCCTTCTCTTGATCCAGGCGCCGCTGCGACTCCATCATCAAGATCCGTCGCGTGGAATCAAGAGCATGGAGCTCTGTATGAACGCGCTCATACTCCTTCGTGTGATGAACATAGGCCACGAGGTCATTGCGTTGTTCGGCACAGTCACGCAGGAGATCGTGGGCCTCTTGCTGCACCACCTTGATGTTCGAATGTACTGCCCGTTGCAAGGCCCCGGTGATGAAGCCCTCTGCTTCATGAGCATCGTTGTTGAGCATGGATCTCCGCGATCGCAATATCTCGAGCCAAGCAATGCGCTCTGGGTCATGAACGGCCGATCGCTCGACCACCTCGAGGAGTTCGAGCGCACGGGGGATGTTGTTGGTTTCAAAGTAGAGTCGACACAGATCAACGCGTGTTCGCTCGATACCAGCAGCATCGGCGAGTTGCAGTTGAAGTTCAAGCGCCCGTTCATACTGACGAACTGCCTCCACGCGTTCTCCCAACTCTGCGTGCACGCTGGCAATGTTCACAAGTGCCGACGAGATGCCGTGCGTGGCCTGCAGCGACTCGTAGTGATCAAGAGCGCGTTGGTAGAACGTAAGCGCTTCCGCAAAGCCGCCCGTATGCTGATGAACGATTCCGATGTTGAGCAATGTTGTGGCGATAGCATTACGATCGTTCAGCCGCTCATGCTCGTGGTAGGCTTCAGTGGCATAGCGCACGGCTTCTTCGTAGTCACCCATTCGAATGAGAACGGCGGACAGGCTCGTTTTCACTCTTGCTTGACCAACAGCGTCCCCAGATTTCGCACCAACGTCCAACGAATTCTTGAAGTATGAGATCGCGTCGTCATATCGCCCCATACTCTCATACACCAATGCAATTGTCGACATGGCCCCAGACACATCCTCGAGGGCGTTGCGGTCCTGTGCGATCTTCAACGCCATCGAGGCATGGTGCAGGGCATCATTGAATCGTCCGAAATGCCAGTCAATGATGCCGATGTTCTGGTGACTGCTGAAACGCCCGAGGTCGTTATCCGTCTCGCTGAAGATCTCAAGTGTTCGAACATAGTTCTCGCGTGCTTCCTCGAATCGTCCGGCACTGTACGAGATCATGGCAATGCCGCCAAGCATACGCGCTGCAGACGCACGATCGCCTGCCCCCTCAAAACTCTCGGCTGCTCGACGATACTCACCCACTGCATCATCCGTGCGGTTCTCGACCGATGCCAGCTTTGCCAGGAGATGATGATGTAGGCCGTTGAGAAGTGCATCGTTGTGATCGGCCGCTTCCGCCGCAAGACGCCGCATCGCTCCAAGATCTCTCTGGGCAAAGGCACGGCTCGCGTCGGCCTGGAGCTCCTCTCGTGTTCTCATGCTCATCGTGCAAACATATGCTTCGTGCCCGGCACACTCCAGAGTAAGTATGTAATTTGCCTACCAATTGTATCAACGAGGTGCAGATGCTCCAATTCATCGTCTTTTTCGTCGTATCCGCGTCATTTGTCCTTCCGTGCCTTGCACAGACAGATACACAAGCTCGTGCCGTAAACACATCAAGAATGAGCATAGGAGTGGTGGGAGGGGCTACACTCAATTCGTTTGGGAGCGGCACTCGTGTCCAAACCGACACCAACTATGGCGTGGGTCCGTACTATGATACGCAGTCGGGAATGGGATGGATGATCGGCGTTGACTTCGGCGCACCATTAAGCGATGCCCCCTCTTGGAAACGGTCACTCGACCTTCGACTTTCGTTCGCAACGGCGAATCTGGATCTTGTGAAGCAAGGTGTACAACTGCCATCACTCGATGAAGACGGAGACACGGTATACTCCATCCTCGATCACTCCGGCACCGTGAGCTATTCTGAGATAGATCTCGCCCCCTCCCTACTCATCGGAATTGGCAATACTCCGTTTTCATTTTCTATAGGGGGCTCCGTGGGCTTGATCGTCTCCTCCAACATGAAGGAAACACTGACCTTGATCAACCCGTTGAACGCCACATTTGATCCGTCCTTCTGCCCCGAATGCGAGTACTCAAGTGACCAACGTTCAGTAGTGATCACCGATGGTGACATCGAAGGGGTTGCATCCGTTCAGGCAACGGCATTCGCCGGAGTAGAGTATTTGCTGGCGCTGGAGGATGTGGAGTTCCTCAGCACTCTACGATATCGGCTTGGTCTTACCGACATCAGCACTGCGTACAACATGCGCGTAAATGCTCTTGAATTGTCGTTAGCTATGCGGGTTTACCTCTAAACGCCTGCGTCTGGAGCGTGCCCCGTGCCCGGCACCCTCTGAAACACGTCATTGAGCGTTACCCCAAAAACATCGGCGATCCGAAAGGCGGTCTCCAGTGACGGTGAATATTTGCCCCCTTCAATAGCGGCAATGGTCTGACGTGTGAGACCAACGCGTTCTCCGAGGTCTGACTGCGACATTTCATTGTGCTCAAAACGCAGTCGACGGATGTTGTTGGTTATGATCACATCGCTCATGATCGTTGCTTGTAGTAGTTGCGGACGATGATGGTGTCGCGAACAACTTCGGTGATGAAGACGATGCAGATAGAGTCGTTGACGATGGACCAGCCGCTTTCGACGAACGGTTTGTAGATGCCAACAATGATGATGCCGGTGAGCAGGACAAAATAGCCCGCACGATAGGACTGTCGCTCGATCACCGCGTCGCGCTCATCAGCCGGCACCTTGGCCTCAATGGGATACCTCAATCGCAATACCAGGTACCCTAGTCCTACAAACACCGCAAAGGCCGAAGAAGCGATGCCATAGAGTTTGAGCTGTTCAAAGCCGGGCATCGGGATCTCTACCCCCTGCTGAAACCCGTAGACGTAGATCAGATACGGTCCGAGGGTAGTAACAATGGATGCGAGCATCATCCAAGCAATTCGTTCGCGATAGGCCATCATTGACTCCGAAAGAGATGTTAAGTATTCTGTACAATATGCACAGTTTATTTAACATTTCAACCACGCCGGGAGAGTAAGACTCCGGGAGTGGGAACAAACGTCCAGATCGCGCCCGGCACCCTTGGTGCCGGGCGGGGCGCACAGGGCGCGGCGCACAATCACTCGCCCACAACAACGGTCCGCACCACGTTCCCCGATCGCAGCTGATAGATCCCTGGGGAGAGCTCTGAAGTGGGGATGGAGCTGACGGACCCCTCTACGTGCAACACGGTCTGACCGATCGTATTCACGATGCTGATGTTGGTGAGCGGGGTACTGAACATGAGCACAGTTCTCACGGGGTTGGGATAGAGCACGAGTATGTGCTGATCATCATCATCAACGTCCACACCGGTGAACGAAACGGATATCGAATTCGATCCGCCGGAGATGCATCCGTCCTTTGTCACGACGACATGATAGGTGTCCTCTGCCAATGGTGCATAGAACTGTCCAACGGCACCGTCGATCTTTCCCTTTGTGTTGTGCCACTGATTCCCCGTTGCTGCATCCGATCGCAACCTCGTTCTGTCATACGTGATCGTAGGTGTAGGGGGCTTTGGGGTGATGGAGATGAACATGTGCGCCCGGCCACCCTCGCCATAGGTATTCACGCCGCGTATAATGATGATGTCGCTTGTTGCGGTGTCCGCGATCTCCACGGTAATGGTGTTGGTGGTGCTTGCCCCCTTCACACCATCGGGGAGGCTCCACTCATAGGAATCTGCGCCTTGGATGATGGGTGTGGTGAAGGTGGCGGAGCGTTGGCCTTGACAGAGTGAAGACGGACCGGTGATCGATGCGGCGCATGCGGGCAGTCGTTCGATGATAACGTTGTAGAGGAGAAGGGCTACACCTTCAATGCCTGATGGCCAGGAGTTGGAGATGCCGCAGACCGCGGCGCCAAGACAGGGGTCGTAGACCATGCGGCTGCGGTAGCCCCATGTGGAGCCGCCGTGACCCCACACATCGTGACCGAAGAATGTCTGTCGTTCAATACCAAGACCATAGGTATACGGTCCGGGCGTTGCAACAAAGGACGTGAGTTCATTGAACGACGTGCTATCGAGTAGATCACCGTCGAGCACTGCAGCATACCACCGCACCATATCCGCTGAGGTAGAGAACAGCGCACCGGCACTTGCGCCCGCCGTGTTCAGACCCACGCGCGATGAGTCATGCACATCCGCACCATTGAACCATCGATGAGCGACGGGTCCGGGCGAATTCTCCTTCACATCA
>Ga0154020_10003989_pt1 | contig 17629 bp, 15 predicted proteins | sample Klosneuvirus_201_FD_109709 | JGI IMG/M metagenome (GOLD analysis project Ga0154020, IMG submission 109709) | Active sludge microbial communities from wastewater, Klosterneuburg, Austria - Klosneuvirus_20160825_MG | ecosystem: Engineered > WWTP > Aerobic digester > Activated sludge | place...
AACGGGCTGAATCGCTTCTGAAATTGGAGATAGTTTAGAAAATCCTTTGCTGCAGCCTCAACCATAGAAAATAAAAAACCCTAACCGAAATTAATCAATTCAGGTTAGGATTGCAATAATAAAACAGAAAAAAGTAAGGCTTTTAGGCTAACTACTTTTCAATCAGTCCGTTTTGTAATTTTTGACGGTAGGCAGCTTTGATAACTGTTTCGCGACGGCGGATTGAGGGTTTGGTAAACTTGGTGCGGTTACGCAGTTCCTTCACTACACCGGTTTTTTCAAACTTTTTTTTGTACTTTTTTAAGGCTTTTTCAATGTTATCGCCTTCTTTTATCTGAACAATCAGCATGTTATTCCTTCGTTTTGGTTTTGAATTAAGAGGCGCAAATATAGGGAAAAGATTCCATTTCCCTGCAATATTTTAAAGAATTTTTGTGTTTCTCTATGGTTTTAAGCCTAAATTTACCGTTCCAGCACCTGCTAATGAGAGATCCTTTTCCAAAATTCGTCCAATTACTCAAAAAAACCGGTAAAATCGTCATTGTCACCCATTGGAACCCCGACGGTGACGCCATCGGCAGCAGTTTGGCCCTCTATCATTATCTGAAAAAAACCGGAAAAGACGTACAGGTCATTGTTCCCAATTCCTTTCCCGAATTCCTTCACTGGATGCCAGGAACCAGCAGAATAGTGAATTTTGAAGCTCAGGAAAGCAAAGCGCTTAACTTACTTTCTAAGGCCGATCTTATCTTTACTTTGGACTTTAACTCCTTTAAACGCCTCGAAAAATTAGGGGATGTACTGTCCAAAACCTCAGCCAAAAAAGTACTTATTGATCATCACAGGGAGCCTGAAAAATACGCAGATTACTCATTTCACGATATTCACGCCTCTAGCACCTGTGAATTAGTATATGAATTTATACTTGGCTTAAAGGGAAAAGCCCATATTGATAAAAAGATTGCTGCCTGTTTGTATACCGGCTTAATGACAGATACCGGCTCATTTAAATTTTCGAGTGTGAACTCAAAAACCCATTACATACTGGCTGAATTACTTACAACCGGCATACAACCACAGACCATACACAGCGCTGTTTACGACAATTACAGTGCCCACCGCCTGAGGTTGTTCGGGTATGCCCTAAGTGAAAAATTACGTTTAATCAAAGGTTACCCGGTGGCTTATTTTTGCCTGAAAGCGGAGGAATTAAAACGATTCGAATTTCAAAAAGGAGATACAGAAGGCCTGGTGAATTACCCCTTTATGATTAAAGGTATTGAAGTATGCGCTTTGTTCAGTGAATCAGAAGGCATAATCAAAATCTCCTTCAGAAGCAAAGGTAAAATTGACGTAAATACCTTCGCCAGAACCTATTTCGACGGTGGTGGTCACCTGAATGCCGCCGGAGGTAAAAGCAAAGAAAGTTTAGAAACCACCGAACAAAAATTCCTTGACGCGGTTAAATCCTTGTTTTAGATGCTCAAGTCAGTTGCCGGACATACAGTAAAATCACTGGTTCGAAAAAAAACCAATCGGGCAAACAAAAAATTTTTGAACTGGGATGAAATCAGGTCTTTGGCTCTGATAATTGAGGATGCCGAACCGGTTTCAAAACACAGCATCGATACCCTTCTGGATGAATTCAAAAAACACTGTGAGGTCTTTTACCTTGAACTCAAAACAAAACGCCCAACTTATGCTGACTGGCACTGCCTCACCAAAAATGACAAAAACCTTATTGGCCTGCCAAAAAAAAGGCTACTCGACTCTTTCAAATCAAAAAAATACGACCTGATTATTAATACGGCCGAGCAATCTATTTTTTACTCCGCTGCACTAAGCTCCTCACTTCAAAGTTCCTGCACCTGCAGTTCGAGCGGAGAGTTCGGTCATAGCGACCTCATCATCAAAAGATCCAATAAGCAAGATTTGATCAGCTACCTTCGGGAGGTGTTGCGGTATCTGAAAATGATTAATTCAAAACCAGTATAGTGATTACCTTAACTAATTTGAACCGGTATGGACATAGAACGGAATAAAAACGAAGATGCCATGAAACTGCTCTTGAGTCAACTGGATCAGCGTCTGAAAAAAGTATACCTGGGCGGTGGAAAAGAACGTATTGCCAAACAGCACGAACAAGGTAAACTGACTGCCAGAGAGCGTATTGAACTTTTACTGGATAAAAACGCCCCGGTTTTTGAAATGGGCGCTTTTGCCGGACACGACATGTATCCTGAATACGGGGGTTGTCCCGGAGGAGGCGTAGTTGTTATGATTGGATACATCCACGGCAAACAATGTATAGTTGTGGCCAACGACGCAACAGTAAAAGCCGGAGCCTGGTTTCCAATCACCGGTAAAAAAAATCTAAGGGCACAGGAAATTGCCATGGAAAACCAATTACCCATCATTTATCTTGTAGACAGTGCCGGTGTTTTCCTTCCTCTGCAAGATGAAATATTTCCCGACAAAGAACATTTCGGCCGTATTTTCCGAAACAATGCTGTAATGAGTAGCATGGGTATTTTACAGATTGCTGCCGTGATGGGCAGTTGTGTGGCCGGAGGCGCCTATCTCCCAATCATGAGTGATGAGGCCATGATTGTTGACAAAACAGGCTCCATATTTTTGGCGGGTAGTTATTTGGTGAAAGCCGCCATTGGGGAAAATATCGACAATGAAACCCTTGGCGGAGCCACCACCCATTGTGAGATTAGCGGAGTTACGGATTACAAATGTTTGAATGATGAAGATTGTTTGAAGCGCATCCGCAACATCATGTCGAAAATTGGTGCCTTCACTCCAGCCGGATTTAATCGAACCGAAGCGAAGTTGCCTGTGAAAAATCAGGAAGACATATTAGGCATTATTCCCGACTCAAGAGACAAACAGTATAACATGTATGAGGTCATTGAACGTTTGGTCGACGAAAGCAAACACGATGAATACAAGGAGAACTATGGGAAAAGCATCATTTGTACCTACGCCCGCATCGATGGCTGGGCTGTTGGAATAGTGGCTAATCAACGCATTGTTGTAAAGGCAAAAAAATCGGGCGGTGGCAGCGAAATGCAATTTGGAGGCGTGATTTACAGTGATAGTGCAGACAAAGCCGCACGATTCATCATGAACTGCAATCAGAAGAAAATTCCGCTGGTGTTTTTACAGGATGCAACCGGGTTTATGGTAGGCTCTCGCAGCGAACACGGCGGTATTATCAAAGATGGCGCTAAACTGGTAAACGCAATGGCTAATAGTGTTGTGCCAAAATTTACCATAATAATAGGCAACAGTTATGGGGCAGCAAATTATGCCATGTGTGGTAAAGCTTACGACCCGCGCTTAATAGTTGGATGGCCAACAGCCAATATTGCAGTCATGGGAGGTTCTCAGGCAGCTAAAGTGTTGGTTCAAATTGAAATTGCCAACCTTAAGGCAAAGGGTGAAGAAATTACGCCCGAAACAGAAAAAGCTCTGTATTTTAAAATTAAAGAACGTTACGATTCACAAACATCACCTTACTATGCCGCTTCCCGCCTATGGATGGATGCGATTATTCACCCATTGGAAACGCGAAAGGTTATAAGCATGGGCATTGAAATGGCCGATCATGCTCCAATCACCAAAGCGTATAAAGTTGGAGTGATGCAAACCTGAATCCGGTAATAGACGTTATAACATACATTTTGCTTTCTCTTGTCACAAACGGTTTGTTTTTCTAGGAATAAGCCCTATTTTTATTGTTGCCCTTGTTTCTCTGTGTCTCATTGGGACTCTTAAAAATAATTATGAGAAAAAAACAGCTTAAGAACCGCAAAGCCAGTGTTCTTGTTTTGCTTTTCCTCATCGGTACATGCGGATTCGGCTTTTCGTCCACTGCACCTGCTGTTCAGGACACCATTATACAAAATCAAACTGCCCTGCCCGATTCCCTGCAGATTGAGCAACTCAATTCTGCCATAAACACAGGTAGCGGGGCTTCATCGGCCAAGCTTTTCCTTTTGTTTGGTGTAGTCATGCTGATGCTTATGGTGTTTTTCTCTTTCTACAAGGGGTACACCTCAGCATTAAACAAATCGCTTGAACGTGATGAGCAGGATCAGGAGCGCAGCGAAATGGAAGCCCGATGGTTTTTTCTGGCCATAGGCTGTTTGTTCAGTTTTGTTGACCTTATATTTACTCTCTTTGTTGAAGGCTCAGTGTTTTTTACCATGTCAACCATTGGTATGACTGGATTATGTTTACTTTTTTTTGCGAACCTTTATATCCGGGATCTCGTGGTGAAAAAAAATACACTGTTCCTCGGTTTATTTCATTTTATATTAACCGGACTTTTGCTCATTCGTGCCGCGGCGTGGTCAACTGAACTTGTGCCCTTTGGATTGTTTTGCCTTCTGGTGTTCTGCAGTTTTCTTATTTTTAAAAACATTTCACATTTTTGGACCTACGGTCTTGGCCTCTCACTTCTTTTAGGAAGTTTATGGTTAAATGGTGCATTCCCGGAAAAACAAACGGCCGTTTACTTTAGCACTTTGTTTATACTCGGTCTACTCAACTATGGCATACAACTCATCAGAAGAAACAGCGACAAATACCTTCTTTTTACCAATAAAATTGTAAACCACGGGAGCTCATTAATTGTTGGAACAAACGCTAATGAAGAACTCATTTTTGTAAGCGAAAATGTAAAAGAGATATTAGGTTTCGACAGAAGGGATTTGAACAGCAACAATTGGTTCAAGCTCACATTGGGTCCTGAGGATAGCGAAGACGACATCAGAGAAAAGATGCGAATGGCCAAACGCACGGGCAAGATCTATTCCAGGAAGATGAAAACCGCATGGAATTCATACAAATGGGTACAGTGGCAGTACAAAAAATTCGGGAACGACCTCTGGATAAGTATTGGCCAGGAGGTAACGGAATACGTAAAAAAACAGGAACAGTACCAGAACCTGATTCAATCCGCTTCAGACATTATTCACAAAACCGACAGGGATGGCAATTTTGTGTTTTTTAATCCCCATATCCAAAACCTTCTGGGGTATGAAGCTGAGGAGTTGCTAGGCAAACCCTTTACCAGTTTGGTACGTAAGGATCATGTCAGGCGCCTTCAAACCTTTTACGACCGATCGGCTCAAAATCAGGGCTTTGAAACCATTGAGTTCCCTGCATTGAAAAAATCCGGAGAAGAAATCTGGCTCTCTCAGAACATGACTATTGAGCGTGACCTGAACGGAGAGATTATGTCTTATAACTCTATTCTTCGCGATATTACCTTGCCAAAACAAGTAGAACAGGAACATCTTAACAAACAGCTGAAGATTGAACTGCACTCTAAACTTCTGAGAGAAATCACATTCATTTCCACTTCAAAAGAACTTGAATTTGACACCATCGTTAGAACCATTATTGAAAAAACCGCAGCCGGTCTAAAGTCCGATCGTATCAGTATTTGGTATTGCGTTGATGGGCACATCCGCAGCGATTGTTTTTATGAACGCAAGGATAAAAAATTCTGGAGAGAAGACCTTTCCATTGCTAAAGAAAAACACCCGCATTATTTTGACTTACTTAAGAAGGGTGAAATAATTGCCGCTGAGGATGTAATGGAGCATGAAGCGACCAGGGAATTGGCCGATGACTATTTCAACGAACACCAAACCCAATCCCTGCTGGACGTGCCCATTTTTATGGAAGGAACTCTGGAGGGCATACTCTGCAACGAATCCAAACAAACGAAACGGGTTTGGGATACCGATGATATTAACTTCGCCAGATCGGTGGCCGGATTAATAACCCTTGCCATTGAGGCGGACAAACGTAAACAGGCTGAAGCCCAGCTTGAAGAACGCAGCAAAATATTATCGGCCATTGGAGCTATTACCGAACGACTACTAATTAGCAAGGATGCACTAAATACACTGGGGGAGAACCTCCATTATTTTGGTGAGGCCTTTAAATGCGGCAGGGTATACCTCTATGAGAATATTGCCAGCGAAAACACACTGGCATTAAAAGAGGCCTGGTACAATGGCCCGAACGCTGTGCCCTGCGTACCGCTATGGCGCTCTAATTTTCTGGTGAACAATGTCAATGCGTTTTTCCACGAACATCCCCGAAACGTTCACATTGTTATTCACACAAAAGATCTGGATCTCGGTGAAATGAAAACTTTGCTTGAAGCCAATCGTGTTCAATCCATGTTGGTACTCCCAATACAATCCGGAAAAAATTTTGTAGGTTTTCTTGGCATTGATTACTCTGATGTAAACCGGATATGGACACGGGATGTCATTACACTAATGTATTCACTTATTACAAATGTGGTGCACACCATTGACCGGCTTAACAATGAGCACACCATCCTCGAAAGTGAAAACAACTTCAGACAGATCAACGAAACCATTAAAGATGTCTTCTGGTTATACGATAATGAAAAGGGCAGTTACCTTTACATTAGCCCTTCCTGTAAGGAAGTGCTTGGCATGAGCCAGGCCGAATTTTATACGGGTGAAAACTTTGGAGACCGTTTTGTATATGAAGAAGACTTACTGAACTACGTGAACGCTCTTAGCTCGCTTAAAACAAACGACTCCTGAAATAGAATACAGAATTCGTACACCGGAAGGTAATATAAAATGGATAAATGAAAAGTCCTCAGCCATCCGAAATGAGAACGGGGAGTTGATTAGAAACTCCGGCATCTGCTCCGACATCAGTGAAAAAAAACAGATACAAAATCAGGTAAGACAGCTTTCGCTTGTTGCTGAAAAAACAAACAACGGTGTGGTGATACTCGACAGGAACGGATTTGTATTGTGGGCCAACCAGAGTTATCTGAACATCTTTGAAACCACATTACTTGCGCTTATCCATAAACGACCCAGCGATCTGTTTGTTTACAAAAACAATATACAAAACAAAGACTCCGATGCTGTGAATGGCACCAATTACAACATTATTTTTGAAGCTGAAACCCAGACCGGGAATAAGAAATGGATTGAGGTAAACAACACCATCATTGAAGACGATGAGGGCAGCACGGTTCAACAGATCCAGATTGTTACCGACATTACCCAGAAACGGCTGAAAGATCTTGAATTGGCCCAGCACCGCTCAATGCTGCGCAAATATTCGTCCTTCCTGGAATACCAAAATGAGTTGAAGGAAAAACTCATGCAAGCCTCTTCAATTGAAGAGATCAGCAGAGTTGCTCTTAAGTTTGTTAAACAAAACATTAAAAACTGCATCCACATCTCCCTGCTGCTCCTGGATGAAAAGAAACAAAACCTCAGCGGGTACTATATCATTGAAGACAAGATTGAAAGGGAGCGCCACAACGTAAAAAGTTTCAAGAGTTATGACACGGTTAAAACCGGTGAAATGTTTATCGATGCCGATTTGGATGCCAATCCCGAAAAATCAAGCAGTGATATTATCTTAATTGAATATGGTGCAAAATCCTATGTGGTTTTACCTTTGATTGATCTTCAGGACATCATTGGGGTGCTAACCATTACTTTTGACATTCCATTCAATTACAGTGACTCGGAAAAGGAGAATTTAAGAAATCTTGCGATTAATCTCACAACAACCATACAGAAACTTAATCTTAAAAATTCTCTACAGGAAAAAAACAACGACATTCGGGATAGCCTGATATATGCCAGAAACATTCAGAAGGCCATGTTACCCGACATAGAAACCGAAATTCCCTCCCTTGTAAATGTTGTCTTGTTATTTGAACCAAAGGACATTGTTAGCGGTGATTTTTATTGGGCAAAAGAAAATGAACGGTACATTTATCTTGCACTCGGTGATTGCACGGGGCATGGCGTTCCTGGTGCATTTTTAACCATCATTGGTACCAGAATACTGGAACAGGTCATCCGCGATGAAAAACTAACAGAACCTGAGGAAATACTTATGGAACTTGACAAACAGATTTACCATTCATTAAATGCCGGAGACAAAGGCATGATAAGGGATGGTATGGAGATTGCCCTATGTGTGATCGACAAAGTAACCCGTCAATTGCATTTTTCGGGTGTCGGCATGGGGCTTGTGTATCACCTTGGCGAAGAAGAAATATACCTTAAGGGCAACAGAGGTTCCATAGGCGACTATCAGTTCAATGAGGTTAGCTTCGAAAAAAACACAGTAAGACTAACCGGAAAAGAACGGTTTTATATGGCCAGCGATGGGTTTCAAGACCAACTCGGTGGACAGAATTACAAACGTTATTCCAAACGACGTTTAATGGATGAATTAAAGGCCGTGCAGCACCTTGAAGCCGCAGAACAAGAGAGGATATTAAAAGAGAACTTAAAGAACCACATGAAAGAACATTTTCAAACCGACGACATCTCATTATTAGGATTTCAGCTTAAACTCAATGGCATATGAATAATTTACGCATCGCCCCCAGTCAGGAATCTCCTACCATTTCCTTCAATGCGGATGGGCATTTCAAAATTGAAGGAATTTCACTCGTTCCCAACGTACACAGTTTTTATAAACCGGTTTTTGATTGGCTTGACGAATTCGAAAAAAACCTGCCACCCAAAATACTTGTAGAACTGGAGTTCGAATACCTGAATACAGCCAGCATACACACCGTGGTCACAATTATAAAACGTTTGGTGTCCTACACCGAAAAAAATGTTGATTTAAAGGTAATTTGGTGTTATGCCGCCGAGGACGACGATTTATTGGAGAACGGTCAAAACTTCATGAATTATGTTAATTTTCCATTTGAATTTCAGGCCAGATAAGCCCGACATAACTAGATTTGTAAGTACCTTTAAAACCTAAGCAATTTGTTAAAAATAGTATTAATCACTACATTCAGTCCTTTAACCTAAGCATGATTCAAAAGCCAATAATTGAGGACATCCTTGAAGTAATCGTGAGCAATGAGCGCATCAGCGATTACCTTTTAGTGGTATATGGCCCTTTGAATCAAGATGTATTGGTTTCCACCATTCGTTTGGCAGAATCGAAATTAAAACTACAGCAGTTTCCTCAAACCCTTATTTCAAAAACCAAAGCCATTTGTGCTGAAATTCTTCAGAACATCAACAAACACCAACACAAACATGAAACCTATCAGCCCTACCTGGTGCTGGGTTCAAAAGACCATACCTTATTTATTTATGCCGGCAATATTATTTCAGAAAAATCAAAAAATATCATCACCGAGAAACTGGAGAATTACCTGAGTGTAAAGGAAGAGAATTTCAGGAGTTTTTACACCAATGCATTTAAAAATGCAGTAATGACCGATGAAGGAAATGCCGGCTTAGGATTGCTGGAAATGTTTTATCGCTCCAACCGGAACCTCAAATACAACATCAATAAAATTACCGACAACCTGTTCTCATATAATCTGAATATTGAATTGTCACAACAACTGGTACCTCAAAGCTGACACTATGGCTCGTATTGAAATAGAAGCTACAGGTAGTACACCTGAAATCATTTTAGACACAGAAGCAAAAACGCTTCAAATAAAAGGCATTTGCACGCCTGAGAATCCCAGATTATTCTTTGATCCTCTGTTTCAGGCTATGGACGATTTTCAAAAAAACAATCAAAAAATACTTGTTGAAATTTGTCTCGACTATTTTAATACCGGATCTTCCAAATGTTTACTGAATCTCTTTTATATTATCAGTAATAACCCCATCCTAAAATCCAACTCTGAAGTAAACTGGGTCATTGAAGACTCCGACCCCGACATCAAAGAATCGGGTCTTTTATTTGAAGAAATTACCGGATTAAAATTCAATTACCTTAACAACAAGCGGCTTTCCTGATAGGATTAAACCGGTTTTATAATCTTGAGTTTTTTTGAAGCTTTCGCTTCTTCAAGTAAGTTTTGCTTAAAACTGTTAAGCAGGAGTGTTTTCCGATTCAATAAAATATATTGTTTGATATTTGCCCTTTCAAAATTCAGTGGGGAGAGTCCGTTTTTAATTTTTACATCCTTTATTTTAAGGTAGTACAAATAACTTTCATCCTCAAATACCACAACCTTCCCGGTAAACAGGCTAAAATCCGGTTCTTCAGCCAACTTGGGTATTTCCTTACGTATATCGGATGTGTAAAGCCAGGTGCTGTCGTTCAGAAAAAAATTTTCGGCGTTTTTAGAACACAATTCAACCAGAATTTCTTTGTCCTTGGCGGATTGTGCCTTAAGCAGTTTTTTAATCTTCTCCAGGTCAGGTGCCTGTATAGGTACTTTTATGTAATCTACCTTAACTATATTGTCCTTGAGTATAAAGTTATCACGATGAAAATTATAATACTCAATAATCTCGTCTTCAGTGATGTTTGTATCAAGGTTAGCTTCAATAATCTTACCAAGGTAAAGGTGTATCAACAGGTTTTTTCTGTAATCCTCCACTTGTTTGTTAATCTGGGCCTCTCCCTCCTCTATATTTTGCTGAGCCTCCAGGTACAACAGAGTTTCACCGGCCCATGAATTAATGACCCTTTGGGCTATTTCAGTGCTATCTGCTCCCGAATATGCACTCTGGAACAATTGGTTAAATTCAGTTTTGCTAAGCAACTCGTTTTCTACTTTAGCTACCAGGGTAGTTTCATCCACAGGGGCTTCCCGCTTTGTTTCCGAACAAGCATTAAGGAGTATCACTACTATAAATAAACAAAGGTAAACTGAGTTGAATTTCACGATACTAAAACTAGTCTTATATTTTAAGTTCTCAAAACAGAACCACCACATTCGGGCATAAAAAAACCGGTTAACATGTTTAACCGGCTTTTTTATACCATTTTAGAATCGGTTTTATTTAATTGAATTTAATACCTCAGTATTTACTTTTACAACATATTTTTTCTTGAGGTAATCCAGCCACTCTGTTTCAAGGAATGTCTGGTAATCTGCGGTGGCATTACCCCTGCACTCAGCCAAGGTTTTAGGTGATTTTGGAAGTAGTGTGTTGACAACATACACAAGTATTTTATTTTCTCTTTCTTCTTTAAAATCTGTCGCGTTAATACCTTTTGCCCAACCCGAATCCACGTTTTTATTTTCGCCTTTCAGATACATGATGTTCTCAACAGTAACATTGAGCTGAGATTTTTTGTTCAAGGTTTCTGTGATCTCTTTCTCAGATTTTCCTGCCTTGTAAAGCTTTCTCAATTCCATGGCCACCTTATCATTGAGGCATTTGTAAATAGTTACATCTGCCCTTTCTTCCCAAAGGTATTTGGTTTTGTTGGTTTCATAATACTGGCGCAAACCGGCTGTATCTTTTACCGCCCTGCTCCATACCTTCTGGTCGGTGAGGTCGAACAGTAATATTCCATCTCTGTATTCGCGGTACAAATTGGCAAATTCTACGTATTTGGTTTCAAGTTGTGCATCTTCAAAGGCAACCACCATGTCGTTTACCCAGTTTTTGTAAATGCCCTTAATTATCTCGAATACATCCGTTGGTGACCTAAAGGTCATTTGGCTTTCAAGGTATTTTGCAAAATCATTTTGTTTAAAGGACTTACCACCCAACTGAAACATCTCCTTATTACCAAGTTTTGCAGCCCGTTCAGCCTTCCATGTTGCCTTAAGATACGTCGTGTCCACTACTTTCCTGAAGGCTTCAAGTGCCGCAGGATTTTCTTTGAACATATTTTCTTTCTTGACTCTGGCAATTAAGGCCGAGCGGCCCATTTGAGAGCGACTGTCGCGGTTAACCCTGGATTTTAGTTCACTTTTAACTTCATCAAAGGGGGCAACCGTTTTCAAATTTAAACGTTTGATGATGTGCCAGCCATATTGTGAGAGTACAGGTAAACTATAATCGTTGTTGTTTTTCAATCCAAACGCAGCATCCTCGAAAGCTTTGGGCAAACGCCCGGCTTTGAATGGCTGAAGTTGTCCGCCTCTTTCATTGCTTTGTTTATCGTCACTGAATTGTCGGGCTAAGTCTGCAAAATCAGCTCCAGCCACTAACTTGGCATACAACTCATCAATTTTCAACTTTGTGTTCTGCTTATCCTGCTCTGTTGCATCTTTAGACATTTTTACCATGATGTGTGCCACAGTGATTTCACCCTTACTCATCCGACGATCAGTAACCTTTAAAATGTGGTATCCAAACTTAGTACGAACAATCTGACTTAGTTCGCCTATTGGTGTCGTATACGCCGCTGTTTCAAAAGGGTATACCATGTCCAGAACAGAAAAATAATTCAAGTCGCCTTTGTTATCAAGTACTGAAGGATCATCACTGGTTTTAGGCGCAATGGCTACAAATTTATCTTCATCCAACTTATAATAGTCCTGAAGGTTTTTAATCGACTTGAGTTTAATCTTATACAAAGTGCTATCCTTGCCTTTCAACTGACCTGAGATCATTTGTGTATTCTTTAGCAATTTATCATAATTGGTGATTTCGGCAGGTGTTGGGAACTTACCCATAATCGCATTGCGAATGAGGTTGGCCCTCGTCCAGGCCTCCAGAGTATCCTTTGGTAAGGCAGTTTCCTCTAGTCGAATTAAAATGTGACTGGCTCTTACTTCCATTTTCATACGCTCATAAGCTTCCGTTAAAAGCGCCTCATTGGTGTTTTTATCCGTTAAATAAGGGGCAGCCAACTGTCTGCGGTATCCTGCCAATTCATTTCTGAATGAGCTCAGGGTATCCAGGCCTAAACTTTCAGCTTCGAATACTTTGCTTTTAAACAGCGAAAAAAGTTCAACATATTCACTTACTGAGCGGGTGTTCGACTGGGCTTCACGGCCACTGTTTTTACGGTAAACAGCTTCAAACTCGGATTTTTTAACCTCGCGGTCATTAATCGTCATCACTACCGGATCCTGTGCGTTCATACAGAAAAACGGCGCCATCAAAGTGCATACAATTACTAGTGCTTTATTCATCATAAGTCAGAAAATTTCGGCAAATTTAGTTTATTTCGGTTTACTTGAGAACCTCAGCCAGCTTTTCCTCAAGCGCGGCTCCTCTTAGGTCTTTGGCAATGATTTTCCCATCTTTATCAATGAGGTAATTTGCAGGTATACCCGTAACACCATAGAGCTTACCGACCTCATTTCCCCAGCCTTTAAGGTCGCTTAGCTGTGTCCAGGCAAGCATATCTTGTTGTATTGCAGCCAGCCAGGCCTCACGGCTAGAGTCCATTGAAACCCCAAGTACGGTGAACCCTTTGGATTTATATTTATTAAAAGCTGCGACCACATTTGGGTTTTCCATGCGGCAGGGGCGGCACCAACTGGCCCAGAAATCCACAAGTACATATTTTCCTCTAAAATCACTCAACTTAACCATCTTTCCATTTGGATCAGCCTGAGAAAAGTTTGTAGCCGGGTAGCCCACCATAGTCCCTCTTTTGTCGTCGATTCGTTTTTGCGCCGCTTTTACATTGGAATTGTCTTTCATGGATGGATCCATGTAGCCAAGTGCTTCTTCTACCTCACTTAGCGGTATACTTGCATTGTTAAGGTCGTTAGCCAGAATGTGAGCGCTCATGGCCGATTTAGGATGGGTTTTAATAAAGTTTTTTAAGCCGGATAAATATTGTTTGTTTAGGTTTTCAAATTCATTTCGAATTGCTGTTTGCGCGTTATAATCCCCCTTTTGTGAGGCTTCAGTAAAATCACTCTGCATACGCTGTTGCAAACTGATAAAGGTGTTGATCATCGTTTTGTACTCGATATAATCATTTTGTGATGGGCCGGCAACAACACTTGAGAACAAAATAGAGTCACCACCCAATAATTTAACCCTTACCGGAGCTTCGTCAATAAAAAACACAACATTGGGCTGTTGAGCAGCTTCGCGACCAAAGGTAATCCAGAACATTCTTGGTTCCGTGAGTTTGGATTGAAACTTAAAACTGCCTTTGCTTACAGAAAGAGAATCACTAAAAGTCAGCTCACCCTCTTGGTGATGCAAATAAATGTATGACTGAGTGCTGTTTTTTAACTCACCGTCCAGCTTAACCGGAAAGGTCTTAACACTTGATTTTTGTGCAAAAGAACTGAGCGAAATGAAGATAAAGAAAATGGAAAATCGATTGATCATGTGATAAAATTAGTGCTTAAACAAATATAGCCAAGTGCTGTGGAGAGGCCGATGGGTTTTACAAAATTTAACCTTTAGAGAAGGCGGAGAAAAATAAAAAAAACCCCTTCGGAAGGAAGAGGTTCAACTTTATTTAGAATTGCCAGAGGTCATGCTCGAAGCGGAAAATATCACCTTTGATGCGGTCTGACTCTAATAGCGCATCTATGCCCTTAGAATACATTTCTATATCCCTATCGTACACGTTTGTTTCCTTTTTAATGCTGCTGGCAAATTGTCTTTTCCAGAATACATCCTCGAAGGTTCTTCTCTCGCTGTCGTTTTTAGGATTGAATACTTCGTGCTTAGCAAAATAAGGACGGCAAGCAGGGAAATACACGTAAAACTGAATAACTGCTCCCAGGTCTTCTTTTCCTTTAAGCATGGCGGCAAAGCCGAGACTGAGGATGCGAACCTCAAGAACTGATTTTTGTTTGTCAAAAAACCAATCTTCTTTGATGTGCAATTCAGCAAAGTTCTGATACAACCAGGTTGAATCGACTGCCCCTGCTACTTTTGTGAAATATGAGGACCCGTCTTCAAGAAACAATTCCTGCTCAACTGAGTCTCCTACAAGTACCATTTTACCACGGATCTCTGCTTTTTCAACAGGGATAAGAAACTCTTCGTCCTTGAAAGCAATAATCTGCCCTGAAAGCACATACTTCGTAACCAATTGCATTAAGGAAATGCGGCTTACTACAGGAGTGGTCGGGTAATACAGTACCTGATTGATTTTTTCCCTCATATCCACTACACGCCACACCCTCTTTTCCCAATTCACATCCCCTTCCCTCAAATGGGTGTATGGTATAAAACGGCGGTTCACCGAGTTTTCTTTATCATAAACTCCATCCTTGTAATCTCCCGGCTGAAAAACACCGACTTGAGCAAACAAACCGCCTGTTAAAAGAAACAGGAAGAGTACAGGCAGAAACTTTTTACGTTTTAACATCATTATCATGTGTTTTATCTGATCACTTTAATACCTACAGTTGAATTGTGCATTTTTCCGTCCGGACCCTTCACCTTGGCATCAATGTATATTTTAGAGCCTACGTCGGCATTTGAAAACAAACTTTTTGCAGCAGCATCAAGGTTACTTCCTTTACCACTGGCTAACATAACTTTACCTTTCACCTTACCAATAACTTCATATTCAAGAACAATGTAATTGGCCTGGAAGTCAAATCCACTTGCACCGGCGCCCACAGAACCTGCGGTAGACAGCTCTCCCTTTTTCATTTCCGAAGGGGCAAACTTACCGGCAATTTTGAGTTCCGGTTTAGGCAAAGGTTTTACGCGGAATTTCAACGGCGGACCCTGTGGCCTCACACCATCTTTCGTTTTTGCAGATACAGTAATCATACACTCCCCTGGCTGAGTAAACGAGAGTTCATATTTACCGGGGCCTTTTTGAACCTGACGAACTCCAGAACCGGTTGGACTTATAATAACGTCGGCTGGAGCAATACCGGCAGCTGATGCTGTAACAGGATTAGGAACACCCGCATAAAATACGTTCATCTGATCGGCTGACACGGCTGCTCCCGGAGGGGCCACCTTATATTCTCCGCTAAAGGGATAATCTGTTACACTTCCATCGGGGTTTTTAAACTTAATAATACCATGGTACTTTTGATCACCTGCTCCACCTGTAGGTACTTCGTACTTACCGTAACCATTTTCGATACGCAAAGGAGTTCCACCCGTTTTGGCACCGGAATCCACACCAATTAAGATTTGCATCTGATCAGGTGTTAATCCGCTAGAGGCAGCTCCTAAAAAGATATCAGCCATATATTTCTGTCCTGCTTGTACGTAGGAGGATTGGGCAATAATTTTAGCGGACAATTTGTCGAATTTCAAAGCCATTTTACCACTTGCACCACTAAATACCTGAAGAATTTCAGCCTCAAGGTTTTTAATGTCCATTTGTATTTTGTTGAAGTTTGTATAAACCGCTGCCAATGGAAGGTGGTAAAAATTGTCCATTTCCCAATTGAATTCAACTCCATCCTCCAAACGTTTGCTATCGGTAGGGTAAATAGAATGGATTTTCTTTTTAATACCCTCGAATTCCTCAGGTAAAAAACGCTGACCTTCGGTTTTTTGCATAGCTTCAACCATTGCCAACAAACCATCATGGGCTTTAATTAGCTTTTCTTTCAATTCAGCAGCAGTATTTTCACCGGTTTTAGGTGTTTTCGGTTCCGATCCAAGAAGAATAGTTGTGGGCATGTCGTAATCGTCCATCTTTTCCATTCTCCTGAGGTTCAGGGTGTCGGCTATCTCAAATTTATCTTCTGCTGTGGTTTCGGTTTTTTGAACTACAAATGAGCGAAGGGTACCAACGTACTTGAATGTTTCATCCAACAATTTTTCAGCCTCAATCGCTTTGTCGTAGTAGGGCTTAGACTTAGGATTACCGTCAATTGAGTTTTTAAATGCATCAAGAACACGTTTGTTGTTTTGAATTAGATTCTCACGCGATTTTTCCAAACTTTCGTTTACAGAAAGATAACCCTGTAGAATCTGTTTTGATACGTTCATCGCCAAAAGAGCCGTTAGTACGAGATACATCATACCAATCATCTTCTGCCTTGGGGTTTCTTTACCGCCTGCCATATTCTCTTAGTGTTGTGTTAGTTAGTGACTTTTTGTAATAATAAAACAGGCATTATGAACGTACGTTCATGGCGCTTAACATGTTGCCATAAACTGTGTTGAGTGCTGTAAGGTTGTTCGACAATGAAGCCATTTCTTCACGGTATTTTTTAGTATCGTCGATTGAATCGTTAAGGTTTCTCATTAATTCACCTAAACCATCATAGAATTTAGTTGTCGCTTCGAGGTTGCTTCTACTACTTTGCAATTGCAATTCATAAGTGGCGTTTAAGGCCGACAGGTTTTTTGAAACCATGTTCATCGATTCTCCAATGGATACACCTGCATCGTTAGCCTGAGCCAGGGAAGAGATAGATTCTGCAGCTTTGCTGTAGGTTTCAGACAAGTGCGAAACATTGTTAGATGCCTTTTTAACACTGTCAACATATTCATTCGTTGCGGCAGTGGCGTTACTGATATCTGCTATTTTATTGGCGCTATCGCCAAGGTTACGCATTCCGCTGCTCAAACTTTCAATTAATTCAGGACCAATTTTAGCATCAGCAAGCAAGTTATCAAGTTGAGCGGTTATTGGAAGATTGCTATCGGTATCATGTTCACGAATCTCTTCATGGCCCATGCCTGCTAATTCCGGATAAGCTAAAGTCCAGTCTACTTCCTCATGCGGAATATCTAATCCGAAGAGGAAAAACAGAAGGGCTTCTGTACCTAGTCCGCCGATAAGGGCGAGTGATGCGCCAGGCCAGTGCATGATTTTAAACAGGGCACCAATAATTACGACTGAGGCACCAAAACACGAGGCCAGGTGTAAATACCTTTTAAAACCCGTTACTTTTCCTAATTTGCTCATAGTGTGTTCTTCGTTTGTTTGTTTTAGTTAGTTG
>Ga0154020_10003990_pt1 | contig 17628 bp, 8 predicted proteins | sample Klosneuvirus_201_FD_109709 | JGI IMG/M metagenome (GOLD analysis project Ga0154020, IMG submission 109709) | Active sludge microbial communities from wastewater, Klosterneuburg, Austria - Klosneuvirus_20160825_MG | ecosystem: Engineered > WWTP > Aerobic digester > Activated sludge | place...
AACGGTCGTCGTCAGTTCACTGATGCGTTCGAGGGTTTCTTTCTGGAACGCCACCGAGTCGTCCATCCCGATCGCCTTGAGCGCGGCCACGTTTTGGGCCAGTTCGGTTTGGTACCGGATGACAGTGGGCATGACGGACGCGAGAACCATGTCGGCCAGGGTTTTGGCCTCAATGTCAAGTTTGGTGCAGTAGGCGTGCAGTTGCACGTTCAGGAGCGCGTCCAGTTCCGTTTTGCTCAGCACGGCCGATTTCCCATAAAAATCCTCGGCGTGTTTGGTGCCCAGCACTGCCAGTGCTTCCGGCGTGTTGGCGTGGTTGGCCAACCCCCTGTTTTTGGCTTCTTCTTTCCACTCGTCGGAGTAGTTGTTGCCCTCGAACAGGATGGGTTTGAGTTTGCGGATGTAGTTTTTCAGCACCATGAGCACGGCCTCTTCTTTTTCCGTGCCTTTGGCCATGAGTTTGTCCACATCGTTTTTGAATTCGATCAGTTGCAGGCCCATCATGGTGTTCATCACGGTCATGGGGCCGGCGCAGTTTTGGGAGGAACCGACAGCGCGAATCTCGAACTTGTTGCCGGTGAATGCGAACGGCGACGTGCGGTTGCGGTCGGTGTTGTCGAGTTCGAGGTTGGGCAATTTGCTGATGAGGTCAATGGCGCGTTTGACGGCGGATTCGTCCGTCTTTTTGCCGTTGGCGATCTGGCCGAGCAATTTGGTCATGGCTTCGCCGATAAACACGGAAATGATGGCCGGCGGCGCTTCGTTGGCGCCGAGGCGGTGGTCGTTGCCCGCATGGGCGATGCTGGCGCGGAGCATGTCGGCATGTTTGTACACCGACATGATGGTGTTCACAAAGAACGTCAGGAAGCGCATGTTTCGGTTCGGGGTGTCGCCCGGCGAGAGCAGGTTGACGCCTGTGTTGGAGCCGAGGCTCCAGTTGTTGTGCTTGCCCGAGCCGTTGATGCCGGCGAAGGGTTTTTCGTGGAAAAGGACACGCAGTTTGTGCCGGTGGGCGACGCGCTCCATCACGTCCATGAGCAACTGGTTGTGGTCTACCGCCACGTTGATTTCCTCAAAAATAGGCGCCACCTCATACTGGCAGGGCGCCACCTCGTTGTGGCGGGTGCGCACGGGGATGCCGAGTTTGTGGCTTTCCGTTTCCAGGTCGCGCATGAACAGGTACACGCGCTCGGGGATGGAGCCGAAGTAGTGGTCTTCGAGTTGCTGGTGTTTGGTAGCCGGGCGACCGAGCAACGTGCGGCCGGTGAGCACGAGGTCGGGGCGGGCGTTGAACAAGGCCTCATCAATCACAAAATATTCCTGTTCCCAGCCCAGCGTGGCCGTCACTTTGGTGATTTCGGGATTGAACAACTGACAAACGGGCACGGCGGCCTTGTCCAACAGTCCTTGCGAGCGCAGCAGGGGTAGTTTGAAATCCTGCGCGCGTCCGTCGTAGGTGACAAAAATGGTGGGGATGCAGAGCGTTTTGCCGTCGCCGACCTCCATGACGAACGCCGGGCTGGAGGGATCCCACACGGTGTACCCGCGCGCTTCGAACGTACTGCGCATACCGCCGGAGGGAAACGACGAGCCGTCCGGTTCCTGCTGCACGAGCGCACCGCCGGTAAACTCCTCGATCACGCGACCGTCGTGGGTCATTGTGAAAAACGAGTCGTGCTTTTCGGCGGTCTTGCCGGTCAGGGGCTGGAACCAGTGGGCGAAGTGCGTGCAGTTTTTCTCCTGCGCCCATTCTTTCATGCCGGTAGCGATCGCGTCGGCCAATTCGCGGTTGAGTTTTTGGCCGCTCTGCACCAGAGCCTTCACGCTCAGGTAGGCGTTTTCGGGCAGGTGGCGCTTCATGGCTTCGTCGCCGAAGACGTTTTCGCCAAAATAAGAGGCGATGTTGGTATTGCCGCTTTCGGCAATTTCGAACGGAAACGGATCCATCCGGTTTTCGATGGTCTGCAAAGCGTTGAATCGAGTGTGGGACATGATATGGAGTGATTGAGTGATTGAGCGATTGAGTGATTGAGTGATTGAGTGATTGAGTGATTGAGTGATTAGTGTTTCGCAGGCAATTGGCGAAACATGGGCTGTTTAAGGACTTTTTCAGCGAAAAAAGTGATTGGAAAAATTACTAAGGCGGGATTGGATCAAAATTTCTCTTGAACGAGGGCAAAAGTAGAACCATATTTAGCGAAAACAAGCGCTTGTGGTGAAATCTTTTTTAAAGGTACTTCGAGACTACAGTGACGGGGTGACTGCCAGTCACCCCGTCACTTACGCACCAACCTATAGGGCAATATTTATCGGTACGCCTACCGTATCGCCGTGCACAGGCAGTGTTTGTCATTTTGGAAAAATCCGTCCGCTCTAAAAGGGCAGTCACGCTCAATAGCCGCCCGCATAGAGTGGACGTAGTCTTTCTGAATGACAAATGAAAATTATGCGTAGCGGAGACTCGCGACGGTACCGTTCGGCGTGCGCGTGCCGAACGGGGTTCGGCAGGTGCATCCAGAGATTCGCCTTTCAATACTTCGACCCGATGATAGCCGTCACATAGTACATGTCCATCAGGCCCTTGTTTTTGGCGGCCACCTTGCCGCGGGGCTGCCACTCGAACTCGTACTTGGCCTTCCAGTAGGTGTCTTCGCTGACGTTGACACGCCCGGGTGTACAGGCTTCCTCCATGCGGGCGGCGGTGTTCACAGTGTCGCCCCAGATGTCGTAGGCGAATTTTTTTTCGCCCACCACGCCGGCAACTACGGGCCCCGTGTGGATGCCGATGCGGGCTTCGAAGCAGGGCAGGCCCTGGTTCATACGCTCGGCCTTGACGTGGAGCAGGAAGTCCTGAATTTGCAGGGCGGCCTTGACCATATCGGTGGGGCTGGCGTTTTTGTCGGACAAGCCGCTGGCGCAGATGTACGCGTCGCCCACCGTCTTGATTTTTTCGATGCGGTACTGGCCGATGATATGGTCGAAATTGGTGAAGCAGTAGTCCAGTTCGGCCACCAATTGCTCCGGGCTGAGTGTTTCCGATACCTGGGTGAAGCCGGTGAAATCTATAAACATGACCGTCGCATCATCGTATTTTTGGGCGGCCACCTTCTTTTTTGTCTTGAGTTCCTGCGCGATAGCCGGAGGCAAGATGTTGAGCAAGAGTTCGTCGCTTCGCTTCTGTTCCTCTTCGATAATTTTGTTTTTCTGGGACAGTTCGTTGGCGGTGCGCAGTTTGGAACGGAAGAGCAGGAAGAACAGGCCGGCGATGACCAAGATGAGCGAAGCCACCATGACGAGGAAATTCCTGGCCGACTCTGATTTCTGGCGGGCCGCATCAAACTCGGCGGAAATGGCTTTTTGGGTCTGGACATCCCGTTCCAGTTGCGCCTTGATCATGGAGTCCAGCATCTGCTGCTTGTTCATTTTATCAAACGCTCCCCGCTTGACCCGTTCGAGCGAGTCTTTTTCCACGGAAATCTGGGAAATTGTGGCTTCGCGTTTGCTCACTTCTTCTTTGGAAAAGGCCTCCACCTGCTGGATTTGCTCTTTGTAGCTCGTTTCCAGCACCGCGCTTTGCCCCGTAGCCTGAGCAAGTTGCTCGCGCAGGTTCTGGTTTTCGGCTTCAAGGGCGGAAATTTGCCGCTCCAGGCGGCGGGCCACATCACCGCTGCCACTCGAGCGTCCGCTATTGTCCTGCAGGTAGCCGATCATTTCCTGGCTCCATTTGAGCGCTTCGGTGTAGTTCTTCTTCTCCTTGTTGATGGCCATGAGTTTTTCCGCGGCTTGCAGGGCCACGTCGCGGTGGCCGAAGTTGCGCGCGGTGTTCCAGGCTTCAATGAGCCGGGCGCTGGCATCCGTATATTTTTTGCTGCGGTACAGGGCGTCGCCGCTGAGGTACACGGCATCGGAGGCCAGGCGTTTTTCGCCGAGTTGGATGGCGACCTCGTAGGCATTGTACGCATTGTTGGCGGCTTCCGAATAACTACGGGCCGACATCTGTGCCTGAGCCAGATCGTAGCTCAGTTGCATGCGTTCGTTTTTCGTTTGTGCTTTGTTCAAACGGGATTTGAGTTCGCCGACCGACTGTGCGCCCAACGAAAAGGCACCCGATACAAGCAGAAAAACAGCAGCAAAGGCGGAGTAAAACTTCATAAAAAACGGCTTGTGGCTTTTGCAAACGGCAAATTGACCGCCAAAAATGAAAAATTCCTGACTACCGGACGCAAAAAAATCGGATTACCCTACTTTTACCACCCTTAACCAACCTCCACATGCACATTAAGCCCTTCAGGGCCACCTATCCTGTTTTTGATCGTATTCCCTCGCCGGACGCTTTTTGCTCGGATGCCAAAAATGCGTTTCTGGACTATCAGCGCAACCGCTTGCTGACGCAAACCGACCGGGAAGCCATTTTTGTTTATCAGATTGAGGGTGCACACCGCCGCCACACCGGCCTCATCGCCGTGAACGACGTGCGCGATTTTTTCCTCGGGAAAGTGAAAAAACACGAAAAAACCCTCAGCGAGCGGGAGGAAAAACAAAAAGACCTGCTGCTGCGCTGGGGCGCCGTGCTGAAACCCGTACTGCTCACATTCCCCCCCGTGGCACAACTGAACGTGTGGATGCAGGCCTATATGGACGCCAACAAACCCCTGTACGAAACGCATTTCGATGCCGACGGACAAACCCACCGCGCCTGGGAAGTGGCCGCCCCCGACGATATCCGGCACCTGCAGGAGTTGTTCGCCGAACACATCACCAGCGTGTATATTGCCGACGGCCACCACCGTACCAGCACCCTGGCCTTGTTGCACGAAACGCTCAAACCCGAATACCCCGATCTGGATTTTGACAACCTGTTCTGCGCCTATTTTGCCACCGATCAGTTGGATATTCTCGACTACAACCGCGTGGTGGAGGGCCTGAACACCCTCAACCCTGAACAGTTTTTTAACAAATTAGGCCGGGTGTGCACGATTCAGCACATCGAACACCCGCGCAAGCCCCGCCGGAAATTCGAGATCAAACTGTGTTTCCGCGAACACTGGTACCGCATCCACTGGCGGCCCGAAGTACTCGCCTCCTTCCACCCTACCCCGCGCTCCCTGCCCGTGCTGCTTGATGTAAGCCTGCTCAACGAGTTGGTGCTCCACGACTTGTTAGGCATCAAGGACGTGCGGACCGACACCCGAATCACCTACGTGGAAGGCAACAAAGGCCTGCAAGGCATCCGGAAAGCCGTGCGCAACCAGCCCGACCGGATCGGCTTCGCGCTCTACCCTGTATCCTTCGAGGATATGATGCGCATCGCCGACGCGGGCAAAATTCTGCCTCCCAAAAGCACGTATTTCGAGCCACGTATGAAGACGGGTACCTTGATCAAATCGCTAAAGAAATAGTGGTCAAACGCGTCAATGTTCACCACAGATTCACACAGATTTTCACAGATTGTGTCAAAAATAAATCTGTGAAAATCTGTGTGAATCTGTGGTGAAACTCACGTTGTGTCAAAAATAAATCTGTGAAAATCTGTGTGAATCTGTGTGAATCTGTGTGAATCTGTGGTAAAACTAACGTTGTGTCAAAAATAAATCTGTGAAAATCTGTGTGAATCTGTGGTGAAACTCACGTTGTATCAAAAATAAATCTGTGAAAATCTGTGTGAATCTGTGGTGAAACTCATGAGGAGGCATGTGCATGATCGCGATCCTCCTGTCTCGGCTCGAAGTCATCCCCGGTATTGGCCTGCATCATCCGGCTACAAGCATTCCGACAACCAATTTTGTGGCCTCAATTCACGGCTATGAAACGCCCGCTTGCTTTTTACCCACTCGTCTTTTTGTTGCTTTTCCTCAGTGTCGGCGCCGCTTTCGGCGGCGTGGTGCTGATGTTCAATCCCGGATTCATGGGCGCCACGGAGGAATTGCTTGTCCGGTCGCCGTTTTCCAGGTTTTTCACGCCGGGTCTGATTCTGTTTGTTTGCAACAGCCTGCTCCCCCTCGTCACCGTTTTTGGCCTTTGGCAAAAGCCGGCGTGGCCTTGGGCCAACGCACTCAACCTGTACTCCGACCGGCACTGGGCCTGGGCGTTTGCCCTGTACTCCGGTTTTTCGGTCATCATCTGGATTACCGTCCAAATCACGATGATCCAGTTCACCTGGCTGCAACCGGCATTCATCGCCGTCGGGCTGTTGATCCTGATTTGTGCAATGACCCCCGGCCTGATGCGCCACTACCACCGTTAAATTATGCTTCGCATTTTCTTCTTTTTCGTCCTCCTGTTGCACGGCCTCATCCACCTGATGGGCTTCGCCAAGGCATTCAAATACGCCGAAGTTTCCCAACTCACGGGTAGTTTTACCAAAACGGCCGGTCTGTTCTGGCTGGGCGCTGCATTGCTGATAACCGTTTCCGCCGTGCTGTTTTTTTTGAAAAATGAGGTGTGGTGGATGGTGGCCGTTCCGGCAGTCCTGCTGTCGCAAATCCTGATCTTCGGCCAGTGGCGCGACGCGAAATTCGGCACCGTCGCCAACGCGCTCGCCCTAATCGGCATCGTACTGGCATACGGCCAATGGAGTTTCAACAGCATGGTCAACAAGGAGTTGGCTGCGTTTTTACCGAAAGAAATGCCGGCCGCTACCGTGCTCACGCGCGACATGCTCACCCCCCTGCCTCCGGTGGTACAAAAATGGCTGGAGCGTTCCGGCGTCGTCGGCAAACCCGTGGTGCACACAGCCCATATCCGTCAGAGAGGCGACATGCTGACCAAACCCGGCGGCAACCGGATGCCCTTCGAAGCCGAGCAGTGGAACACCGTGCACCAACCCGGCTTTATCTGGCGCACCACCATGCAGGCCGCGCCGGGCATTGCCGTCGTCGGGCGGGACAAGTACGTGGGCGGCCGCGGCAACATGCTCATCAAATTGCTCGCTCTTGTCCCCATTGCCGACGCCAAAGGCCCCGAAACCGACCAGGGCTCCCTGCTGCGTACCCTCGCCGAAATCTGCTGGATGCCCGGCGCTGCACTGCGCGACTACATCCGCTGGGAACAACCCGATTCCCTGAGCGCCAAGGCCACCATGACCCACGGTGGTATCACCGCTTCGGGTATTTTCCGTTTCGATATCTCGGGCGACATGGTATCCTTCGAGGCCCGGCGCTACTACGACCGCAAGGACGGCCCCACACTGGAAAACTGGCTCGTGACGAACACCGGGTTTGGTGAATTCGAGGGCATCCGCATGCCTGTGAAAAGCGCGGTGACCTGGAAACTGGCGGGCGGCGATTTCACCTGGCTGCAGTTGGAGATCGTGGGGGTGGAGTATAATGGCTGGTAGGGCAGTAGCCCCCAACAAAAACGCGCCGGAGAGTCTCCCCTCCGGCGCGTGCTCTATTTATCAACTATTCAATTCAGAAAATGAAATAAACCTACTGCCGCGATACCACAAACTTCTGCACCTGAACGCCGTTCTCCGAACGGATTTCCAGGTTGTACATGCCCGACGGCAGCGTGCCCACGTCCACGCGGTAGGCGAACGGCCCGGCCGGCACAAACCCGAAGTCGCCCTCGGCAGCCATGCGGCCCGCCAGGTCGCGCACAGCGTAGCGCAGGTTGGTACCTTCCGTCAGGTCGAAGCGAACCCAGGTTTCCGACACGGCGGGGTTGGGCACCAGACGCAGCTCCTGGAGTTTGTTGTCCAGTTCATTGGCGCTCACAAATACCGGCAGCGGGAAAGTAGTGCCGTCGGTCAGGGCCACCCATACCTCGAAACCGGGTTGGCCGGCGAGGAAACCGCTGGCAAACACCGTAGCCGCCTGGCCGCCAAGGCTCGACACATCGGCGCTGTACGACTGCACGATGGTGGAGTTGTCGTTGGCCGGCGTCACTTGGACGATGTAGTTTCCGGCAGGAACCGACACGTAGTTCGAGAACTCACCGAAGGCGATGTTGTCGAAAAGAATCGTGCCGGGGGGCACTTGTACATCCACGTCGGGCGCGTCGGGCGCGCCGTGGAACAGCGCAATATCCACCGTGCCGGCGCTCTGCGAGCGGTCGCGACCGTCGGCGTTCACATACAGTTGGAACGGTGTATTCGGGTCGCCGACCACGCCGGCTGCCATGATGACGTAGGTTTTGCCGATGTCCAGCCTGTTCACCGGCAGGGTGTAAATCGCATCGTTCACGGAAGTGCTGTTACCTGGAGCCACCGCCAGTTCAAAGGGCACCCGTGCCGGCAACAGACCGATTTCCGTAGCCTGATGGAACGCAAAATTGTTCAGTATCTGGTTGCCATCCAAGTACACGTCCACGGTCGGGCTGGGTGAGTTGTGGATCACTTGCACGCGCGTGAGCGCCACCAGCGGAAGCACCAAACCGTTGGGCAGTACCACTACAAGTTCCAGTTCGGGATTGCCGCCGACAAACCCGGCAGCCATCACCACACCCACCAAGCCGGGCAACTGCGACAAATCGGCGCCCCAGGTACCCACAAGCGTGTTTGGCATATTGGCTGAGGTCAGGTCCACGATGAGTTCGTCCGGATCAATGCTCAGGTAGGGACTGAATTCACCAAACGCCAGATCGGAAACCAGCGCGGCGCCGGAGTCGTACGAACGCACATCCACCGCAGGCGCATCGGGCGAGCCATGCAATACGGCCAGTTCAATTTTGCCCGGATCAGTAGCGCGTTCGCGGCCCATGTCGTTTACTAACAGACCAAACGGTGCATTTGGGTTGCCTGCTTCACCGGCGGCCACCACGAGGTAGGTCTTGCCGTTTTCCAGTGTAGCCGTCGTGCTATAAAATGCCTGAGCCGCCGAGGTGCTATTGGCAGGCGCCACAGCCAGCGTGATGGGCAAACCGGCAGGCAGGTACCCGAACGACGTGGCTTGCAGAAACTCAAAATCGTTGAGCACCGGGAAATTGTTGGCGTACACGTCCACAGTCGGACTGGGCGCGTTGTGTACGATTTGCACCCGGGCAACAGGCGAGAACGGCAGTTCCACTACGGCGCCATTCGGCAGGGCGGCAAACAGGCCGAAGCCCGGTGTGCTTCCGAGGAAACCACTGGCAAACACCCGGATCGCCTGACCGTCGAGGGCCTCCAAATCGGCGCGGTAGGTGGCCACGATCTGATCCACGCCGGCAGGTTTGATGTCGAGGTAGTAGCCGTCGGTAGCCGCCAGGTCCAGGTAGGGCGTAAACACGCCGTATTGCAGATTCGAGACCAGCGGGCCGTCAAGGCGTTCCACCACATCCACGGCGGGCGCATCGGGCGATCCGTGCAGCACACTCACGCCGACCCGTCCGGCAGGAGCCGTCTCGCGGGCATCGGTATCCACCAGCAGGTCAAACGGACGGGTCGGACTGCCGACAACGCCGATAGCCATTACGCCATTGGTGCTGCCCTCGGCAAGGTTCACGTCGAACGTAGCCAGCACATCCGCCGAGGACGTGCTGTTTGCCAGTGCAATGCCGATGGCGATGTCGCGGTCGGCAGGAACGTCAATAAATGGTGTGGCGGTGCGGAACGTGAAGTTATCAATCAACAGCGTATTTCCGGCATACACGTCCACCGTCGGGTTTGGCGAATTGTGAATCACCTGTACGCGGGCCGTCGGGGTCAGCGGCAGTTCGAGCACGTCGCCGTTGGGCAGGGCTGCGAACAGGCCGAAAGCGGGCGTGCCGCCCAGCAGGCCGCTGGCAAACACGTAGGCAGCGCCGCCGGCCAAACCGCTCAGGTCGGCGCGGAAGGAGGCCACCACGTTCGGATTGCCGGCAGCGCGCACAGCAAAATCGTACTTGTCGGGCGTGAGGCCGAGGTACGGCGTGTATTGGCCGTAGGACAGGTTCGAGATCACATTGTTGGCTACAAACACCGCGTCCACGTCCACCGCCGGAGCATTGGTGGAGCCGTGCAGCACGGCAATGTCCACATTGTTCGGGCTGACAGATGTTTCCTGACCGGTAGGGTTGATAATCAGGCCAAACGGCGTGTTGAGATCGCCCACGATGCCGGAGGCGGTCACGATGTAGGTTTTACCTTCTTCAAGGTTCACGTTGAACGTGGCAATGACATCGTTCGACGAGGTGCTGTTGCCCAGTGCAATGCCCAGTGCAATGTCTACCTCGGCCGGAACGTCAATAAACGGCGTGGCCGTGCGGTAGGTAAAATTGTCGAGCAGCAAGTCGTCGTTGGCGTACACGTCCACCACCGGCGAGGGGCTGTTGTGGATCACCTGCACACGGGCAAACTTGGGCACCGGTACTAACGGCAGTTCGAGCACCGTGCCGTCGGCCAAAGCTGCAAACAAACCGAAGCCCGGCGTGCCGTTGAGCAAACCGCTCGCAAAAACGCGGGCCGCACCGCCGGCCAAACCGCTCAGGTCGGCCTGATAGGTGGCCAGCACATTGCCGGTTCCGGCGGGCAACACCTGCACCTGGTACGATGCCGGCGGCACGCTGAAATAACCCGTGAAATCCGGGTACGAAAGGCCATTGATGATCGTGCCCACTCCTACCACGGCTACGTCCACCGAAGGCGCGTCGGGCGAGCCGTGCGTCACGTTGAATTCCACGTTGTTGGGGTCTTGCGCGGCTTCGCGGGCATCGGCGTCCACCACCAAGGTGAACGGCGAACCCGGGTTGCCGACAATGCCGGTAGCCATGACGGCGTAGGTGCCGCCTGCGTCCAGATTCACGTCGAACAAAGCAAGGGCATCCCCGGCAGCGGTACTGTTTTCACCGGCAATGCCGAGCGTGATATCGCGGTCTGCCGGTACGTCAAGGAACGGCGTGGCGGTGCGGAAAGCGAAATTATCGAGCAATAGCGTATTGCCGGCGTACACGTCCACAGTCGGGTCGGGCGAGTTGTGGATCACCTGTAGGCGGGCCGTCGGAGTCAGCGGCAGTTCGAGCACGTCGCCGTTGGGCAGGGCTGCGAACAAACCGAAGGCGGGCGTTCCGCCCAAAAATCCGCTTGCGAACACGTATGCCGCACCGCCTTTCAGGCCGCTCAGGTCGGCGCGGAAGGATGCCACCACAGCCGGGTTCCCGGCGGGACGAATCGCGAAATCGTACTTGTCGGGCGTGAGGCCGAGGTACGGCGTGTATTGGCTGTACGCCAGATTCGGGACCACGTTGGCGGCCACAAACACCGCATCCACGTCCACCGGCGGCGCGTTGGGGGAGCCGTGCAGCACAGCGATGTCCACCTTGTTCGTATCGCTGGCCGCCTCGCGGCCCGCGTTGTTCACGATCAGGCCAAACGGCGTGTTCGGGTCGCCCACGAGGCCTGAAGCGGTCACGATGTAGGTTTTTCCGTTTTCCAGATTCACCGGAAACGACACGAGGGTGTCTGCCTGGGAACTGCTGTTTTCAGGAGCAATGCCCAGCGCGATGTCCACGCCGGCAGGTACGAAAATGAACGGTGTGGCGGTGCGGAACGCAAAATTGTCGAGCAGCAGATCGGCATTGGCGTACACGTCCACGGTCGGGTCGGGGCTGTTGTGGATCACCTGCACGCGGGCTACAGGTGCGGCGGGCAGTTCCACCACGGTGCCGTCGGGCAAGGCAGCGAACAGGCCGAAGGACGGGCTGCCGCCCAACAAACCACTGGCGAATACGCGCAGGGCAGCGCCGCCGAGGCCGCTCAGGTCGGCCCGGTAGGTTTGCACGATGACATCGGTACCGGCAGGTTTGATGTCGAGGTAGTACACGCCTGGGTTCACGCTCAGGTAGGGCGTGAACTGTCCGTAGGCAATGTTGGACACGATTTTGCCACCGGTGCGCACCACCACGTCCACCGCCGGAGCGTCGGGCGAGCCGTGCAGCACGTTGAGTTCCACCTTGCCCGGGTCGCTGCCCGAATCGCGGGCCGCGTCGTCGGCGATAAGGGTAAACGGCGTGTTCGGGTCGCCCACCAGGCCGGAAGCCGTGATGGCGTACGTTTTGCCCGACTCGAAGGTTACGGGAAACGTCGCAATGGCGTCGGCCACGGAGGTACTGGTACCCGGCGCTACGGCCACGGAAAGCGGCAGGCCGGCGGGCAAATCAAGGAACGGCGTCGCGGATCGGAACTCGAAGTTGTCGAGCGCCAGAAGGCCGTTCACATAAATATCCACGGTGGGATCGGGTGCGTTGTGGATGATCTGCACGCGGGCCGTTTGGGCCGTAGCGCCAATCACCAGCAACATGGAGGCGAAAAATGCCGGGAGTAACGATTTCATGATGTGGAAAGATTGGTTAAAAACTCGGTTTAGAATGGTGGTTAAACATGGTTTGTCTAAGCATGTTCGAGATGTATGTGTGTTTGGTTGAACAAAATTTTGAATTTGCTAATATTAGGCAGGAAGGGGGAAAAGGGAGAGTGGGGGCGAACAAAGCAACACCCTGCCATGCTAGTCGGCTATTTTTTCAAAACCGCCGTACTTTTCCCCCTTCAAAATTCGACATGCCTGCACACCGCCGTATCGTCCTGCTCTTCGCCGCCGTATTGCTCGAAATCCTGTGCCAGACCCACTGGATCGGACTGTACGACAAGCATTGGGTGTCCATCGTCTACTTGGCAGCCGGCCTCGCGGTCGGGGTGCTTGTGCTTTTTCGGACAGAACGCAGCAAAAGCATTACGACCAACACCCGGCTGGTTCCCGGCTTGGCAGCAGCGCTGTTTTTGTTCCTGGTCGGCTACACCGTGGTGCAGGCGCTGGAAATTTTCCGCACCGTGCCCCTGGACTACCGCACTGCCGACATGCTGCCTGTCATCTCGGTCATGGGCGAACGGCTCCTGCACGGTGAGCCGGTGTACGTCGTGATCCCCGAAATCTGGAACGGCGTGCAACCGGTGTACCTGCCCGCGATGTGGCTGGCGTACCTGCCCGCTGTGGCCGGAGGTTTCGACTTGCGGTGGGTGTCGGTGGCTTTTGTGCTGGCGGCGGTGGCGCTGCCGTTCGTGCGGTGCCCGGCAGGAGCGCGGTGGTCGTGGCTGGTTTTGCCGGTGGCGATACCGATTGGCTTGTTGTTCTGGCATTTTCTGGAGCGCGACACCGCCCTGCTGTCCATGACCGAAGAAGGCGTGGTGGCAGGTTTTTATGTGCTGCTGGCTGTGGCGCTATGGCGCGGCAACCCCTGGCTGATCGGCGTGGCGCTGGCACTGGCGGCCTTGTCGCGGTACAGCCTTGGGCCGTGGATTCCCGCCTGGCTGGCGTTCGAGTATTTTTTTCGTTCCAAACAAAACGCGCTGATTGCGGCGGCTACGGCTGCAGGTTTGGGAATCATGCTCCTGGCCATTACCGGCGCGCTTTGGCACCTGGACGTGTTTTTGGCGTTGCCCCAAAAGTACCTCGACGTGGCGCTGGCACAAAAAGATGCCTGGGCCATAGACCCGGTGATCGCCGGCAACCTCGGCATGGCGAAGTTTTTTGCCAAAACCGACCTGCCGCGATTGTACACCATCAACTACCTGCTCAGTTTCGGAGTACCCTTGCTGCTGCTGGTGTTGTACCGCCGATTTCACCACTACTTCGAGCCAGGGCTGTTCGGGCTGGCCACGCTCAAGATCGCACTGACCATCGTGTTGAATCTACTGGTCATCCCCTGGCCGTACCTGTTTTATCCGTCGGCATTTCTATCGCTGGCCATTTTTGCAATCTACGTTCAGCCAACAGCCAACAGCCAACAGCCAATAGCCCCCCTCACTCATCCGGTTTCAACTGTTTGATGATGCCCATCAGGTCGAGTTCCTGCCAGGTGCGGTAAATCCTTCCGTCTTTCATGTCGTAGATCAGAATACCCGTGGAATTGAAATGTTTGCCCGTAGGCGGCACGCCGAACGCATGGCCGACATGAATAGCCGAAACCTCGTAGCGGATAGCGACCTTATCTTCTGAGGCAAACAGGTGCGTAATGGTAAAATGGGCATCCTTGAACGCTCTCTGGTAAAAATGCACAAACTCCCGCATGCCCTCGATGCCGGTGGTTTGGTCGGGCCGAAGCGGGTTGCCGTCGGCCCATTCAGGGGAAAAGACGCGCTCCAGAAGTTCCTCATTTCGGTTGTGGTTCCAGCCCTCCTCGAACCAAAGGCGGACAGTTTCGGCATTTTTTTCCGCCAGGCGGTGGTGGCGGGAAGCCGCGCATTGGCATAACAGCGCAACGCACAGAACTGATGCGGCAAGAACGTTGAAGTTTTTCATACGCACGGACGTTTTGTTTGGTCAAATGTACTCTTTGCAGGTTGAATAGGAATATGTTTGTGGGTATAAAACTCGTTAACCCGGCTTTTTTCCGGCAATACCATGCCCGCACATTCCGAACCTGCCGAACACACTCCGTTCTGGAGCCGAACTGCCCCGGAACTGCTCTCCAGCCTGAACAGCTCGGCATCCGGGCTTACCAGCGACACCGCCTCCAAACGCCTGGCGGAGCATGGCGCCAACCGCCTGGAAACCTCTTCGCTCGTGCGTCCCATGCAGTTGCTGCTGGCACAGTTCAAAAGCCCCTTAGTGCTGATCCTCATCTTTGCGGCGCTGGTGTCGCTCGCGACCGGCGCGCTGGTAGACGCGCTCATCGTGCTGGTCATCGTACTGGCCAGTGCGGCGCTGAGTTTTTGGCAGGAGTACCATGCCGGTAATGCCGTAGAGCAACTTCGCCGGCGTGTTGCCTTGCGGGCCGACGTGCTGCGCAACGGTGCAACCTGCTCCATTCCGGCGGAGGAGATCGTTCCGGGCGATGTGGTCGTGTTGGCCGCAGGCAGCCTGATCCCTGCAGACGGGCTGCTGCTTCAGGCCGACGATTTTTTCGTAAACGAAGCCGTACTCACCGGCGAAACCTTTCCGGTGGAGAAAAAACCGGGCACGGTGCCGGCGGACAGTCCGCTTCCGCAGCGCACCAACAGTGTGTTTATGGGCACCAATGTGCGCAGCGGCATGGCGCGAATGCTGGTAGCCCGTACAGGGAAAAATACGGTGTATGGCACCGTGGCCGAGCGGCTGAATCTGACACCTGCCGAAACGGAGTTTGAGCGCGGCATCCGACGGTTTGGCGCCCTGCTTACCCAGGTCATGACCCTGCTGGTGTTGGTGGTGTTCGCCGTCAATGTATTTTTGGAAAAACCCGTTGTGGACTCCCTGCTCTTCGCCGTAGCACTCGCCGTGGGCCTCGCGCCCGAGCTCCTGCCCGCTATTCTGAGTCTGACTCTGTCGCGCGGGGCCATCCGAATGGCCAAAAATGGCGTGATCGTGCGCCGGCTGTCGTCCCTGGAAAACTTCGGCAGCATGGACGTACTGTGCACCGACAAAACCGGCACCCTGACCCAGGGCGTGGTGCGGCTCGACGGCGCACTGGATGCCGGCGGTACCCCCTCGGAAAAGGTGTTTCTGGCCGCATACCTGAACGCGCACTTCCAGAGCGGCCTGCCCAACCCGCTTGACGAGGCTATCGTCGCACACATCCAACCCGACATCCGGGCATTTGAAAAAACCGAAGAAATCCCTTACGATTTCATCCGGAAGCGCCTGAGCATCGCCGTCAAAAACACGGAGCACCCTGGTACCGACAACCGCCTGATTACCAAAGGCGCCTTCGCCAACGTGCTGGATGTGTGCACCCGCGTGCTCGAACCCGACGGCACGTTTGCGGCCCTGGATCATCCGCGTCGTGCTGCCCTGGAGGAATTGTTCGCCGGATACAGCGCCCAGGGATTCCGGGTACTTGGCCTGGCTGCACGCGACATTCGTCCGCGGCCCGAGTACACCGTAGCCGACGAGTCGGAGATGACGTTCGCCGGATTCCTTCTGTTTTTCGACCCGCCCAAACCCGACGCCATGGAGGCTATTGCCGACCTGCGTCGCCTCGGGGTAGTGCTGAAAATCATCACCGGCGACAATCCGCAGGTAGCCCGGCACGTCGCCGAAGCCGTCGGACTGGAGGTTTCGAACGTGCTGACCGGCACGGAAATCCAGAATATCCACGACGATGCGCTTTGGCAGGTGGCCGAGCGCACCACCATTTTTGCCGGCGTGGACCCGAACCAGAAGGAACGTATCATCACTGCCCTGCAGAAAGGCGGCCACGTGGTGGGCTACCTCGGCGACGGAATCAACGACGCGCCGGCCCTGCACGCCGCCGACGTGGGCATTTCCGTGGACAACGCCGTGGATGTGGCCAAGGAAACTGCCGACTTTGTGTTGCTGGAAAAAAAACTCGATGTGCTGCACCAGGGCATCGTGCAGGGGCGCATCACCTTTGCCAATACGCTGAAATACGTGTACACCACCACCAGCGCCAATTTCGGCAACATGCTGAGCATGGCCGGGCTGTCGCTGTTTGTGCCCTTCCTGCCGCTGTTGCCCAAACAAATCCTGCTCAACAACTTCCTGTCCGACTTCCCGGCCATGACCATTGCCGGCGATTCCGTTGATCCCGAGTTCGTGCAAAAGCCGCGCCGCTGGGACGTGCGTATGATCCGCAATTTCATGGTGGCGTTCGGCCTTGTGAGTTCGGTGTTCGACTACATCACCTTCGGGGTGCTGCTGTGGTGGCTGCGCGTGTCGGAGCCGACGTTCCAGACGGCCTGGTTCGTGGAGTCGCTGCTCACCGAGTTGGTCATCCTGCTGATCGTGCGCACCCGCCGGCCGTTTTTCCGCAGCCGCCCCGGGCGCTGGCTGTGGATCAGCACGGTGGCCGTGGCGGCTGTGGCCATCGCCCTACCCTACCTGCCCGGGGCTGCCGGGGCGTTTGGGTTCACTCCCTTGCCGGCTACCCTGATGCTGGTGCTGGTGGGCATTACGCTGGCGTATGCTGCGGCGAATGAGTTGCTGAAGGCGTATTTTTTCAGGAGGTTTGGGGGGTGATGGGTATGGCAAACGCATCACGATTGCTGATGACTTCGGTACCGCCGGGCACCAGTTGCGCATAATCCTGCCGCTCGCGAGCGAGCCGGGCGGGGACAAGCCCCGCCCCTACCTGACTGTGCCGGACGCATCCGCTCTGCCCCCACTGGGTGTTTTCGCCAAGCGGCTCTATGCGAGACTGCTTGGTGAAAACACCAGGCAAGGCGGAACTCGTCCGACGAGTTCGTCGTCGGACGAATTACCGAATCTTTTGGCCAACCACCACCACTTTCCGCCCCGCCGCATCCGTCACCCCGAACAGGTAGTGCGCCCCGCCGTCGGCCAGGCCGAGTTTTTTGCGCACGGCCTCGGGGGTATCGGGAAAGTTGCGCACGGCCACATTGGCGCGCCCGTCCGGAAGGATTTGCCGCACGGCCTTGCGGTCGTATTTCACAACGGCTTCGATGGCAAACGTGCGTCCGGGCACATCGGGTACCAGCGCCCGGGAGGTGTACAAATGCGTTTGCGGGTGCAGTTTGGCCAATCCGAAACGGCAGGAAAACGCCTTGAACGCGCCGGCTTTGAGCAGCGCCGCGTCGGGTTCGTACAGGTAGCCCTGCGGCTGGGCGTATTCGGGCTCGGCACCGCGCTCTTCCGCGCGAGTGAAGCGGAATACACGTGTTACGGCGCCGAGGCAAACCGCTTCGATGGGTACGTCTTCGGACGCCGGCGTGGATTTTTCCAGCAGGTATAGCACTTCTTTTACCTCATTTTCTACCGATACTACCCAAATCCGACTGAC
>Ga0154020_10003991_pt1 | contig 17627 bp, 12 predicted proteins | sample Klosneuvirus_201_FD_109709 | JGI IMG/M metagenome (GOLD analysis project Ga0154020, IMG submission 109709) | Active sludge microbial communities from wastewater, Klosterneuburg, Austria - Klosneuvirus_20160825_MG | ecosystem: Engineered > WWTP > Aerobic digester > Activated sludge | place...
TACCACTGGCGTGACGGCACCTGGACGGATGCGGAAGGGGACCTGCGCATGGACGAGTCCATCGTCGAGCAGAAGGTGCAAGCCACCCTGGCCGACCCGGCGGCCACGGCTGCCGTGCTGCAGCGCATGCAGCGCTACAAGGACGGGAGGGGCGTCTATGCCGACGGAGGCTGCATGGACACCACGCGGGAGTCTCCGCGCTGGGTGGGGCCGCAGCACTGCGCCGTCACGCTGCCGGATGTGGCGATTCCGGTTGACCGCTGAGGGCCGGGACGGGTATTGCCCGGCCCTTGGGGGGGCTCAGAGGAATCGTTCCAGCAGCTTGCGTGAGCCCCGGTCCAGACCGAAGCGGTCGCGCACCTGGTAGAGCAGGCCGTGGCTGTCGGTGATCAGCAGTGCCGAGCCCGGCAGGCGGCGGATGGCTTCTTCGGCCTCCAGCAGCAGTTCGGTGGCGCCGCGGTCAGTGTCCACCTGCCAGACGCTGGGGGTGGCGAAGGTGGACACGCTGCGGATGCGCTGGATCACAGGCACGAACTCGCGCTGCGCCAGCTCCTCCTCGATCAGGCTGCGCTGCACCGCAGGCAGTTGATCCACCCGGTCGATCCAGGCCCGCTCATGGCCGTCAGCGCCCACCAGCGACAGGCCTTCGGTCGGCCCGCTCAGCGGGAAGGCGCGCACCGGCAGCACGCCTTCATGGCGCAGGCCTTCAGCGTCGATCATCACCAGGGCACCGTGGGGATCGCGCTCAAGCTGGAAGTCGGGCGTCGCACTCGCCGTCGGAGTTTGCACGTTCATCTCATCCGCCTCAGTTGCTCAGTTGCTCAGTTGGACTGGGGCGCGTGCGCCGAGGTGTGGGCGGCCGACGCCGCGGCCTGCTGGCTGCGGGCGAGCTCGCCGATCAGGCTGGTCTCTTCGGCGTCGACCCGGCGGGCCTGTGCCTCGTAGAGGCGGAAGTACGCCCCTTGCTGCGCCATCAGCTCGTCGTGCGGGCCCTGTTCCACCACCTGGCCGCGGTCCATGACGATCAGACGGTCGGCCTTGCGCAGGGTGGACAGTCGGTGGGCGATGGCGATGGTGGTGCGGCCCTGCACCAGGTTGTCCAGCGCCTTCTGGATCTCCTGTTCGGTTTCGGTGTCGACGCTGGAGGTGGCCTCGTCGAGGATCAGGATGCGTGGATCGATCAGCAGCGCGCGGGCGATGCTGATGCGTTGGCGTTCCCCGCCCGACAGGCCCTGGCCGCGTTCGCCCACCAGCGAGTCGTAGCCCAGCGGCAGGCGCAGGATGAACTCGTGCGCATGCGCGGCGCGGGCCGCCGCGATGATGTGCTCCCGGGTGGCGTCCGGGCGGCCGTAGGCAATGTTCTCGGCGATGGTGCCGAAGAACAGGTAGGGCTCCTGCAGCACCAGGCCGATGTGGCGGCGGTAGTCCGCCACGCGGAAGCGCCGCAGGTCGGTGCCGTCCACCAGGATGGCACCGTCGGTGACGTCGTAGAAGCGGCAGATCAGGTTGACCAGAGTGCTCTTGCCCGAGCCGCTGTGGCCCACCAGGCCGACCATCTCGCCGGGCTCCAGCGTCAGGTTCAGCCCGCGCAGCACCGTGCGGCTGCCGTAGCGAAAACCCAGCTGACGCATCTCGATGCGCCCCTGCAGTCGGGGCTCGCCGCCGGCCGGATCAGGCGTGCCCACCGGCAGCGGCTGGGCCGGCTCCGGCACGTTGGAGACATGGTCCAGGATGTCGAATACCCGCTTGGCCCCCGCCGCAGCCTGCTGGGTGTGGCTGACGATGCGGCTGAGCGAATCCAGCCGGGTGTAGAAGCGACCGATGTAGGCGATGAAGGCGCTGAGCACACCCACCGTGATCTCGCCGCGGCTGACCAGCCAGACCCCGAAGCCCCAGACCACCAGCAGGCCGGTGTCGGTGAGCAGCGACACGGTGGGCGAGAAAAGGCTCCAGGTGCGGTTGAGCCGGTCGTTGACCTCCAGGTTCTGCTGGTTGGCGGCGCGGAAACGCAGTGCCTCGCGCCGCTCCTGCGCAAAGGCCTTCACCACGCGGATGCCGGGAATGGTGTCGGCCAGCACGCTGGTGACCTCGCTCCAGGCGCGGTCGATCTTCTCGAAACCCATGCGCAGCCGGGCGCGCACCACCAGGATGGTCCAGGCGATGAAGGGCAGCGGCAGCAGGGTCACCAGCGCCAGGGCCGGGTTGATCGAGAACAGGATGGTGGCCGTCATCAGCACCATCAGCACGTCGGTGAAGAAATCCAGCGCGTGCAGCGACAGGAACACCGAGATGCGGTCGGTCTCGCTGCCGATGCGCGACATCAGGTTGCCGGTGCGCTTGGAGCCGAAGTAGTCCAGGCTCAGCGTCAGCAGGTGCTCGAAAGAGGCGGTGCGCATGTCCGCGGCGATGCGCTCGGACACCACCGACAGCACCCAGGTGCGCCACCAGCTCAGCCCCCAGGCCAGCAGCGCGGCCATCAGCAACCCGCCCAGCAGCGACAGCACGAACAGGGGATCGATCTGCCGGCCGTTCTGGAAGGGGATGAGCACCTCGTCCATCAGCGGGATGGTGAGGTAGGGCGGCACCAGGTTGGCGGCGGTGGACGCCAGCGTGAGCAGGAAGCCCAGCATCAGCTTGGCTTTGTAGGGGCGGGCAAAGCGCCACAGGCGCAGCAGCACCCAGGTGGACGGCGGCGCGGCGGACTCGGCCGCGAAATCGGCTTCGCCGTCCTCTTCCTCCTCCGGGGTGACCCCGGTGGCCAGGCGCTGCTGCTCGCGTTCGAAGGCGCCCACCAGCGCCAGCGCCTGTCGGTTCTGCCGCAGCGTGAAGCGCCAGCGCGCCAGGCGGGCCGATGCGTCGTGCAGCGCCAGGCTGCCCACCCCGGCATGGTCGCCGTGTCGAAGTGTCAGCCCGGGTGTCAGCTTCCAGGACGAGACTTCGCCGTTGCTGTCCAGCCACAAAAGGCGCTGCCCGGACAGCGCCACCAGGGCCGCGCCGAAATTCAGTTCTTCATTCAAGTCAACCAAAAGCCAGCTATGCACGTTTTCCCCCGGTTGGAGGTGTGTGCTCAGGCGCTGCAGCAAGGTGTCGGGCGAGCCGTTCAGGGTCGATGCGAGGGGGGCGATGGTGGTCATGGGCGTTGGATCGGCCGGGTCATCAGCGGGTTGCGTCGGCTGAAGCCTGGGCACTCGCATGCGATTCTGTCAGAGCTCCCGGCCCACACCGTCCCGCGTGAAATATGGAAGACAGCCGCCCGCAACCCCGCAACGCGACGATGAGCCAAGCGAAGAACGACATCCAACTCCTGCGCATCACCTACCTGCGCGGCCCCAACATCTGGACTTATCGACCTGTGCTGGAAACCTGGCTGGACCTGGGCGAGCTGGAGGACTACCCCTCCAACCAGCTGCCCGGATTCACCGATCGGCTGTGCCAATGGTTGCCGGCGCTGCAGGAGCACCAGTGCGGGGTCGGTGAACCGGGCGGATTCCTGCAGCGGCTGCAGGAGGGTACCTGGATGGGCCACGTTCTGGAGCATGTGGTGATCGAGCTGCTCAACCTGGCGGGCATGCCCACCAACTTCGGTCAGACGCACAGCACCTCCCGCCACAATGTCTACCGCATGGTGTTTCGCTCCCGTGACGAGGGGGTGGGCCGCTGCGCATTGGCTCAGGGCCATGCGCTGTTGATGGCGGTGATCAACGAGCAGACCTTCGACGTGGCCGCCGCCGTGGAGGCCGTGCGCCAGCAGATCGACGCCAGTTTCCTGGGGCCGAGCACCGCATCGATCGTTGCGGCGGCCACCGACCGCCGCATTCCCCACCTGCGGCTGACCGATGGCAACCTGGTCCAGCTGGGGTTTGGCGCCCGCCAGTGCCGCATCTGGACGGCAGAGACCGAACGCACCAGTGCCATCGGCGAGTCCATCGCCCGCGACAAGGACCTGACCAATCGCCTGCTGAAGGCGGTCGGCATACCGGTCCCGCAGGGACAGACAGCTGCCAGCCCGGAAGCGGCCTGGGAAGCGGCTGAGGAGGTTGGCCTGCCGGTGGTGGTCAAGCCGATCGACGGCAACCATGGACGCGGCGTCAGCCTCGACCTGAACACCCGTGACGAGGTGATGGCCGCCTGGGCCGTGGCGAGGCGACACGGCAGTGAGGTGCTGGTGGAACGTTGCCTTGCGGGCCATGAACACCGCCTGCTGGTGGTTGGCGGCAAGTTGGTGGCCGCCGCACGCGGCGAGTCCCTGTTCGCGGTGGGCGACGGGCAATCCAGCGTGGCGGAGCTGGTGGACGCGCAGATCAACTCCGATCCGCGTCGCGGTGCGGGCGAGGACTTTCCCCTCAATCTGGTGGACCCCCGTGAGGACGGCGCCATCCTGCTGGACCTGGAGCGCCAGGGCCTGACGCCCGACTCGGTGCCGGCCGCAGGACAGAGGGTGCTGATCCAGCGCAACGGCAATGTGTCCATCGACTGCACCGATGAGGTGCATCCGGAGGTGGCCCATGCGGTCTGCCTGGCCGCCCGCACCGTGGGGCTGGACATCGCCGGCATCGATCTGGTGGCCCAGGACATCGGCCGGCCGCTGGCCGAGCAGGGCGGCGGCATCGTCGAGGTCAACGCCGGTCCCGGCCTGCTGATGCACCTGAAGCCCGCGGCCGGGCAATCCCGCCCGGTGGGGCGGGCCATCGTCGAGCATCTGTTTCCCGCGACCGCCGAGAGCGAGCGCGACGCGACCTCCCACCACGCCGGCATCGCCCACCCGGGACCGGGGCGCATCCCCATCGTGGGCGTCACCGGTTCGGCCGCCGCGCAGGGCGTGGCCCCCCTGGCGGCCTGGCTGCTGCGCATGGGCGGACACCATGTCGGCCTGGCCAGCCGGGAAGGGCTGTTCCTGGACAGCCGCCGCATCGATGCCACGGACGCGCGGGCCTGGAATGCCGGTCGGCGCCTGCTGATGAACCGCACCGTCAACGCCGCAGTGTTCGAGCACAGTGCCGGACACATCCTGCGCGAAGGTCTGGTCTATGACCGCTGCAGTGTCGGGGTGGTCTCCGACCTGGGCGGCATCGAAGGGCTGGAGGATCAGGACATCACCTCCCCCGACCAGCTGGTCAAGGTCATGCGCACCCAGATCGACGTGGTCCTCAGCCAAGGGGTGGGCGTGCTGAACGCGGCCGACCCCCGGGTCGAGGCACTGGCCGAGCTCTGCGACGGCGAGGTGCTGCTGTACGCCGAGGACGGCAGCCTGCCCGCCATGGTGGCCCACCGCGCCGCCGGTGGCCGCACGGTGCAGGTCAACCGGGGCCGCCTGGTGCTGTCACGCGGCGGTGAAGACAGCGTGTTGTGCCACGCGGCCACCCTCTCCGACGCCTGCCGGCTGCCCATCGGGCCGATGCTGGCGGCCAGTGCGGTGGCCTGGGCCATGGGACTGTCGCCTGACCTGATCGTGGCTGGACTGAAGACTTTTACCCCGAGCGAGGAAACCTCCCATGGCCGCTGAGCAGGCTCTCGATTTGGCGATCGACCGCGTGCGCGCCCTGCGCGGACCGAACCTGTGGACCCGTCAGACCGCTCTGGAGATCCTGGTCCGCAGCCCCTTGCCGCAACCGCAGGCAACGTCCGGCAGATCATCGTCGCTGCCGCGGGCCTTCGAGTCGCGCATCCGGGCGCTGTTCCCCGCCATCGGAGAGCACTGGGCCACCCACCTGGTGAAGCCGGGCCCCGCCACCTTGGCCGAGGTGCTGGAGATCGCCGCCCTCGCCCTGCAGGCCGCCGCCGGCTGCCCCGTCAGCTTCAGCCGCACCCAGGCCACCGTGGAACCCGGGCTCTACCAGGTGGTGGTGGAGTACACCGAGGAGGCCGTGGGTCGCAAGGCGGTGGAGCAGGCGCAGGCGTTGATCGATGCGGCGCGGCTGGACCAGCTTTTTGATGCCGAAGCCGCCATCGCCGAGCTGCGTGCCATCGACGAGGACGTGCGTCTGGGCCCCAGCACCCGCTCCATCGTGGACGCCGCGGTGTCCCGCAACATCCCCTGGAGACGGCTCACCGACGGCAGCCTGGTGCAGTTCGGCTGGGGTCACAAGCAGCGGCGCATCTGGGCGGCGGAGGTGGACTCCACCAGTGCCGTGAGTGAAGCCATCGCGCAGGACAAGGACCTCACCAAGGATCTGCTGCAGGCCGCCGGGGTGCCGGTGCCGCTGGGCCGCCCGGTGCACAGCCTGGAAGAAGCCTGGGCGGCGGCCCAGGAGCTCGGCCTGCCGGTGGTGGTCAAGCCGCTGGACGGCAACCAGGGCAAGGGCGTGACCGTCAACATCCAGAGCCGCGAGCACCTGGAGATGGCCTACCGGGTGGCCGCCGAGATCGGCACGCCGATGGTTGAGCGCTTCCTGCCCGGTGAGGACTACCGCATGCTGGTGGTGGGCAACCGCCTGGTGGCCGCCGCCCGGCGCGATCCGCCGCATGTGATCGGCGACGGCATGCACAGCGTCGAGCAGCTGGTGGGCCAGGTCAATGCCGACCCGCGGCGCGGTGACGGGCACGCTTCGGCCCTGACCCGCATCCGCATCGACGAGATTGCCCTGGCCCGCCTGGCGCTGCAGGGATTGACCGCTCAGGATGTGCCGGAGAAGGGTCGACGCGTCTCCCTGCGCAACAACGCCAACCTGTCCACCGGCGGCACCGCCACCGACGTCACCGACGACGTCCACCCCGATGTGGCCGCCCGCGCCGTGGCCGCGGCCCGCATGGTGGGCCTGCACATCTGCGGCGTCGACGTGGTGGCGCAGAACGTGGTGCAGCCGCTGGAAGAGCAGGGCGGCGGGGTGGTGGAGGTCAACGCCGCCCCTGGCCTGCGCATGCACCTGGCTCCCTCCTACGGCAAGGCCCGGCCGGTGGGTGAGGCCATCGTCGGCGAGCTGTACGCGCCGGGCGACAACGGCCGCATCCCGGTGGTGGCCGTCACCGGCACCAACGGCAAGACCACCGTCACCCGCCTGATCGCACACCTGATGGCCAGCTCCGGGTTGACGGTGGGCATGACCAACACCGACGGTGTCTGGGTGGACGGTCGCGCCATCGACCGCGGTGACTGCAGCGGCCCCAAAAGCGCCCGCAACGTGCTGGCCCATCCGGATGTGCAGGCCGCGGTGCTGGAGACTGCCCGCGGCGGTCTGCTGCGTGAGGGACTCGGGTTCGACCGCTGCTCGGTGGCCGTGGTCACCAACGTCGGCAGCGGCGATCACCTGGGCCTGAACTACATCACCACCCTGGAGGATGTGACCGTGCTCAAGCGCGTCATCGTCCAGAACGTGGCTGCCGATGGCTGGGCGGTGCTCAACGCCGCCGATCCGCAGGTGGTGCCGATGGCGGCTGCCTGCCCGGGCCAGGTCATCTACTTCGCACTCAACCGCGCCAACCCGGTGCTCAGCGCCCACCGTGCCACCGGCGGTCGTTCCCTGCATGTGGAGCAGCGGCCGGAGGGCGCCTTCATCGTCGCCACCGAAGGCGCCTGGCGCGAGCAGGTGGCGCTGTCGGAGGTGCCCATCACCCGCGGCGGGCGCATCGCCTTCCAGGTGGAGAACGTGCTCGCCGCCGTGGCCGCCGCCTGGGCCACCGGGCTGGACTGGGACAGCGTGCGCACCGGCCTGGCCGGCTTCGTGCCGGACGCCCAATCCGCCCCCGGTCGCTTCAACCTGATGGACTACCGCGGCGCCACGCTGATCGCCGACTACGGCCACAACCCGGACGCCATGCGCGCCCTGGTGCAGGCGGTGGAAGCCCTGCCGGCAGCCGAAGGTCAGCGCCGCTCGGTGGTGATCAGCGGGGCCGGTGACCGCCGCGACGAGGACATCCGCGAGCAGACGCGCATCCTCGGTGCCGTGTTCGACGACGTGATCCTCTACCAGGACGCCGCCCAGCGCGGCCGCGCCGACGGCGAGGTGGTGGCCCTGCTGCGAGAGGGCCTGTCCGGCGCCGCCCGCACCCGCCGGGTGGACGAAATCCGCGGCGAATTCGTCGCCATCGACCTGGCCCTGGACCGCCTGCGCCCGGGCGACCTCAGTCTGATCCTGGTTGATCAGGTGGACGAAGCCATGGCCTACCTGGTGCAGCGCTGCACGCAGGAGCGGGAAGCCGTGCAGACCTGATCCAGCCCGCCAGGCGCGGGCCGGGCGCTATGACCGACAGCGGCGACCGTTCTTGACCCGGTCGATGCCGAGCTTGACAATGAATTCGACTGTCCCCCCGCCGTGGTACTTCGAACCTGACAGGAGCCCAGGAAATGGCAGACTACCGTCGATTGACCGGGCACTGCGCCTGCGGGGCGGTTCAGTTTGAAGTGACCGGCAGGCCCCTTCTCAGGGCGTTTTGTCACTGCTTGATATGCCAGGAGTTCAACCAGGCGGCCTTCGCGGACGTGACGGTCTTTCGCACTCGCGATGTCGCTCTTCCCCATGACGAGCGCATTCAATATCGCGTCTACAAGCAGCCACCCCTTGTGAAGCGCGGAACCTGCACTTCCTGCGGGAAGCCCGCAGTCGAGAGGATTGCCTTGCCGCTGCTGCCGAAGATGACCGTGATTCCCAGTGGCAACATCGTGGAGCAGGCCGCTTTGCCCATGCCGGCCATGCACATCTTCTATCACCGCCGGCTGGAAGATGCGAACGATGATCTGCCGAAGTACAGCGGCCTCTTCAAGAGCCAGTCCAGTTTCACTGTGGCGCTCTTGAAGGCCCTGGCTTGAGCTGACTCCGGGCCGCTTTGCCCGTCAATCGGCGGGGTCTGGCTGAGCACCGATCCGACAGGCCTGGAACCATCCAGATCACCAGCGTCCAGAGGGGCTGCGCACCCATGCATGTCGTTGCGTTGACGGAAAGGGATGCCCCGCGTTACCGCGCCCTGATGCTGCATGCCTATGAGGCCGCGGGCGATGCCTTCACGTCCACCGCGCAGGAACGTGCTGCCGAACCGGAATCCTGGTGGGTCAGGCGGCTCGCGAACCCAGAGTCCTTGACGGTCGTTTTCGGTGCCCTGGAGGGCGAAGAGCTCGTCGGCACGGTGACCGTGGAGTTCTCCGCCAAGACCAGGACGAAGCACAAGGCTCACCTGATCGGCATGTTCGTTGCGGAGTCCGCAAGGGGCCTGGGCGTGAGCAAGGCGCTGCTCGAGGCGGCCCTCGATGCCGCTCGGGCGCGACGAGGGGTCGCGGTGGTCACGCTCACGGTCACCGAGGGGAACCTGCCCGCGACGTCGCTGTACCGGTCCTTTGGCTTTCAGGTCTTCGGGGTCGAGCCGATGGCCATATCCACGCCGGACGGGTTCAGGTCCAAGGTTCACATGTGGCTGCCCCTGCAGGTGGCGCACGGCGTGGCCTGAGCCTCAGGGTCGACCGGGAACAAAAAAAGGGCTCCGCATGCGGAGCCCTTTTTGTTCCTGCAGCGGCCGGCAGGCGCCGGCCCTTCAGGCGCGCTGGATCACTTGGCCAGCTTGAACACCCACACGGAGCCGCCCTGCTCCAGGAAGCTGACCTTCTTGGCCACGTCACCACCCCACAGCGGCACGGCGCCGCCCCAGCCGGAGACCACGGCGACGTACTGCTCGTCGCCATCCTGCCAGGTCACCGGGGGAGCCACGACGCCGGAGCCGGTCTGGAACTTCCAGACGATCTTGCCGGTCTTGGCGTCGGCGGCCTGGAGGTAGCCTTCAGGCGTGCCCCAGAACACCAGGTTGCCGCCGGTGGTCAGCACGCCGCCCCACAGCGGCGCGTTGTTGGTGGCTTCCCAGACGATCTTGCCGGTCTTCGGGTCGATGGCGCGCATTGCACCGATCGGGCCGTCGTTCAGCGTCTTGATGGTGAAGCCGGCGCCCAGGTAGGCAGCGCCCTTCTTGTAGGTGATCGGCTCGTTCCAGATCTCCATGCCCCATTCGTTGGCCGGCACGTAGAACAGCTTCGTGTCGGGCGAGTAGGCCATCGGCATCTGGTTCTTGCCGCCCAGGAAGGAAGGCGCGGAGAACACGCTCTGGCCCTTCTTGCCGTCGGCGCCGGCGGTGGGGTCACCCGGGCGGTTCTCGGGCACGTAGTTCGGACGGCCGGTCTTCAGGTCGATGCCGGTGGCCCAGGTCACCTTTTTGACGAAGGGGAAGGCATTGACCAGCTTGCCGGTCTTGGCGTCGTTGACGTAGAAGAAGCCGTTGCGGTCGGCCTTGCCGCCCAGCACCTGGCCGCCTTCGTCGTAGGTGACGAATTCGTTGACGCCGTCGAAGTCCCAGCCGTCGTTCGGGGTGTTCTGGTAGTGCCAGACGATCTGGCCGGTCTTCACGTCGATGGCGACGGTCGAGCAGCTGAAGAGGTTGTCACCCTTGCGCAGGTGGCTGTTCCAGGGGGACGGGTTGCCGGTGCCGAAGTAGGCCAGGCCGGTCTTGCTGTTGTAGGTGCCGCCCAGCCAGGTGGCCGCGCCGCCGGTCTTCCACAGGTCACCGGGCCAGCTCTTGCCGGTGGTGCCGGAAACGCCGTTTTCCTTCTTGTTGCCGTCCTTGTCGTAGGTGTAGCCCATGTGGCCTTCCACCGTCGGGCGCACCCAGACCAGCGCGCCGGTCTTGGGGTTGCGGGCCTCGACGCGGCCGATCACGCCGAACTCACCGCCGGACACGCCGGTCAGCAGCAGGCCCTGGGCGATGATCGGGGCGGCCGATGCGGAGTAGCCGTCGGCATAGTTGTCGATCTTCTCCTTCCAGGCCACTTCACCGGTGTCCTGGTTCAGCGCGACGATCTGGGCGTCGAGCGTCATGAAGATCACCAGGTTGTCGTACAGCGCGGCGCCGCGGTTGATCACGTCGCAGCAGGGCATGATGCCGTCGGGCAGGCGGTGCTCGTACTTCCACAGCTTCTGGCCGGTCTTCACGTCCAGGGCGTAGATGCGCGAGTACGAACCCGTCACGAACATCTTGCCGTTGTGGATGACAGGCTGCGACTCCTGGCCGCGCTGCTTCTCACCGCCAAAGGAGAAGGACCAGGCCGGCACCAGCTTGCCGACGGTGGCGGTGTTGATCTGCTTCAGGGGGGAGTAACGCTGACCCTGGGTGCCAATGCCCCAGCTCAACACGTCTGTGGTGGACTTGGCATCGTTTTCGATCATCTGATCCGTGACCGCGGCCTGGGCGGCCATGGACGCCAGACCTGCGCTGATCAGCAGGCCCAACAGCTTCTTTTGCATGGAAAGTCTCCTCGAGGGTGGGGTGACACAACGGCTCCGACGTGGCCGTTCAGGAAAACTTCCTGTGCGACAAACGTGCCAGGTCCCGAAACCCCTGTTTTTGCGCCATTTGGATGGGGTTGGGGCTCCCATGACCCCAACAGGGTTGCGGGTTCACCCTGAAGACTGTTCCAGCCTTCAACACCGCTGCGACGCAGCGCTGTCCGGGTGTTCCGGGGGTGGAGCGCCTGTTCGAGGGGGAGGAGGTGTTCAGATCAGGCCGTCGAAGGGCCAGACCTCCAGCCACTGGCCGGCGGCCACGTTGCCGCCTTCGTGCGGCAGCAGCACCAGGGCATTGGCCTCGCTCATGCTGCGCAGGATGCCGGCGCCTTGTGAGCCCGCGGGTGAGACTTCCCACTGACCATCGGCGCCGCGCTGGAGCAACGCCCGCTGGAACTCGGTGCGACCCGGCCGTTTGCGGATGGCCACGGCGCTGCGGGCCGACACGGCCTGGGGGGCGCCCGCTGCAGCACCGGCCAGGCGCAGCAATCCCTCACGGGCAAAGGCATAGAACGTCACCAGGCTGGCCACCGGATTGCCGGGCAGGGCAAACAGCCAGGCCGTCCGGCCTGCTGGGGCTTGCAGCGGGCCGAATGCAAAGGGCCGCCCGGGGCGCATGGCCACCTTCCAGAAGGCCACGGCGCCCATGCGGGCCAGCAGGTCGCGGGTGTGGTCGGCCTCGCCGACGCTCACGCCGCCGCTGGTGAGCACCGCATCCGCCCGGGCCACCGCCTGTTCCAGCGTGGCCTGCAGGGCGGCGGGGTCGTCGCGCACCAGGCCCAGGTCGATGGCCTCGAAGCCCAGCCGCCGAACCGCAGCCAGCAGGGTGTATCGGTTGCTGTCGTAGATGCAGCCGGGGTCGAGCGGTTCACCGGCGTTGCGCAGCTCGTTGCCGGTGGAGAACACCGCCACCCGCAGCCGCCTGCGCACCTCCACCCGGGGGATGCCCAGCGAGGCGATCAACCCGATGTCGGCCGGGCGCAACACCTGACCGGCCGCGACCGCCGCACGGCCGCGGGCCAGGTCTTCGCCCTTCAGGCGGCGGTTCTCCTGCGGTTTGACGGTGCCCGCCGGGAACTGGATGAAACCCTCCGCAGCCGTCACCAGCTCCTGCGGCACCACCGTGTCCAGCCCGGCGGGCAAGACCGCACCGGTCATGATGCGCAGGCATTCTCCCTGTGCGGCCTGGCCCGCCCAGGGCGTGCCTGCAAAGGCGGTTCCCACCACACGCAGGCGGGTCGGGCCGTCGCTGCGCAGCTCTGCGGCGGCAAGGGCATAGCCGTCCATGGCCGAGTTGTCGTGCGCCGGCACATCAATCGGCGAGATCACGTCGTCGGCGAGCACCCGGCCGAGTGCGTCGGCCAGGCCCACCGCTTCGCGTTCGATCAGGGGCGTGAGTGCGGCGGCAATGGCGGCGCGGGCCTGGTCCACGCTGAGGTGCTCGCCATCGGAGATGAGGGGGGAGGGGCCAAGTTCTTTCATGCGGAAATCATAGCCAGGGGATGCGCCTGGGGCCGGTGACCCGGCCTGCAGTCACCCGACGGGTGTGCAGCGCGCCGGTCCGCGGCTGCTGCAGGGTTCCGACTTATGAAGCATTCAGCATATCGATTCTTTTGTGGCGCATGGACAGAATCGCGCCCCGCCGAGCCCTGCAATGCCGTGCATATCTTCGCCGGCGTCCAGTGAGCTGCTCCAGATTCCATGACCGCCTTTGCCGAGAGTTTCTCCCTGGCGATCGACCTGATCGCCCAGGCCGATGCCACGCTGCTGCACATCGTCGGGTTGTCCCTGAGGGTGAGCTTCACCGCCTGCCTGGTGGGTGCCCTGGCGGGCCTGTGGCTGGGCGCCTGGCTGGCGGTGGCGCGGTTTCCCGGTCACCGGCTGCTGGTCTGGGGCGTCAACACGCTGCTGGCGCTGCCGTCGGTGGTGGTGGGGCTGCTGGTGTACCTGCTGCTCTCGCGCTCCGGGCCGCTGGGCTCCTGGGGCATCCTGTTCACGCCGACGGCGATGGTGGTGGCGCAGAGCATCCTGGTGGTGCCGCTGATTGCCGCGCTCACCCGCCGCATCGTGCTGGACGGCCTGCGGGACGGGGGCGACCAGCTTCGTTCGATGGGCGCTGGTGAGCTCACCGCCGCCGCCCTGGTGCTGCTGCACGAGCGCTTTGCGGTGCTGACGGTGCTGCTCACCGCCTTCTGTCGTGCCATCGCGGAGGTGGGGGCGGTGATGGTGGTAGGCGGCAATATCGACGGCATGACCCGGGTGATGACCACCGCCATCGCCCTGGAGACCAGCAAAGGCGACCTGCCGCTGGCCCTGGCGCTGGGCATGCTGCTGCTGGGGGTGGTGGGGCTGCTCAACGGTGCGATCGGCTTGTTGCCCGCGCGCGAAGTCCAGGAGGCGCAGCGCCTGGTATGAACACCACTGCCTTTCCAACCGCCGCACCCGCCGCCGAATTGATCACCCTGCGCGACGCCTCGGTGCAGTTCGGCAGCGTAAAGGCGTTGCAGCCGCTGGATCTGGTGTTGCACCGTGGCGACCGCCTGGCGCTGATCGGTGCCAACGGCTGCGGCAAGACCACGCTGCTGCGCCTGCTGCATGGTCTGCAGCCGCCCAGCAGCGGCGAGCGTCGGGTGCACGCGCTGCAGGGCCGGGCGCCGGTGCAGGCCATGCTGTTTCAGCGGCCCTTCCTGCTGCACCTGTCGGTGCGCCTGAACCTGCGCCTGGCGCTGTGGCTCGCCGGTGTGCCCGGCAGCGAACATGCCGAGCGCATGGCTGAGGCGCTGCACCGCGTCGGCCTGGAGACCACGGTGCAGCGCCAGGCGCGAGCGCTCTCGGGTGGCCAGCAGCAGCGCCTGGCGCTGGCGCGGGCCTGGATGCTGCGCCCGGACATCCTCTTTCTCGACGAGCCCACCGCCAGCCTGGACCCGGGCAGCAAACGCGAGGTGGAGGCGCTGATCGACGAGTTTGCCCGCGCGGGCATGACGATCGTGATGAGCACCCACAACCTCGGCCAGGTCAAGCGTCTGGCCAGCCGGGTGATCTACCTCGAAGCCGGCCGGCGGGTGGTGGACTGGCCGGCGGACCGATTTTTCACCGACGTGTTGCCGCCCGAAGCGGCGTTGTTTCTCAAAGGAGAGTTGCCATGGCATTGAAGCATTCCACCTCCCGGCGCAGCTGGATGGTCGGCCTGGGGCTGACCCTGAGCCTTGGTTTGGGCCTCGGTTTGGGCGCTTTGGCGCCTGCCTCAGCCCAGGAGAAGGCGATCGTGATGGCATCGACCACCTCCACGGAGCAGTCCGGTCTGTTCAAGCACCTGCTGCCCGCCTTCAAGGAGGCCAGCGGCATCGACGTGCGGGTAGTGGCGCTGGGCACCGGTCAGGCGCTGGACATGGGCCGCCGCGGTGATGCGGACATCGTCTTCGTGCACGACCAGGCGGCCGAGGAGAAGTTCGTTGCCGACGGCTGGGGGCTCAAGCGCCTGCCGGTGATGTACAACGACTTCGTGCTGGTGGGGCCTGCCGGCGATCCGGCCAAGGCGGCCGGTAAGGACATCGTCGCGGCGCTGCAGAAGGTGGCATCCAGCGCAGCGGTGTTCATCTCCCGGGGTGACAAGAGCGGCACCCATGCGGCCGAACTGCGGTACTGGAAGCGCGCCAACGTGGACATGGCCGCAGCCAAGCCCGCCGGCTACAGGGAGTGCGGCTGCGGCATGGGCCCGGCGCTGAACATGGGCTCCTCCACCAACGCGTATGTGTTGACCGATCGCGGCACCTGGCTGTCGTTCAAGAACCGGGGCGAGTTGCGCATCCTGGTCGAAGGCGACAACGCCCTGTTCAACCAGTACGGCGTGATGGTGGTCAACCCGGCCAAACATCCGCATGTCAAGCAGGCACTGGCACAGCAGTTTGCCGACTGGGTGGTGTCGCCGGCAGGGCAGGGCAGCATTGCGGCCTACAAGATCGGCGGGGAACAGCTGTTCTTCCCGAACGCCAGTCGCTGACCTCTGTCTCCGGCCGGCAACGTCCGGAGTTGGGCTGTCCCGAGACGTCCCGTTTTTGGGGCAGCCAGGGTTGTACCTGTCGCTGTCCGCGTTCCAGCGTGGAACATTCGTCCACTGTGACAGGCCTGGGCTAGGGTTCCACCTAGGTTTTCGCTTTCATGGGCTATGCACATGATTGCATATGCCCTCCCGGCATGGCCTTGTGCATGTCGCCACCGTGGCGCCGCGCACCTGGCCGAGGACCGATCAAGGACCCAAGCGGAGACACAACGTCATGCAGAAAAGCCTCCACATCAACCCGGACAAGTGCACCGGTTGCCTGCAGTGTGAAATGGCCTGTTCCTACGAGAACTACGGCGTGTTCGCGCCGGCCAAGTCGCGCATCAAGGTGTTCAACTTCCACGAGACCGGGCGCAAAGTGCCCTACACCTGCACGCAGTGCGACGAGGCCTGGTGCCTGCACGCCTGCCCGGTGGAAGCCATCACGGTGGACAAAGCCACCGGCGCCAAGGTGGTTTCCGAGTCCACCTGCGTGGGCTGCAAAGTTTGCACCATCAGCTGCCCCTTCGGCACCATCAACTACATGCAGGAAACCGGCAAGGTGCAGAAGTGCGACCTCTGCGGTGGTGACCCTGCCTGCGCCACGGCCTGCCCGACGGGCGCCATCACCTTCATCGATTCCAACTGGACGGGCTTGTCGAAGATGCAAGCCTGGGCCGACAAGTTGGGCAACCAAGCTGCTGCTTAAGGAGGAACGATCATGTCCTGGGCTGGAAAAATCCTCCGCGTCAACCTGACCGCCGGTACCGTCACGACTGAAGCCCTCCGCATGGACTGGGCCAAGCTGTATCTCGGCTCCCGCGGCTTGGCCACCAAGTACCTGGTCGAGGAAATCGACCCCAAGGTCGATCCGCTGTCGAACGACAACAAGATCATCTGGGCCACCGGCCCGCTCACCGGCACCATGGCCTCCACGGGCGGCCGCTACACGGTGGTCACCAAGGGCCCGCTGACCGGCGCCATCGCCTGCTCCAACTCCGGCGGTTACTGGGGTGCCGAGCTGAAGACCGCAGGCTGGGACATGGTGATCTTCGAAGGCGCTTCGCCCAAGCCGGTCTACCTCAGCATCGAGGACGACAAGGTGGAGCTGCGTGACGCCGCCCACCTGTGGGGCAAGTCGGTCTGGGAGACCGAGGCCATCATCCACAAGACCCACCAGGATCCGCTGGTGCGTGTTTCCTCGATCGGCATGGCCGGCGAAAACAAGGTGCTGTTTGCCGCCGTGGTGAACGACCTGCACCGCGCGGCCGGCCGCTCCGGCGTCGGCGCTGTGATGGGCAGCAAGAACCTCAAGGCTGTGGCGGTGCGTGGCACCAAGGGTGTGGGCAACCTGGCCAACCCGGCCGAGTTCCTGAAGGTCACGGCCGAGAAGAAGAAGATCCTCGCCGAGAACGGCGTCACCGGTCAGGGCCTGCCCGCGTACGGCACCCAGGTGCTGATGAACGTGATCAACGAGGTCGGCGCGCTGCCCACGCGCAACCACCGCGATGTGCAGTTCGAAGGCGCGAAAGACATTTCCGCCGAAGCCATGGCCACGCCGCGCGCCACCGACGGCAAGAAGCCGCTGGTGACCAACCAGGCCTGCTTCGGCTGCACCATCGCCTGCGGCCGCATCCAGAAGATCGACCAAGGCCACTTCACGGTGTCGACCAAGCCGCAGTACTGGGGCGCTTCCGGCGGCCTGGAATACGAAGCGGCATGGGCTCTGGGCGCGGCCAATGGCGTGAAGGACCTGGACGCGCTGCAATACGCCAACGTGCTGTGCAACGAACACGGCATGGACCCCATCAGCTTCGGCGCCACCGTGGGCGCGGTGATGGAGTTGTATGAAATGGGCGTGTTGACGAAGGAACAGATCGGCATCGACGCGCAGTTCGGCAGCCCGCAGGCGCTGGCGCACTTCGCCGAGATCACCGCCAAGGGAGAAGGCTTCGGCAAGGAGATCGGCCAGGGTTCCAAGCGCCTGACCATCAAGTACGGCCACCCTGACCTCAGCATGTCCAGCAAGGGCCAGGAATTCCCGGCCTATGACGGCCGCGCGATCCAGGGCATCGGCCTGGCCTATGCCACCAGCAACCGCGGCGGTTGCCACCTGCGCGGCTACACCATCGCCTCCGAAGTGCTGGGCATCCCGGTCAAGACCGACCCGCTGGAAAGCGCCGGCAAGCCCGAGCTGGTGAAGGCCTTTCAAGATGCCACCGCGGCCTTCGACAGCGCCGGCGTCTGCATCTTCACCAGCTTCGCCTGGGGCCTGGCCGACGTGGCACCGCAGGTGGCCGCAGCCTGCGGCGACGAGTTCACGCTGGAGAACATGA
>Ga0154020_10003993_pt1 | contig 17619 bp, 14 predicted proteins | sample Klosneuvirus_201_FD_109709 | JGI IMG/M metagenome (GOLD analysis project Ga0154020, IMG submission 109709) | Active sludge microbial communities from wastewater, Klosterneuburg, Austria - Klosneuvirus_20160825_MG | ecosystem: Engineered > WWTP > Aerobic digester > Activated sludge | place...
AACGGGCTGAATCGCTTCTGAAATTGGAGATAGTTTAGAAAATCCTTTGCTGCAGCCTCAACCATAGAAAATAAAAAACCCTAACCGAAATTAATCAATTCAGGTTAGGATTGCAATAATAAAGAAGAAAAAAGTAAGGGTTTGAGGCTAACTACTTTTCAATCAGTCCGTTTTGTAATTTCAGACGGTAAGCTGCCTTAATAACAGTTTCGCGACGGCGAATGGAAGGTTTGATGAACTTGGTGCGCTCGCGCAGTTCCTTTACGACTCCAGTTTTTTCAAACTTCTTTTTGTACTTTTTTAAGGCTTTTTCAATGTTATCGCCTTCTTTTATCTGAACAATCAGCATGTTATTCCTTCGTTTTTGGTTTTGAATTAAGAGGCGCAAATATAGGTAAAAGTTTCCGTTTCCCTGCAATATTTTAAAGAATTTTTGTGTTTCTCTAGGCTTTTAAACCTAAATTTACCGTTCCAGCACCCGCTAATGAGAGATTCGTTTCCAAAATTCACCCAATTACTCAAAAAAACCGACAAAATCGTCATCGTCACCCATTGGAATCCCGATGGTGACGCCATTGGAAGCAGCCTGGCGCTCTACCATTACCTTAAAAAAACCGGCAAGGACGTGCAATTTGTTGTGCCCAATTCCTTTCCCGAATTCCTCCACTGGATGCCAGGAACCAATAAAATTGTGAATTTTGAGCTTCAGGAGACCAAAGCCCTGAAATTGCTATCAAAAGCTGATCTTATTTTCACCCTCGACTTTAATTCCTTTAAACGCCTTGAAAATTTGGGAGACGTGCTCTCCAAAACAAAAGCCCAAAAGGTACTTATCGACCACCACAGGCAGCCCGAAAACTACGCCGACTACTCTTTTCACGATATACACGCCAGCAGCACCTGCGAATTAGTGTATGAGTTTATTGCGGGCCTTAAAGGGAAGTCCCTTATTGATAAAAAAATAGCCGCTTGTCTTTACACTGGCCTTATGACCGACACGGGTTCATTCAAGTTTTCAAGCGTTAACTCAAAAACACATCACATACTGGCCGAATTGCTCAAAACCGGTATTCAACCCCAGGCCATACACAGCGCCGTATACGATAATTACAGCGCCCACCGCCTAAGGCTCTTCGGGTATGCCCTGAGCGAAAAACTGCGCCTTGTTAAAGATTGCCCGGTGGCCTATTTTTGCCTGAAGGCAGAGGAGTTGAAGCGTTTTGAATTTCAAAAGGGAGACACCGAAGGTTTGGTCAACTACCCTTTTATGATCAAGGGCATTGAGGTGTGTGCCCTATTCAGTGAATCTGAAGGAATGATCAAAATCTCCTTCAGAAGCAAAGGCAAGGTAGATGTTAATACCTATGCCAGAACCTTTTTTGATGGTGGAGGCCACCTGAATGCTGCAGGTGGCAAAAGCAATGAAAGTTTAGAGGCCACTGAACAAAAGTTCCTTGAAACGGTTAAATCCTTGTTTTAAATGCTCAAGTCAGTTGCCGGACATACTGTAAGATCCCTGGTTCGAAAAAAAACCGCTCAAGCCCATAAAAAATTTCTGAACTGGGAGGAAATCAAATCCATGGCCCTTGTGATCGAGGATACTGAAATGCCCTCAAAACATTTGGTCGATCAGCTTTTGGACGAACTCAAAAAACACTGTGAGGTGTATTATCTCGAGCTAAAAACAAAACAAGCAAGCTACAATGACTGGCACTGCCTCACCAAAAAAGATAAAAACCTCATTGGCCTCCCGAAAAAAAAGCTGCTTCACGCCTTCAAAACCAAAAAATACGACCTGATCATCAACACAGCCGAACAGGCCATCTTTTACTCGGCTGCCTTAAGCGCCTGTTTTCAAAGCACGTTTACTTGCAGTTCCACCGAAGAGTTTGGGCATGGCGACCTCATCATCAAAAGAGCAGATAAACAGGATCTGATCAGCTACCTGCGGGAGGTGCAGCGGTACCTGAAAATGATCAATTCAAAAAAATCATAGTTATTCCCATTATTAATTACGCCTATGGACATAGAACAGAACAAAAACGAAGATGCCATGAAAATGCTCTTGAGTCAGCTGGATCAACGTCTGAAAAAAGTATACCTGGGCGGTGGAAAGGAACGTATTGCCAAACAACATGAACAAGGCAAACTAACCGCCAGGGAGCGCATTGACCTTTTGCTTGATAAAAATGCGCCTGTTTTTGAAATGGGCGCTTTTGCCGGGTACGACATGTATTCTGAACACGGGGGTTGCCCCGGTGGAGGTGTTGTTGTAATGATTGGATACATCCATGGCAAACAGTGTATTGTTGTGGCGAACGATGCCACAGTGAAAGCCGGCGCCTGGTTTCCGATTACCGGCAAAAAAAATCTGAGAGCTCAGGAAATTGCAATGGAAAACCGTTTGCCCATCATTTACCTCGTGGATAGCGCGGGTGTTTATCTTCCATTGCAAGACGAAATATTTCCAGACAAAGAACATTTTGGCCGCATCTTCCGCAACAATGCCGTGATGAGCAGCATGGGTATTTTGCAGATTGCTGCTGTAATGGGTAGTTGTGTGGCGGGCGGAGCTTATCTCCCCATCATGAGCGATGAAGCCATGATTGTTGACAAAACAGGGTCCATTTTTTTGGCTGGTAGTTATTTGGTGAAAGCCGCCGTTGGTGAAAACATCGATAACGAAACCCTAGGCGGAGCCACCACCCATTGTGAGATCAGCGGAGTTACAGATTACAAATGCCTGAATGACGAAGATTGTTTGAACCGCATCCGCAACATCATGTCAAAGATTGGTGCTTTCACCCCTGCCGGTTTTAATAGAATAGAAGCAAAATTACCTGTTAAAAATCAGGAAGAAATTCTAAATATTCTTCCAGATTCAAGAGACAAACAGTACAACATGTACGAGATCATCGAACGTTTGGTGGATGAAAGTAAACACGATGAATACAAGGAACATTATGGAAAAAGCATCATCTGCACCTATGCCCGTATTGATGGCTGGGCGGTAGGTATTGTTGCCAACCAACGCGTGGTTGTAAAGGCCAAAAAATCAGGTGGCGGTACCGAAATGCAATTTGGTGGTGTGATATACAGCGACAGCGCTGACAAAGCCGCACGCTTTATTATGAACTGCAATCAGAAAAAAATTCCACTGGTATTTTTGCAGGACGCGACAGGGTTTATGGTGGGTTCGCGCAGCGAGCACGGGGGCATTATTAAAGATGGTGCAAAACTGGTAAATGCCATGGCCAACAGCGTGGTGCCAAAATTTACGGTCGTGATTGGCAACAGTTATGGTGCCGCCAATTACGCCATGTGCGGAAAAGCGTATGACCCCCGTTTAATTGTTGGCTGGCCAACCGCCAACATTGCTGTTATGGGAGGCGCCCAGGCTGCCAAAGTTCTTGTGCAAATTGAGATCGCCAGCCTCAAGGCCAAAGGCGAAGAGATCACACCCGAAACAGAGAAAGCCCTGTACTTTAAGATCAAGGAACGCTACGACAAACAAACTTCTCCGTATTATGCTGCTTCCCACTTGTGGATGGATGCCATCATTCACCCACTCGAAACTCGTAAAGTCATAAGCATGGGCATAGAAATGGCCGAACATGCCCCCATCACCAAAGAATACAAGGTTGGAGTGATTCAAACTTAAGACCTGCAATAGGTGTTACAACACTTTTACTCCTCTCCCTTGCTTATTTGGTTTGTTTTTTTGGGAATTAGTCCTATTTTTATTGTTGCCCTTGTTTCTTTGTGTCTCATTGGTCCTCTTAAATTTAATTATGAGAAAAAAACAACCTAAGAACCCCAGCTCAAGTGTTCTTGTTTTTCTTTTCCTCATTGGTTTATGTGGATCCACTATTTTTTCCACCCCCCTACACGCTCAAAACACCATTGTTCAAAATCAATCGGTATCGCCTGATACGGCTCAGGTTTTACAACTCAGCACCTCTTTAAAATCAAGTCCCGGTTCTTCATCTGCAAAACTCTTCCTTTTGATGGGAGTGGTGATGCTGATGCTCATGGTGTTTTTTTCTTTTTATAAAGGCTACACTTCCGCCCTGAACAAATCGCTTGAGCGTGACAACCACAATGAGGAGCGAAGCGAAATGGAAGCACGGTGGTTTTTTCTCGCCATAGGGTGTTTGTTCAGTTTTGTTGATCTTATTTTCACCCTTTTTGTGCAAGGTTCAATCCTTTTTACAATGACCACAATAAGCCTTACTGGATTATGTCTATTGTTTTTCGCCAACCTTCATGTCCGCGATCTGGTGGTTAAAAAAAACACCCTGTTCCTTGGTGTATTTCATTTTATTTTAACCGGTCTTTTATTGATCCGTGCCGCTGAGTGGTCTGCGGAGCTGATTCCATTTGGCTTGTTCTGCCTTTTGGTATTTTGTAGCTTTCTTATTTTTAAAAACATATCCCACTTTTGGACCTATGGCCTAGGACTCTCCATACTTCTTTTGGGCTTATGGCTAAATGGACTATTTCCTGAAAAACAAACGGCTATTTATTTTACCACCTTATTTATACTCGGCCTGCTCAATTACGGCATACAACTCATAAAAAGAAACACGGACAAATACCTGCTTTTCACCAACAAAATTGTGAACCATGGCAGCTCGTTAATTGTTGGCACCAATGCCGAAGAGAAGCTCGTTTTTGTTAGCGAGAACGTAAAAGAAATTCTGGGATTTGACAGAAGGGAGCTGAACAGCGACAATTGGTTCAAACAAACTCTGAGTCCTGACGATAGTGAAGAGGAGATCATTAAAAAAGTGCGAAATGCGAAACGCACCGGAAAGATCTATTCAAGAAAAATGCGAACCGCCTGGAACACCTATAAATGGGTGCAATGGCAATACAAAAAGTTTGGAAACGACATTTGGATTGGCATAGGGCAGGAAGTTACCGAATACGTAAAAAAACAGGAGCAATACCAGAACCTCATTCAGTCAGCTTCTGACATCATACATAAAACAGACAGAGAGGGCAATTTTGTGTTTTTTAACCCACACCTGGAGAATCTCCTGGGTTATGAAGCAGAAGAGTTGCTTGGAAAACCTTACACCAGTTTGGTGCGCAAAGACCACGTGAGGCGTTTACAAACGTTTTACGATCGTTCCGTACAAAATCAGGGTTTTGAAACCATTGAATTCCCCGCTTTGAAAAAATCGGGGGAAGAAATCTGGCTTTCACAAAACATGACCGTTGAGCGTGATCTGAATGGGGAGATTACATCGTATAACTCCATTCTTCGCGACATTACCCTGCCTAAGCAAGTGGAGCAGGAAAACCTCAACAAACAACTCAAGATTGAACTTCACTCCAAGTTGTTGAGAGAAATTACTTTTATTTCCACCTCAAAAGAACTTGAGTTTGAACTCATTATTCAAACCATCATTGAAAAAACAGCCGCTGGCCTGAAGTCTGACCGCATCAGCATCTGGTACTGCATCGATCAACACATCCGAAGCGATTGTTTTTATGAACGTAACACAAAAAAATTCTGGAAAGAAGACCTATCCATAGCCAAAGAAAAACATCCGCAATATTTTGGTTTGCTGAAAAAAGGCGAAATAATCGCTGCAGAAGATGTGATGGAACACGAAGCCACCAAGGAACTGTTCAACGATTATTTCAGTGAACACCAAACCCAATCCCTTCTGGACGTGCCCATTTTTATGGAAGGCAAACTGGAAGGCATACTATGCAATGAATCCAAAGAGCACAAGAGAATATGGGACACTGAGGACATTAACTTTGCCAGGTCAGTAGCCGGGTTGATTACTCTGGCCATTGAGGCCAACAAACGCAAGCAGGCTGAAGATCAACTCGAAGAACGCAGTAAAATTCTATCCGCCATAGGTGCTATTACCGAACGGCTTTTGACCAGCAAAGACGCTCTGAATACCCTTGGTGAAAACCTTCACTTTTTTGGTGAAGCCTTAAAATGCAGCAGGGTTTACCTGTATGAAAGCAATACAAATGAAAAAACGCTCAAGTTAAAAAACGCCTGGTACACCGGACCAAATGCAGTGCCCTGCATGCCGATGTGGCGATCAAATTTTCTGGTCAACAACGTGAATGCTTTTTTCCATGAACATCCCCGAAACGTTCACATTAGTATTCACACAAAAGATCTGGAATCCGGTGACTTTAAGACCTTACTTGAAACCAATCAGGTTCAATCCATGTTAGTGCTTCCCATTCAGGCAGGAAAAGAGTTTATGGGTTTCCTGGGAATTGATTACTCAGACATAAACCGACAATGGACCCGGGATGTGATCACACTCATGTATTCTCTGATCACCAACGTGGTACACACCATTAACCGCCTTAACAACGAACGCACCATTCTTGAAAGTGAAAATAACTTCAGGCAGATCAACGAAACGATTAAGGATGTATTCTGGTTATACGACAACGAAAAAAACACTTACCTCTACATCAGCCCCTCCTGTCATGAGGTTCTCGGCATGAGTCAGGACGAATTTTACGCAGCTGAAAACTTTGGAACCCGTTTTGTGTATGAGGAGGATCTTCTGAATTATACAAGTGCCTTATCTTCACTGGAAACAAACGACTCCTACGAAATAGAATACCGGATTCGCACAACCCAAGGCGGCTTAAAGTGGATCAGTGAAAAATCATCCGCTATCCGCAATGAAGAGGGTAAATTGATCCGAAATTCAGGGATTTGTTCCGACATCAGTGAGAAAAAACAAATACAAAATCAAGTACGCCAGCTTTCATTGGTGGCTGAAAAAACGAACAATGGTGTCGTTATTCTCGACAGAAATGGATTTGTGCTCTGGGCAAATCTAAGCTATCTGAATATTTTTGAAACTACCTTGTCAGCACTTGTCAACAAACGTCCTGGCGACCTTTTTGTATACAAAATCAACCTTCAGAACAAAGGTTCTGATGCGTTGAATGGCACCAATTACAACATGGTTTTTGAGGCGGAAACTCAGGCCGGAAATAAAAAATGGATTGAAGTGAACAATACCATAATAGAAGATGACGAAGGCATTACCGTTCAACAGATTCAGATTGTGACCGACATCTCACAAAAACGGCTTAAGGATCTTGAATTGGCACAACACCGCTCCATGCTTCGTAAATATTCTTCTTTCCTTGAATACCAGAATGAGTTGAAAGAAAAACTGATGCAGGCCTCTTCAATTGAAGAGATTAGCAGGGTGGCGCTGAAATTTGTAAAACAAAACATTAAAAACTGCATTCACATCTCCCTGCTCTTGCTCGATGAAAAAAAACAAAACCTAAGCGGCTATTACATCATTGGAGATAAAATTGAAAGGGAGCGTCACAATGTAAAAAGTTTCAAGAGTTTCGAAACTGTTAAAACCGGCGAGATGTTCATTGATGCCGACCTTGACACCAATGAGGAAAAATCGAGCAGCGACGTTATATTAATCGAATACGGCGCTAAATCCTACGTTGTATTGCCTTTGATCGATCTGCAGGACATTATTGGTTTACTTACCATCACATTTGACATTCCGTTTAACTACAGCGATTCGGAAAAAGAGAACCTGAAAAACCTTGCTATCAATCTTACCACAACAATACAAAAACTCAACCTTAAAAATTCGCTTCAGGAAAAAAATAACGACATCCGTGACAGCCTGATATATGCGAGAAACATTCAAAAGGCCATGTTGCCCGATATTAAAACAGAACTGCCTTCACTTAGTAATGTGCTATTGTTATTTGAACCAAAGGACATTGTGAGTGGTGATTTTTATTGGGCAAAGGAAAATGAACGTCACATCTATCTGGCACTCGGCGATTGTACCGGTCATGGCGTCCCCGGTGCCTTTTTAACCATTATAGGCACCAGGATTCTTGAACAGATCATCCGGGATGAAAAACTCACAGCGCCCGAGGAAATTCTGACAGAACTTGACAGACAAATATTTTATTCATTAAATACCGGCGACAAAGGCATGATAAGGGATGGAATGGAAATTGCCCTTTGTGTGATAGATAAAGCCACACAACAACTGCACTTTTCAGGTGTTGGCATGGGGCTTGTTTACCACCTCGGAGAGGAAGAAATCTACCTGAAGGGCAACAGAGGATCAATAGGCGATTACCAATTCAACGAAGTGGGTTTTGAAAAAAACACCATCACACTGACCGGACAAGAACGGTTTTATATGGCCAGCGATGGATTTCAGGACCAGCTTGGAGGCCATAATTACAAACGCTACTCTAAACGGCGTTTGATGGATGAATTAAAAGCCATCCAGGACCTTGCAGCATCAGAACAGGAAAAGATCTTAAAAGAAAATTTAAAAAGCCACATGAAGGAACATTTTCAAACCGATGATATCTCTTTATTAGGATTTCAGCTTAAATTACAAGGCATATGAACAATTTACGCATCGCCCCCAGTCAGGAATCTCCTACCATCACATTCAATGTGGATGGGCATTTCAAAATTGAAGGGATCTCCCTCGTCCCCAACGTGCACAGTTTTTATAAACCAGTTTTCGATTGGCTGGACGAGTTCGAAAAAAACCTCCCTCCCAAAATACTGGTTGAACTGGAGTTTGAATACCTCAATACTGCCAGCATACACACCGTTGTAACCATTGTTAAACGTTTGGTATCCTACACCGAAAAAAACGTTGAACTCAAGGTGATCTGGTGTTATGCAGCCGAAGACGATGACCTGTTGGAGAATGGACAGAACTTCATGAATTATGTTAATTTCCCTTTTGAATTTCAGGCCAGGTAAGCAGATGCAGGAAAGGATATTCAGTACCTTTAGTCGTGTTAATTTGTTAAAAATAGTATTAATCACTACATTCATTCCGTTAACGTGAGCATGATCGAAAAACCAGTAATTGAAGACATCCTTGAGGTGATTGTAAGTAATGAGCGCATCAGTGATTATCTTTTGGTCGTGTATGGCCCTTTGAACCAGGATGTATTGGTTTCCACCATTCGTTTGGCAGAGTCTAAATTAAAACTACAGCAGTTCCCTCAGGGTCTCATTTCTAAAACCAAGGCCATTTGTGCTGAGATCCTTCAGAACATCAACAAACACCAACACAAACACGACACTTATCAACCTTACCTGGTTCTGGGCTCAAAGGACCATACCCTATTTATTTATGCCGGCAACATCATCTCAGAAAGATCAAAAACCATCATCACCCAAAAACTTGACAACTACCTGAGTGTGAAAGAAGAGAATTTCAGGGCTTTTTATACCAATGCCTTTAAAAATGCTGTGTTGACAGAGGATGGGAATGCCGGTCTGGGGCTTTTGGAAATGTTTTACCGCTCCAATCGCAACCTCAAATACAACATCAATAAAATTACCGATAATCTCTTTTCATTTAATCTCAATATTGAACTATCTCAACAATTGGTACATCAAAGCTGAAAACTATGGCCCGCATTGAAATAGAAGCCACCGGAAGCACACCTGAAATCATACTCGATATTGAAGCTAAAACCCTTCAAATCAAAGGCATCTGCACACCGGAAAATCCAAGACTTTTCTTTGAACCTATTTTTCAGGCCATGGACGATTTTCAAAAAAACAATGAAAAGATTCTTGTTGAAATTTGCCTCGACTATTTTAATACCGGATCATCCAAATGTCTACTGAATCTTTTTTATATGATCAGTAACAACCCCACCCTAAAAACCAATTCTGAAGTCAATTGGGTGATTGAAGATTCCGATCCTGATATTAAAGAATCGGGACTTCTGTTTGAGGAGATTACAGGGCTAAAATTCAATTACCTCAATAACAAACGCCTTTCCTAATCCGATTAGGATGGTTTAATTAACTTCAATTTCTTTGAAGTTTTAGCCTCTTCCAGCAAATTCTGTTTGAAGCTGTTCAACAAAAGCGTTTTCCGGTTAAGCAAAATATATTGTTTGATGTTTGCCCGTTCAAAATTCAAAGGAGAGAGCCCATTTTTAATTTTTACATCTTTTATTTTTAGGTAATACATGTAATTCTCATCCTCAAATACAACAACCTTTCCTGTAAACAAGCTGAAATCAGGTTCCTCCGCCAATTTGGGAATTTCCTTTCGGATATCGGACGTGTAAAGCCAGGTGCTGTCGTTCAGAAAAAAATTCTCGGCGTTCTTTGAGCACAACTCCACCAAAATGTCTTTATCCTTTGGGGTATGAGCCTTTAGTAATTTTTTTATCTTTTCAAGGTCGGGAGCCTGAATGGGTACTTTAATGTAGTCAACCTTTACAATATTATCTTTAAGTACAAAATTATCGTGGTGAAAATTATAGTACTCTACGATCTCCTCCTCCGTTATATTGGTATCAAGGTTAGCTTCAATGATTTTGCTTAGATACAGATGACTGAGTAGGTTTCGTTTGTAATCCTCCACTTGTTTGCTGATCTGGGCTTCTTCTTCACCAATGTTCTGCTGAGCTTCAAGATAGATCAGAGTTTCACCTGCCCAGGTTGAAATGATCCTCCGCGCTATTTCAGCACTGTCCTTGCCAGAATAGGTGCTCTGGAACATCTGCATAAATTCAGTTTTGCTCAACACTTCATTATCTACCCTTGCAACCAGTGTAGTTTCATCAACAGGGATTTCAGGCGCTGTTTCTGAACAGGCCCCAAAAATTGAGATCATTACAACGAATTGGAGGTATACAGAAACAGGTTTCACCAGATTAAAGCTAGGGTTATAATTCAAATTCTCAAAACAGACGGCATTTAGGGACATAAAAAAACCGGTTAAGCTGTTGTTAACCGGTTCATTTTTTCTTGGGCCTTATTTAATTGTGCTCAGCACGTCCTCGTTAAGTTTTACCACATACTTTTTCCTGAGGTAATCCAACCATTCTGTTTCAAGGAAAACCTGGTAATCGGCAGTGGCGTTGCCCCTGCACTCAGCCAGTGTTTTAGGTGATTTTGGAAGGACGCTGTTTACAACATACACCAGAATTTTATTTTCTCTTTCCTCTTTAAAATCTGTGGCATTGATTCCTTTTGCCCAACCTGAATCCACATTTTTGTTCTCGCCTTTCAAATACATGATGTTTTCTACAGTGACATTGAGCTGCGACTTTTTATTTAAGGTTTCTGTAATCTCCTTTTCCGATTTTCCTGCCTTATACAGTTTCCTCAATTCCATGGCCACTTTATCATTCAGGCATTTGTAAATCGTCACATCCGCCCTTTCTTCCCAAAGGTATTTGGTTTTATGGCCTTCATAATATTGGCGCAAACCGGCTGTGTCTTTTACAGCCCTGCTCCACACCTTTTGATCAGTAAGATCGAACAGTAAAATACCATCCCTGTACTCTCGGTATAAATTGGCAAATTCAATGTATTTTGTTTCAAGCTGTGCATCTTCAAACGCAACCACCATATCATTCACCCAGTTTCTGTAAATGCTTTTTACAATCTCAAACACATCGGTTGGCGATCTGAAAGTCATCTGGCTTTCAAGGTATTTTGCGAAATCGTTTTGTTTGTAGGATTTTCCACCCAACTGAAACAGCTCCTTGTTGCCAAGTTTTGCTGCTCTGTCTGCTTTCCAGGTGGCAGTAAGATATGTGCTGTCCACCACTTTTCTGAAAGCCTCCATGGCGGCTGGAGATTCCTTAAACAGGTTTTCTTTCTTCACTCTGGCAATCAATGCCGAGCGCCCCATTTGAGAACGGCTATCGCGATTGACACGTGATTTTAATTCGCTCTTAACCTCATCAAATGGCGCCACGGTTTTTAAATTCACACGTTTGATGATGTGCCAGCCGTATTGTGTAAGGACTGGCAAACTGTAATCGTTGTTGTTTTTCAAACCAAAGGCAGCGTCCTCAAAAGCCTTAGGCAAACGACCTGCCTTAAATGGCTGCAATTGCCCTCCTCTTTCGTTGCTTTGTTTATCATCGCTGAACTGACGGGCCAGTTCAGCGAAATCACCACCCGCAACCAGCTTGGCATACAATTCATCAATTTTCAATTTTGTATTCTGTTTGTCCTGCTCGGTAGCGTCTTTTGGCATCTTCACCATGATGTGAGCTACCGTTATCTCTCCTTTGCTTACGCGACGATCGGTTGGTTTTAAAATGTGGTACCCAAATTTTGTACGCACGATTTCGCTTAATTGACCAATTGGTGTGGTATATGCAGCTGTTTCGAAGGGGTATACCATGTCCAGCACAGAAAAATAATTCAAGTCCCCTTTATTGTCAAGCACTGAAGGATCGTCGCTGGTTTTTGGGGCAATGGCCACAAACTTATCTTCATCCAGTTTATAATAATCCTGAAGATTTTTAATGGACTTCATTTTGATCTTATACAAGGTGCTGTCTTTCCCCTTCAACTGGCCTGATATGGCCTGGGTGCTTCTAAGAAGTTTATCGTAATTGCTGATCTCAGCAGGTGTTGGAAATTTTCCCATGATGGCGCTACGGATCAGGTTTGCTCTGGTCCAGGCTTCAAGAGTATCTTTTGGTAAAGCGGTTTCTTCCAAACGAATTAATATATGACTGGCCCTTACTTCCAGCTTCATGCGTTCATAGGCCTCGCTTAACAAGGCCTCGTTTGTGTTTTTATCTGTTAAATAAGGCGCGGCCAATTGCCTCCGATAACCGGCCAGTTCATTTCTGAATGAACTTAGGGTATCCAAACCCAAACTCTCAGCCTCAAACACTTTACTTTTGAATAAAGAAAAAAGTTCAACATACTCTTTTACTGAACGGGTATTCGCCTGGGTTTCACGACCGCTATTTTTGCGGTAAACCGCCTCAAATTCCGATTTTTTTATCGGGCGGTCATTGATCGTCATCACCACAGGATCTTGGGCCTTCATACTGAAAAACGGTCCCATCAAAGTGCATGCAAGTACTAGTGCTTTATTCATCATAAGTCAGAAAATTTCGGCAAATTTAGTTTATTTCAGATTACTTAAGGACCTCCGCCAGTTTTTCCTCAAGCGCGGCTCCTCTTAGGTCTTTGGCAATGATCTTGCCTTCTTTATCAATGAGGTAATTTGCCGGGATACCGGAAACGCCATATAGCTTTCCGACTTCATTCCCCCAGCCTTTAAGGTCGCTCAATTGGGTCCAGGCCAGCATGTCCTGTTGTATGGCCGCCAACCAGGCCTCACGGTTAGAGTCCATAGAAACGCCAAGTACGGTAAAGCCTTTGGATTTGTATTTATTGAACGCAGCTACCACGTTGGGGTTTTCCATGCGGCAGGGACGACACCAACTGGCCCAGAAATCCACCAGAACATACTTTCCTCTGAAATCACTCAATTGCACCATCTTCCCGTTTGGATCGGCCTGCGTGAAATTTGTGGCCTTGTAACCAACCATGGTTCCCTTTTTATCATCGATGCGCTTTTGGGCGGCCTTAACATTTGAATTGTCTTTCATGGAAGGATCCAGATAACTCAATGCCTCCTCCACTTCTGTCAGGGGGATGTTCGCATTATTGAGGTCCGTAGCCAGTATGTGTGCGCTCATGGCCGATTTAGGGTGAGTTTTGACAAAGTTCTTTAATCCTGTAAGGTATTGTTTATTCAGGTTTTCAAACTCGTTGCGGATGGCTGTTTGTGCGTTGTAATCCCCTTTCTGGGCAGCTTCAGTAAAATCATTCTGCATGCGTTGCTGAAGAACAATAAAATTATTGATCATCATTTTGTACTCCATGTAATCATTTTGTGTGGGACCTGCATTGATGCTCGAATACATAATGGAATCGCCTCCCAGCAACTTAATTTTTACCGGGGTTTCATCAACAAAAAATACAACATTTGGCTGTTGTGCAGCTTCGCGACCCAAGGTAATCCAGAACATTCTTGGCTCAGTAAGTTTAGACTGGAATTTAAAACTACCCTTAGTTACTGCCAGGGAATCACTGAAACTTGTCTCGCCTTCCTGATGATGCAAATAAACATAACGCTGTTCGCTGTTTTTTAATTCCCCCTCAAGTTTAACCGGAAAGGTCTTTACAGTTGATTTTTGGGCGAAAGAGGTTAAAGAAATGAATAAGGCAAAAATGAAAAATCGATTAATCATGGGATAAAATTAGTGCTTAACAAATATAGCCAAGTGCAATTGAGCACTGGAGGGGTTTTACAAAATTTAACCTTTGAGGAGGCGCGAGCAGACATAAAAAAACCCCTTCGTTTGAAGGGGTTCTTAAGTGCTTAAAATTGCCAGAGATCGTGTTCGAATCGAAAAATATCGCCCTTAATCCGGTCAGACTCCAATAATGCGTCAATGCCTTTGGAATACATCTCTATATCCCTGTCGTAAACGTTGGTTTCCTTTTTAATGCTGCTGGCAAATTGCCTCTTCCAGAAAACGTCTTCAAATGTTCTTCTTTCGCTATCGTTTTTCGGATTAAACACCTCATGTTTTGCAAAATAAGGACGGCAGGCTGGAAAATACACGTAAAACTGATTAACGGCTCCCAAATCTTCTTTTCCCTTGAGCATGGCAGCAAAACCCAAACTAAGAATACGAACTTCCAGAACTGATTTTTGTTTGTCAAAAAACCAATCCTCCTTAATGTGTAATTCGGCAAAATTCTGATACAACCAGGTTGAATCCACGGCCCCGGCTACTTTGGTAAAATAAGACGATCCATCTTCGAGGAACAACTCCTGTTCAACAGAATCACCTACAAGCACCATTTTTCCACGGATCTCAGCCTTTTCAATCGGAACAAGAAACTCTTCGTCCTTAAAAGCGATAATTTGACCTGAAAGCACGTATTTGGTTACCAATTGCATCAGGGAAATACGACTTACAACCGGAGTGGTAGGATAATACAACACTTGATTGATCTTCTCTCTCATGTCTACAACCCTCCAGACCCTCTTTTCCCAATTCACATCCCCTTCACGCAGATGGGTATATGGAATCACGCGGCGGTTCACTGCATTTTCCTTATCGTAAACACCATCTTTGTAGTCGCCGGGTTGAAAAACGCCGGGTTGAGCAAACAAACCGCCTGTTAAAAGAAACAGGAAGAGAACAGGCAGAAATTTTTTACGTTTTAACATCATTGTTGTGTGTTTTATCTGATCACTTTAATACCAACGGTTGAATTGTGCAATTTTTGGTCCGGACCCTTCACCTTGGCATCAATGTATATTTTAGAGCCTACATCGGCATTTGAGAAAAGGCTTTTGGCCGCGGCGTCAAGATTACTTCCTTTACCGCCGGCTACCATAACTTTACCTCTTACTTTACCGATAATCTCGTATTCCAGTACAATATAATTGGCCTGAAAGTCAAAACCACTGGCTCCAGCACCAACAGAACCTGCTGTTGAGAGCTCTCCTTTTTTCATTTCAGATGGAGCAAACTTACCTGCAACTTTTAACTCCGGTTTAGGAAGTGGCTTCACTTTAAACTTAAACGGTGCACCCTGAGGTCTCACGCCATCTTTTGTTTTTGCAAGCACCGTAACCAAACATTCTCCTGGCCCCGAGAAGGAAAGTTCATATTTTCCAGGTGCTTTTTGAACAGAGCGTACTCCGGCTCCACTCGGTGAAATACTTACGTCAGCTGGCGCAATACCTGCCGCAGAAGCTGAAACAGGATTAGGCACACCGGCATAAAAAACATTCATAAAATCAGCTGAAACAACCCCTGCAGGAGGAGCTACTTTGTACCCACCATCAAAGTTGAAATACTGAAATGATCCATCGGGCTTTTTAAATTTAATTACACCTTTGTATGTTTGATCTCCAACACCACTGGTGTTTACCTTGTATTTACCACGGCCCTCAAGAATTGGCAATGGGGTGCCTTTTGCACCAGTACTGGCTTGCAAAGAGTCTATTCCCATCATTACTTCCATATCACCATCACCTAGTTTAGAAAAGGCTGCAGAAAGAAAGATATCTGCCTCATAAGCCTGACCTGCCTGAATGTATGAAGAAGGAGCAATGATTCCGGCAATCAAACGGTCTGGTTTAATTGACAATTTACCACTGGCTGCTGAAAATACCTGCAATACTTCGGCCTCGGCGTTTTTTACTTCCACCTGCATTTTGCTCAGATTCGCAATTACCGCCGCCATAGGCAAGTGGTAAATGTTCTCTATTTCCCAGGTCATTTTAATACCGTCCTCTACTTCACCACTGCTGTGGGGTTTAAGGTCGTTTAATTTACGTTTTAGGTTGTCAAAATCTGCAGGAAAAAGGCGTTGCCCTTCGGTCTTCTGCATTTTTTCAATCATGGCCACCAAATCATTGGAAAGTTTTTCCAGGCTGGCCTTTAGTTCTGTTGCAGTTAATGAACCTGAAATCGGAGTGGTTGGTTCAGAACCCAAAAGTGCATACCCCGGGTCATCATAATTGTCATAATTTTCTGTGAACTTCAATTGCATAGTATCTGCAGCAGCTGGATTCTCAGGTTTTTCAGTAGCAATCAGTACTTTTTTCTTTACATCCTCAATGTATTTAATCATCTCGTTGAACATTTTCTGAGCTTCGAGCGATTTTTCGTAATAAGGGCGGGCACCGTTGTTTCCTTCCAAAGAAAGTTTAAACGCTTCAGAAATACGTTTGTTGTTTTCTGAAAGGTTATCCCTCGAGCGCTCCATGCTCTCATTCACACGTATGTATCCCTTGAGCACCGATTTGGAAATGTTTAGTGCTAAAAGGGCCGTGAGCTCGAGGTACATCATGCCTATCATTTTCTGCCTTGGGGTTTCTTTGCCGCCTCCCATATTTTCTTAGTGTTGTGTGTTAGTTAGTACTTGAATGGTTAATAAACAGGCGTTATGAGCGTACATTCATGGCGCTTAACATGTTTCCATAAACCGTGTTAAGGGCAGTAAGGTTATTTGACAAGGATGCCATTTCCTGACGGTATTTCTTAGTATCGTCAATGGAATCGTTCAGGTTTCTCATGAGTTCACCTAATCCGTCATAGAATTTCGTAGTCGCTTCAAGATTGGTTCTGCTGCTTTGCAACTGCAATTCATAGGTTGCGTTCAATGCCGAAAGGTTTTTAGAAACCATGTTCATGGATTCACCAATTGAAACTCCGGCATCGTTAGCCTGAGCCAATGAAGAAATAGATTCTGCAGCTTTGCTGTATGTATCAGAGAGGTGAGACACGTTACTGGACGCTTTTTTCACGTTGTCAACGTATTCATTGGTGGCCGCTGTTGCATTGCTAATGTCCGCAATCTTATTGGCACTTTCGCCCAAATTACGCATTCCACTGCTTAAACTTTCAATCAATTCAGGACCGATTTTGGCATCTGCCAAAAGATTATCCAATTGAGCGGTGATAGGCAAATTACTATCGGTATCGTGTTCACGAATCTCTTCGTGTCCCATACCTGCCAATTCCGGATAGGCCAAAGTCCAATCCACGTCTTCATGCGGAATGTCCAATCCGAAAAGCACAAACAACAGTGCCTCGGTACCAAGTCCAGCAATTAGAGCAGCAGATGCCCCAGGCCAGTGCATAATTTTAAATAGGGCACCAATAATTACGACTGAGGCACCAAAACACGAGGCCAGGTGTAAATACCTTTTAAAACCCGTTACTTTTCCTAATTTGCTCATAGTGTGTTCTTCGTTTGTTTGTTTTAGTTAGTTG
>Ga0154020_10003994_pt1 | contig 17618 bp, 12 predicted proteins | sample Klosneuvirus_201_FD_109709 | JGI IMG/M metagenome (GOLD analysis project Ga0154020, IMG submission 109709) | Active sludge microbial communities from wastewater, Klosterneuburg, Austria - Klosneuvirus_20160825_MG | ecosystem: Engineered > WWTP > Aerobic digester > Activated sludge | place...
AAACCTGTTCCACATCCCGAGCGAGTTCTAGGCCGCATTATTCCTAAGGGAATTTCGCGATGGTTCTTCTTTGATGCGGAGGCAATAGGCGAGCTTGAGTTGTCCGGTAGTGAAGAATTTCGATTATCGCTCCGAAGGGTGCTTGGTTTTGAGTTGGTGGATGGCCTGATCGAGGATCTGGAGCTTTGCCTTCGCAAGCGACAACGCAATCTTGCAAACCTCGTGAATTCGGACGAACTTGCTGCAATCCAGACCGATATCGACAGTCTTTCGCAGGTGATACCCGGGCAGAAGGAGCGGTCTGCAGTCCTCGAAGCGCAAGTCAAACTGGCGGACGACGAGGTTTCCCGGATTGACGGTCAATTGCGAAACCTACCTAAGAGCAAGCCGCTTCACGAGCAACGTGCAAAGCTCGATCAGCGGCGCAAGTCCCGCGTGGCTGCGAAGAGGGAGCTACAACTAGCAGAAGCCGCCTTCCTTGGGGAGGTTGCCCCTGCCGTCCTAGGCTTTACGCGCGCGGTGGCATTCGAAGGTCAGCTTCCCGTCACGGAGAACACGGGAAAGCTCCCGGCGCCGTACAGCGATCAGCTTGTGGAGGACATTCTTCATACCCACCTCTGTGTATGTGGAAGGCCCGTCGAACCTAACACCGCAGAGGCTGAGAAGATTCATGGACTGCTTCACAATGCTGCGACAGGAACATTTAACGCGCGCGTACGCAGCGTTCAGTACTTGCTGAAGGATATTCAAGGAACACGTGATAGATACGAGGATTCGACCGCCCGATTTATGCACCAGCTTTTGGAGATTGACTCTGAAGTAGCCGCCATTGACGAAGAGCTGGTGGAGATCAGGCAAGAGCTGGAGAGGATTGACGAAGACTCCATTCGGAACCTCGAAGCTGAGCGGGGCAAAGCTCAGAGCAAATACAGAGAACTCGAGCGTCAGCACGCCATTCTGGTCAATCGAACGCAGGAAAATGAGAGAGATCTAAAGGACCTGCAACTTCGTTACGACAACGCCGCCAAGAGGCTGGGACACGGGAGCACAGTCAAGAAGGATGTCGAGAAAATCCAGCGACTCTCCAAGTACATTGATGCAACCCTGAAAGAACAAGAACGGAGGGCGTTGATATTGCTAGGGATAGAACTGAACAAAATACTCGACCTCTATCTCACCAAACGTTACCGGGCTCAGATTTCATCTAAAACCTATCAGGTTTCCTTGCTAGATGAGAAGGGGCGAGAAGTCGGGAGAAGCACGGGCGAAGGACAGGTATTGAAGTTCGCGTTTATCACGGCGGTGATTGCGCTAGCCGGACGCAAGACTCAGGAAAAGATCGACTTTATGGCCGAACCGACCGTTGCACCCCTCGTGCTCGATGCGCCGTTCTCGGCGCTCGATCGGGAATATCAAATCGCCGTCGCACGAAACATAGCAGATCAGGCGACTCAACTTGTCCTGCTCATCTCCTCGGCCGCTTGGAGTGAAGGCGTATCAGATGCATTGGAGCCCCATGTTGGCCGTCGGTACGTCCTGATTTCCCGACAAAGCGGTCCCCGAGGCAAGAAGCCGATCAAGGAAATGCTCATCAAAGGTAAGAAAGTCACGCTCAACGAGTATGACTCCGATCGTGACGAAGCAGTCATACGGGAGCTGAAGTAATGGCTGCTCAAAATCTCTTCACCGCGAGCCGAACTGTCTATTGGCCAGCCGAGTTTGCGGACTTGGTTAACATGCTCAAGGGGATGGATCCAAAGGGCCAGGCTACCCATCCGCCTTTGTACCGATACAACACCGGTCCGATGGTACTGGCCGCGGTTTTGGGCTTGTACCACGGAAGGGAGCGAGAAGTTGGCAACCAGCGGCAGGAAATCAGCACCGATACATTTGAGTCACAGAAGTTCGGGAACTCGCCACTCTCTTCTTTCATTCTATTGATTCCACTTCTCGGCACGCAGGATGTGAATCTCCTGCGTCCAGAGCGGGAAGAAGAGCTCATTCACAAATTTGAGCGCTATGCTGCCGGCGGATTCGAATACCTCCGAAGAGTGCTGACCACTAGTTCCGATTCGACGGGCCAGCAAGTCATCAGAGGCGAAATCGAACGAGCATTGACCATGACTGACATAGAACAGGTATTGACGAAGATCGGCAATGCCGAAGCGCCGTCGCACTAGACCGCCTCGGGAAGGGCACGCACAACGAAGGCCATCGCATCCTGTCGCAATTGCGCAAACGTGGAGGAGTCGCGCGTACTGAAATCCTCTGCCACCACGACGCACTGTTCGGCGAATTTTTGGAGCGGCCTTCCGAAGTGGCCTTGGAGGGAAAAGGGCTGTGGCGAATGATGGACATCACGTTCTCCCTTATTCCTGGCTCGACTACATGTCGGCGTCGGCAAGCTGGAACATTTTCCCCGGTCGTTCGCCTTGGTGGTGAGTGGCCAGCTGCTGTGCATCGGAGAAGCAGGACCAATAGAGGCACGGCGTCGGCTACCGACCAGTCGATGGCGTTCTGTTCGCGTTCTTTGCCAAAGGCTCTAGATTCGCGAAGCGCGAGTCCGAAGATCAGAGGTCTCACTCCCCTCCGTAAGCTTCCCCGCCTCGACTCACCGTTCCTTAGTGCGCTAGCCGCTATCACAATGATTGGCGGCATCTCCCCTGAAGCATGGGCCGCGTCGATCCATGTTTGCATGCCAGCTCATCGGAAAGTCGCTCCCCGTTAGTAAGTACATGTAACATCTCTTAATGTTCTTGGGAGGAGCAGAACTACGCTTCCACGTAGCGGGCGTCTCGGGGAGCAACCCCCAAGGGAATGCATTTCCCCGGGGCCGTCTCTTTGATTCGCTAAGTAGCAATGCTTAGAGTGAGGGGCAGAATGCAGCTAAGCAAAGCCGTATGTCGCCGGTCAGCTGTCGAACTTGGCATCACATGAGGGAGTGCAGAATGATAAAGCCTGTATCGAGGAAGGCGATCACGGACCTAGTGGCCCAGGTTATGCGCGTCCAAAAGAAGTATGCACACGAACAAGTTGGCGTCAGAAACGATCGGCGTAACGAGGTCAAGAAGATCGTGAACCGCGTCGCGAGCGAGCTGGAGCAATTGGATGGAAATTAGGCACTTACGACTTCACGACTTCCGCCAGTTTTATGGGGAACAGCTCCTCGAGTTCTCGACTGACCAAAGGCGAAATGTCACTCTGATCCATGCCGAGAATGGTGTGGGAAAAACCACTCTACTGAACTCCGTGTTGTGGACTTTTTTTGGTCAAGTGACAAATCGCTTTGAGCAGAAAGAGCGCATCGTTAACTTCGAAGCGGAGAAGGAAGGGCGTCGAGCTGCATCCGTGGAAGTATTGTTTGCGCACGAAGGTCATGACTACTTGGCCATTCGCTCCCACCGTTTAACTGACGGAGGGCATGCAAAGCAGACGTTCTCAGTCATGAAAGTTGGGCAGAACGGTGCCTATGATGGTCCGCTACCTAACCCGGACTCGTTCATAAACTCCGTAGTTCCTGCGGCAATGGCGCCGTACTTCTTCTTTGATGGTGAGCAGGCCGAGACGTTTTCTGCTGAGACTAACCGAAAGGCCATCGCGGCGGCCATTCGCGACATCCTTGGATCGACGCTTATAGAGAATGCAATGGGCGATCTCGAGTACTTGGCCCGGAAATTCAATGAGGAGATCGGCGACGAATCTGGCGATGCACTTATCGCAGAGAAAGAACGACTGATATCAGAGCTTGAGAAGCAACGTGATCATCGCAATGACCGCATCGCACAGCTAGAGGCAGCGATTCAGTCGATCTCAGATCAGACCGCGGCTATCGTTGCAAAGTTAGCGGAGGCGCGAGAAGCCGCGGATCTTCAGCGCCAGCGAGACGAAAAGAAGCATCAACTCAATACAGTAGAGGACCAACTTAGGGAAACTCAGACAGAAATTCTGCGTTGGATCGCGACAAAGGCCGTGACTGCGGTATCGGAGCGCCTCATCTCTCAGTCCTTGGACTTCATAGATGAGGAAAGCCTGAGGGGAAGAATTCCGAGCCCGTACAATGAAAACTTTGTGAAGGGTTTACTCTCTGCCCAGCGATGCGTTTGCGAGCGCCCTCTGTTGCCCGCCACTCATGAGTGGCGAGCCATTTCGGCGCTCCTGTCAAATGCCGCGAACGCTGAAGTCTTGAGTCGCATTGTTCGCGTCCGCGCTCGAATCACGGTCTTGAAGGAGCACCGCCGCGATGCTCCTGCGTTGCTCACGGCATCGGAAGAAAAGCTGGCCAGACTTGGTACGCAGCGAAACTTGCTTGAAAGGGAGATTGAGGAAATCGGCAGAAAGATCGCCAACTTACCGGTCGCTGAGATCCAAGAGCGCGAGCGAGCGCGGCGGGATCTTGAGCGTGACCTGGAGACCAAGAAGACAGAGCGCATTCGTGCCCAACGCGACAACGAAATTGCTCAGGTAGAAATCACGCGTCTTAACCGAGAGGTCGGAGACCTTGCCCTGCAGAATATCAAGGTCCGCGGTCTCGTGGCGCGCCGCGAGCTCTCATCAAACGGCGCGGAGTTGCTTCGCGCCTTCCTTAGATCCAACGAAGATACTGCGCGCAAAGAGATTGAGGCAGCTGTCAACCGCGTGCTAGAGACAACCACGAGGCGGCACTACAGATTTGAAGTGGATGACTCATTTCAGATACGGCTTCTCTTTGCCGACGGCACTGCTACTCCAAAGAGTGGCGGCGAGAACCAGATGATGAGTTTGGCTTTTCTGGCAGCGCTGGTTGAGTATGCCAAGAGGCGATCGGAGGGTGATGAAGGCGGGCTCTTCGTTCCCGCGACGGTTGCACCGTTGATTCTTGACTCCCCCTTTGGACAGCTTGACAACAACTATCGGCAGGCTACCGCTCAGTTCATACCGTCAATGGCACCGCAGGTTGTGCTGCTTGTTTCAAGCTCACAGGGACGAAAAGAGGTGTACAGCGCCTTGCAAGACCGTATTGGCAAGGAATATGTTCTCGTTGCCCACAACGTTCAGGAACGAGGAGGAAAGTCCGAGGATGTTCTCAGCATCGGAGGAATGCAGATCGCGACGACACTGTTTGGTCGCGAACGCTCGATGACCGAGATCCGAAAGGTGCAGTCATGAGAAACGTCCGGCGTCCAGAGTCACTCGAGCCCCTAGTCAAGCGATTCACTGACGCTCAGCATCCAGTTACCGGGCGGCCGATGTTTGCCACGCTGCGAGAGTTTCTTTGCTTTGCCGCTGTCCTAGGCTTTGGCACTGGAAAGAGGATCGCTTTGGACGGCAAGCTCATCGAGCTGGACGGACGCGTCTTTGACACCCATGAGCAGTCTCGAGACATTGTCTATTTGATCGCCCTTGCTGAATCGCATAATGCAGACGTTCTCCTGCCTGAGAGAGAAGACGAAGCCGTCGGTATCTTTGAGGAATATATCGTATCCGGCATGCACGAGCTCGACCTTTGGATGAAGGAGTGCCCGGACGACCACATCGGAGATCAGGCAATACTGACTGCCCTGCGGCGAAAAGGGTTCTTTGGACAGTCTGACAAGTCGATTGAGCAAGTGCTCGACGACGTAGAGTTCTGAACCGTGCGGTCACGATTGCACTGCTAAAGCCCGTGCTGAAGGACTTTGCCTGGAAGGGCGTGTATCGCTCGGATACCTCCAACTTGATGGAGGACTTTTACCTTCCAGCTCTACGTCGTTCGATTGCCTACGACAGGGCGGTTGGATATTTCTCGGCGACGATGCTTTCCTATGCGGCGCAGGGTGTCTCCGCACTTGTCGAGAACGACGGTCGGATGCGCCTTGTCTTCGGCGGGGAACTTGAAGAGTCTGATGCTGCGGCCATAGCTGATGGATACGAGCAGCGCGAGCTATCCAATCGCCTTGGCAAGGCCATGGTCGGCATTATCAACGACCTTGCGGACGCATTGACCCATCAGCGTTTGGCCGCGCTGGCCTGGCTGATCGCAAATGGGCGTCTGGACATTAAGGTCGCCCTCAAGCGTCGGGGAATGTATCACGAGAAGATCGGGGTCTTTACGGATGCGATGGGAGATCAGGTTGTATTTCAAGGGTCAGCGAACGAGACTACGCATGCGTTGCTCCCTGACTTCAATTTTGAGTCGATCAATGTTTTCCCATCCTGGCGTGCTGAATTGAAGGACCACTTCCAGCCGTACATCGACGGTTTCGAGCGGCTGTGGCAGAACGTGACGGCTAACACCTTAGTACTTGATTTTCCAGAGGCTGCACGTGAGCGTTTGGTCAAAGTAATGGTGCGGAATGCTCAGAAGCCAAGTGCTGAAATCGAGCTAGATGTTTGGCGGCGACTGGTGAGTCCCCTTATTGCGCGCGAAAGCGCACAGTCTAGCTCACCACTGATTCCGAAGACATACAAGGGCGCGTTGTTTCGTCTTGCCGACCATCAAAGGGCTGCGCTCAACTCCTGGAAAAGCAGGGACTTTCGCGGCATCCTTGCCATGGCCACGGGATCTGGAAAGACCGTCACATCGATCTACGGACTTGTCCGGCTGTTTGAGAGCGCCGAGCGACTCTTCGTCATCATTGCTGTCCCGTATCAGGCGTTGGCCGACCAGTGGCTTGATGAATTGGCCATATTTGGAATCGATGCCGTCCCGTGCTACGAGACGACAGCAAACTGGGCTGATCGCTTGAGTCGCGAGGTGACTCACTTCGTAACGGGCGCGTTACGCTTTGCCGCGTGCGTGGTCGTCAACCGAACTCTTGCCTCTGAGAACTTCCAGCAGCGAATAGCGAGAGTTCCGGGTGACGTGCTGGCATTTCTCGGTGACGAATGCCATCACCACTCTGGTGCGGCCGTATCGGCAGCGCTGCCGCAAAGCGCGAGGATTCGCCTGGGCTTGTCGGCAACGCCGAGACACTACCTGGATGACGCACGAACTGCAGTATTGACGAAGTACTACGGTGACGTGGCCTACGAATACAGCATGGCTCAGGCGCTCCAAGACGGAGTATTGACACCGTATCGCTACTACGTCCACTTTGTCGAGTTGACGACAGAAGAGGCTGAGACGTACGTTAACCTAAGCGATCGGATTGCGTTTCTGGCCCAAGGAGGCGAAGCCGAGGACGCTGACGCCGTGCAGGGGGATGCGCTTAAGCTGCTGCTCTTCAAGCGAGCTCGGCTGCTTGGGAACGCAGAGAATAAGATCACGCTGTTTCGCCAGCTGATCTCTAGGAAAAGTCCTTCACCGTTTCACCTGTTTTATTGCGGCGATGGTGTTGATGACGATGCTGAGGACGGCATGGCGCGCCAAGTCGACCGAGTCTCAAAGACGCTCTACGAAGCCGGTTGGAAAGTCGCCCACTTCACTGCGCGGGAAAACGCCGCTGCGCGGCGGTCCACACTTGACAGTTTCAAGATAGGTCTGCTGCATGGTCTGGTGGCGATCCGTTGTCTCGATGAAGGCGTAGATATACCGGACTGCCGACAAGCCTACATCCTGGCCAGTTCAAGAAATCCGAAGCAGTTCATTCAACGGCGCGGTCGGATTCTTCGTCGGGCACCGAACAAGGAGTTCGCGGTCATCCATGATTTGCTGGTTTCTTTGCCCGATGGCTCGACTGACGGTTTGGCATACTCACGTCGTTTGCTGGTCGCTGAACTCCAGAGAGTGGCTGAGTTTGGTCGCCTCTCGACTAATCGCGACGAGGTATACGACGTTCTAAGACCTCTTCTCCAGCGGTATGACCTTGAGCACCACTTTGTATGACCGCCGGGCTGCAGGCGGTCGTCTTCCTCGACTTCGATGGGGTGCTTCACCCGAGGAATGCTGCGTCGTCCGTTGAGATGTTTCGTGGATTACTTTTTCTAGATGAGGCCCTGGGCGACTCCGAAGATGTTGGAATCGTAATTACATCTACGTGGCGACACTATCCGCAGGACCTTGCAGAAGCCATCGGCAGGTTTCCAGCAAGACTTAGCCGCCAAATACTTGGATCTACGCCTGTGCAGGGAGGAAAGGTAGCGCGCGAGGATGAGATATCTGGCTGGCTCAATAGCGCGTCCATCGCACCAGCGAAGGCATTAATCCTGGACGATGAGCCAGAGCTGTTCAAGCTCCTATTCGATCAGCTATTGGTCGTTGATGGTGCCGTGGGGCTGACCGGGAAAGATGTGTCTGCAATCCGCATCGCCCTTGTTGGGTGTCGCCAAGCGTGAGCCGGGCAGCGAAGAGGGCAGTCGATGAGGACGCCCGAGTGGCAGACTAGATGTGTTACGCACCAGCTGCTATTGCTTCATGTGTCAGTGCCTCCATCAATGAGTCCTTTCGGGTCACTAGGTAAGACAGACCTCGATGAACGTGTTGCGTCAACACTTGGCGAATGCCTGAAGGAGTGATTGCAACCCCATCTGACAGCGCTCGTATGATGAGTAAGTTGAGATAAGTTGATTCCGCCTCACCAGCGAACGTCCGCCAATCAATCTCGACCCCCCCGGTGAACAAGATCGTCTCTGCTGGGACATGCGACGAATTGGCCAAGGACGCTATGAGTGCATGCCGGCAGATGACGTTGTAATGCTCAATCCCCGTGCGGCGCTTGAGTGTGATGAGTTGCTGCTTGGCCGCCGCACTCAGCCTTAGGCGGTCTATCATTGCCATCAATGCTCCACAGTAACCAGCAACGGGCCAGCAGCCGAGCAACGGTGCTCATCAGAATACTCGATAAGGTAGGCCGCTGACGTGTACTTTGACATCTCGTCGTACACCGAACCTTCAACCTCTTCATCCGTAGATAGCACCATGACCTGGTGCGAAACTTTGGCGAAGAAGCGACGGATCAACGCCTCTCGGTGAGTGCGGTCGAGGCGCGCAAGAGGCGTATCTACTACCACAGGGAATCTTCCCTTGCGCTCACGGATCAACGCACTCAACACCGCAACAGCCAACAGCTGCCGTTCTCCTGCGGAAAGTCGTTCCATGGGCAGCTCATGGCCTTCGGCTCCGACGATGCTGACAGCGTAGCTGTCTGGGTCAACATGCACGCTGGTGATAAGTCGCTGCTTGCGCATCAGTCCGCGAAACTCTTCAGTGATCATTTTGGACAGCCAAGTGGCTTTCGAGGCCAATAGACGATCCTTATATACGGAGAGCACGGATCGTGTTCGTTGTCCTGCCGAGATTGCTTTCAGGTCAAGAGCCTGGCCGCGGAACTCTCTACTCATCCGCATGCGAGAAGCATTGAGACGATTGGAAAGGTGCGTCCTGTTGGATTGATGGTCGGTTTGCTGTTGCTGGATGCTTGCAAATTGAGCCTCCGCTTTAGATTGCGCAGCAGCGCGAACTTCTAGTTCGGCCAACATCTCGGCGAGCTGCTCTCCGTGGGGTATTGCGGCGACCTTCCGCTCCATATCTGCAAGGTGAGCGCGGGCTGCTTCCAGCTGTTTAACTGCTGACTGGTAGCGCTTAGCTGCGGCGGACACCTGCGGTTCCATCATTTGGGGATCCTGTGAGTCCGAAAGTACAAGCGCCTTACTGGCAATAGCCATGTACCGTTTGCTGTCAGCTGCTAATACTTGCTTCACTGCAGTCAAAGAAGATGCGGAAACCTGGCTAGTTAGCTCTCGCAGGATTCGTCCGTCGCGGCGCTCAATCTCTGCCATGAGCTGCTTACTAGCCTTTGCCTCGCGCTCCTCATTCCAAAGCGCCTTGTAGCACTTCCAAAGTTCACCGACGTTGGCCAGAGGAGTTAGTGGATCAGCCAGAGCCTCTCGAACCGCGTTCGCCGTCTCATTCACGCGCAAGCGAGCATCCTGTTCCGCTGCGCGAATCTTGGCCGCCTGCTCATAGGCGGCAAGTCCGGACCGCTGAGCCTCTGCCGAGAACCGCTTGTAGGCCGCGCGCGCGTTCTCGAACAGCTCTTGGGCACAGGGTAGCTTCTGCGAAAGGATGTCGACTGCTTCCTCGATCATCAAGTGCTGCCGCTCCAGTTCTGCAAGCTCTTCCCGTGCCGCCTCGTAGTCACTTGAAACCTCCTTTGCGTGAAGGAGGGCGCGTCGCTCGACAGCCATCAGATCCTTTGTTAGCGAGTCAATGCCGCCAATGCCTAAGAAAGCCTCGGTCGCACGCCGTAGCATGTCGGGCAGAGTCTTTGGATTTGCGAGTGCTTCGATCTTTTCGCCGTCGAACAGAAACAACTGAACCAATTCTGCCGGCAGAATGTTGTCGAGATACTCGTCCCATTCTTCACACATCTGAAAGTCTTGCGAACCGTCTCGTTGAACAGTGAGTCGTTCCGACAGTTTGCTTTCACTCAGGATCCATTCGCGAGAAATCGTGATGTCATCGCATTCCCCGTCCGCTTCTATCCGGAGATCAAGGTCGATCCGGGCTGAGCCTTTGGCATCTTGTCTATGCAATCCGCGAATGAGCTGTTCATAGTCGCTTGTACGCGAAGTGCCAAGCGCTTTGGCGCCATACAAAGCGACTTGGAGGCAAGTTAGCAAGGTCGTCTTGCCGCTGCCATTCAGCGCCTTTACAAGGATGATCGGGCGAGAGGGCTGGACTTGAAGGTCCAGATATTGACGCTCACGAAATGGCCCCAGATTCTGAACGCCAATGCCCTTGAAGGTCACCTTGGACATGTGAATTCAGCCCACGACCGACGATGCGCTGAGGATGGGAATCACGGTTTTCGGCGTCGTATCAGCTAGCGCTTCGTCAAGGACAGCGTCTGGGATGTCGCTTCCACCAGAAGGGGCAATGTCGCTCAGATGCGTCTTGGCAAAATCGAGCGCATCTTGCTCGTCCACGAACGCGAATGCCGAAAGGAGCGACTGCAATTGGTCGAGCTGCTTTGATCGTTTCCTGCTCTGCAGCCCACGAAATGCGGTGGCGAGCAGTGTGCGAGTTAGCTTGTAGAGCTCACTTGCACGCTCGGCAGCCACCGCGCCCTCTTCGGTCGAGAGGTTCTCTGCGACCCATTCCTTTGCAACGGTGCGCAGCACTTCGAGGTCGGCAGCATCAAGGGGCATGGCATCGAGTTCTTTTCCCGGGTACGGCGCTCCGATCGCGTCCTCGTAGATGGTCGGGAGGAGATCCTCGATCTCTCCTTTGTCAACAACCCAGAGTCGCCGTATTTCTTGGAGTTCATCTAGTCCGATCAACTCAGCGAGTTCAACGCCCCGTGCATTCCCAGCAATTCGAACTTTCTTCTGGGTCTTCAGTAGCTCTAGAAGCAGCTCGGCTCGGCGCTCCTGCGAGTATGGGCCATGCACGAGTCTGTCATTCAACACGATGACTTTACCGTTCATTCGACGAAAGTCACGCATTGCCCTGTCGTCGACAGCCAGGTAGCGATCGCGGAAGTCCATGATCGGTTGCATCCATCCTTTTGCGCCGTCGTTCTGAATCATGGCGGCCATCGACTTGTCTTGCGTCACCATCGTGCAGACATAGCAGCCAAAGCGACTGTCACCACAACTCGGCGTCGATTTGTCTACAACAATGGGGCACTCGGCGTCGGGTGTTGCTCCACGGTAGATGTCGAACAGGTCTTGGTTACTAATGCCCCAAGGGTTCGGCGTCTGGATGATGTATTCCCATACATCGTCACTAGACCATGACTCGATGGGTAGGTAGACCCAGACGCGAGAAAGCTTCGGATCTTTGTTTCTACTGAGTCGATCTCTCGTACTCGCTTGGTACTGATCGATGACTTTGTCACGCGCGTGACTCTCTCCGCGGCGCTGTCCCAAGACCAGAATAGCCTCACCGTTCGCTTCTGACAGTTCTTGAATAAATTTCGTGGAGGCGCTGATCTTCAGCCTGTCGGTGCACCACCGAAACTTTGGACGTGGTGCAGGGTAGCCTTTGCCGATGAGGTTTACCCAGAAACGGTTTTCGAGGGACGGGGTAAGGCGATGCGGGTGAATGGGCAACCCGAATTTTTGTGCGGCAACATGCATCTGCTTCAGAGAGAGTTCCACCCACGATGCAATTACGGGATTCTCGACGAGGGTGTCCGTGCTGATTACATGGATAGGCTTGAACCGGCGACGCTCTTTGGGAAGTTCGGCAATCGCTGTCCAGATGAGCTGGAGCGAAGCAGTTGAATCTTTCCCACCGCTGTAGCCAATGATCCAGGGTAGTGAGTCCGAGAGGTACAGCTCTTGGATCTCCTTTATGATGAGCTTGGGTGCGATTGGCATAGATTTACTTCTTGGTCGATTTCGCAGGCGATTGGCGAACCGACATATGGGTTGTCTCGGCCGCCTGTTCCTCGGCGGTGAGTTTGAGGCCGAGGACTCGCTTGAGTTCGTTGGCCGTCAGAGTGATATTCTGGCCCGACTTGGACATGGCGCCACCGAGCATCGCCCGACCTTCCCAGACTTGAGCGTTGGTTCGGGACCAGTCGATTTGCCGAAGACGCTGCAGGCGTTTGCAAGCGTCCTGCGGGTATGCGGCGTATAGAGCGCGCCCTACGCGCCCAAGCGCTTGCAGAACGATGGCGTGGCAGTGGATGAAGTCGCGGCGCACCTCCCCAGCAGTCATCTTGGCTTCGCGAACATAAATCCATTCCGGAATCTGCGAGCCCACACACTCCCAGAACTCCTGGCAGCGCTGGGAAGCCTTTGGAAAGTCCTCAAGGTCCGTTTCCGGGATGAACTCAAGTGTCGCGAAGTGAAGCGCGCTCAGAGTGAATAGCTTCCTAGAGCGGGCAGATAGCGTCGATCTTTCCGTCTCAATCAGATTCTTGAATACCGGTGACGTCAGGCTGAGATGCTTAGCCAACTTTGCTGCAGCGTTCCTGTGGTCGTAAAGGATCCCGAGAGACGCTGATGGCTTTACCGCGTGCCTGTTCAGATCCGCAAACATCTGCTGGCACCGGTGGAGTCCGCGGTCAATGAAGAAGACAACCGCGATTGTTTCGTCGCCGAGCTCTGGGGAGGTGGTTAGCGCCGCTTCTATCGCTGCCCTTCGGTGTTGCCCGTCGTTGACGATAAACCTAGCGTCCATCGAGACGGTCAGCGTGCCCATCCGAAACGAAGCTGCACTCTCTTCGCTGATGGGTTCGAAGTTGATCTTGCCGTCTATAGAGGCCGTGATAGCAGAAAAGGTGTAGCTCGCCTTGTTTTCGACTATATAGCGCGCGATTTCCGGTACGCGCCCCTTATTCAAGGTGCGTTGTGCGCGCAATTCAGGAAGAAGTTCTTCGTCGTCGAAATGGAAAAGCTTTGGCAAAAGTCGGAGTGGGCACATAGACACGTAAAACTCTCGTCCAGCCTGCACGCCCCGAATTGCCGGAAAGACGTACGAGAAGTTGCCGCGGGAAGTCAAGTTTGCATATTCCATTGTTTGTATTTTTATATGCAAACGTATGCTTGTCAAGCCTTGAAAGGAGCTGCGCGTTGGCCCCAATTGCTCCCGCCGCCGAGTGCCGCGCCTGCGATCGAGAGGGGGTGCTTGGGAAGCAATGAGGGACAGTCCCGCTAGTCATCGACAGCTTCACGAATCCCAACGCTGTGGAACGAGGCGCCCTGCGCCTGTCTCAAACATCCGAAATGCTTTGCGGGCGCCAGCTGGGGAGCAGCTGACATGTATCGGTAGGTTTCTGCCGTAGCAATACATCCGGTCGAATGGTGTGTTCGCGACGACCCAAGCAGCAACTTCGTACATGTCTTCGTCGGGGACCAAGAAGTCGCAAGCAGCCCCGCCTCTTTCGCAGACTAGCTTTCCGTTTCTTCTGCGTTCGTAGCTCGAGTGCTGATCCAGTCTAGGAGCTACCCGTTTGACAATGTGTTGGCCAAGCTCAAGTCCGCAAAATCCGTAAGTGAGCCGAATTCCCCCGAAGAAGTCGATGACCGGATCGAGTATTTGTGTCGCTAGGTCAAACAGCGCGTTGTAGGTGGCTGGTTCGCGCGGAAGATTGTTGATTCCGATACGCCGCTGGGTTTCACCGCACTCAATGAACGACCGATACGTAAAGTTCGATCCGCAGGCTTGGTCGAGATCGGGGACCCTTTCGCTTCTCGTTAGCCGCATCCCGCTCACGCCCAGGCGCCGAAGCTCTAGTTCAACTCCCAACTTACTCGGCGCTGGTCCAAAGTCGGAATCACCGAGAATGCCCGTTGCTTCAAGTGCCTCGTCGAATGCCAGCTGCTCAGCAAATCCTGGGTAGTTCTCATGCAAGTAACGACTCTTGCGATATAGCAGCGGCTTAGGATGATCCTCAGTGCCGTAATCGAAGAGATCGTAGTCCTGCTTCCTCAAATTCACTTTAATGCGGCGACGTAGAAAAGGAAGGGGGCTCGAGTCGAACTCGTCGAACTCCATAAGCGTGAGCTTGCCGGACGTGATGTGAATCTTGATGAGCTGCACCTCACTCACCGAATTCCACAATATCAACCCGCAGGCGACAAACGCGCGAAGAACTGCAGGCAAGCGCTCGACCATCGACACATGAAGTTGAAGCGAATGCCCGTTGTCTAGCCAACCCCAACCTCCCGCGGCGGCGTGCTGGCAGGCTCGCAATACTTGGTCAGGGTCCGCCGCATCTACGAGCAATCGTCGGCCTGCGCCCTGCGCCGCGCTGTAGTCGCCGAAGAAGACCTTGATGTCCCTCTGCAGGCGCGCCTCTAGCTTTCCGTATGGTCGCCGCCGTGAGAACTGCTGCACTGCCATGAAGAGCCGCATATCGTCCGAACGCGTATTTGCTGCGACGCTAAGCAGAGACTGATCGTAATTGAGGCGTAATAGGCGAAAAGCCTTGGCGAGGCTGCCCACATGGGCCTCTATCTCGACTAGGTTGCGGACTTCCTTGGCCTCAGGCAGGCGCCCGAGTTCAAGAGCGGTAGTCCACAGTGAGTCTAGGTGTACTTGAATCCGGGCGAATTCGTCTGCAGCCCGGGACCGCCATGATGGCCTTGCGACCGGCGTCCTAGACTCTCTTGCCAGGCGATTCGTTCGCGCTTGGACTGCCAAGAGACGGGTAGAGATGTCACGGCTCTGGAAGCGGCCAAAGCTGAATCGTTGTTCGGTACCCCTGTCGGCAAACGCGAATGCAACTCCAGGTCCGACCATGAAGGCCTCTTGGTTAAGAACCTGTTCAATAAAGTCCTTGAACTCGGCTTGAGAAAAGTACTTCTGAAAGGTATTGCGAGAGGTGATGTAGCCATCTCGAAATGGTCTTCCTGGCGGGTCATTGCCATAGAGCATCACTCCAATTGACATGACGCTACGGGCCAACCTGAACGCTTTATGCAGAACATCAATACGCTCGGCTGGATCCTCAATAACGTTCACTACAAATCCCAGGTTTACAACGTCGGCCTCGATGGTCGGCCCGTCTGCGGCAAAATATGGGTCCCACCCGTGTGCCGCAATCCCAGCAGCATTGAGTCCAGAGACATCACCACCCCGTCCACAGCCGTAGTCGAAAACGGTCGCTCCGGGTAGCACAAATCCATGTCTGATTAGCAGCTGAATTGGTGCTGACAGGTTGCTACGCGTCAGAGCCGTCAAGTGTCGCTGGATGGGTCCGGCGCCCGTCTGGTCTAGCCCGGTGAACGAGCGCTCAATCTCATTGCCTAGAGGAATGAAGTCTTCGCCGTTAAATCGGTACCCCTTGCTCTCAATGAGTCGAGTCCAGTTGAGTCTGAAGCCAATTGTAGTTGTGTCATCAAAGAGACCGAATTCTTCTGCAGTCGCCGTGAGACGGGCCCACCTCTCGCGGTTCGGATGTGACGACTGAACCAGTAGCTCTTTGCGATGCAGGATTGGAGGATTGGGCGAATCGCTGTAGGTTCGAACCGTCGGCGCTTCGGTCGAGCCTGGCGCAAATGTCCAACTGGCAGCAAGCTCAGGGAAGGGGTCGTCGTCGAACTCAAGATACGCCAGAAGGGACAATCGTCCAGTCCGGAGGTTTAGCTTCGCGACGTTTGGACATAGCCCTGGCTGCGCGTGCACGCACAGCGCCGCTTGCGCAATTCTTAGGCGTTGCGGCTCGTTATCCAACTCTTCCAAAGATGAGAGATGGATATAGAGATCATCAATGACCTTTTTGCCAATCTTTGCCATGTCCCGGAACAAGTTCGGCTTTGCGGGCCGCGAATTTTTGGCATTCGACTTTCAGAAAGGGGTCGAAAAGGCGCTCGCTCTCCGACCAATCGGAAATGACAATGCTCGGATGAAGAACCTGAACAACGCCGCAATCTACTCGCCAGGAGGACGATCTTCGGGTTGAAACGTGGCTCCGACCACGAGGGGACGAAGTGACGGTGCGACCCAGTATTTCCGGAAGCTTCGCTTTCCAAGACCAATGGAACCTTGCGTAGCGCCGTCCTCTGAACATGCCCGTACCTTCCAACCCTCTAGCACGGCTTTCCTTACCACCTCGGAAATATCATCGGTGTAGACACCTCCTCCGTGCCTGTCCCTGTTCTCAGTTGTAGAAAGGGCAAAGCCGTAACGACCAGTTTGTTTTTGGGCTTTTTTGAAGGGATAGCGCTTTGAGCCATCTTCGCCAATGAGCACAAAATTGTTATCGATTGCAGGCACGCGATTGTTCGCCAGATTGAAAGAGAAGCGCCAAACTTCCTGAATGGTAATTGCCGAGACAGAACTAATTTGATGAAGTCACCACTGGAATCGACTTTCGTCAATACTCCTGCAATTGCCGTCGTCCGTAGCTCAATTGTGGCCACTGGCCGGCTCACGACTTAAGACTCGATCTTCCCTAAAGTCTGCAATACGCCTATTCCTGATTTCCTGGAGCGCGGGAAAATCGAAGCCCATGGCCAAGCTTATCCCCCCCTCTCCGCAAGCACTCGCTTCGCACCCCGGTTCAATCCGGGAAGTCGAGACGTTGACTCTGCTGGCACGCGAGCTTTCGGACGAGTACCGGATCCTACACGGCGTCCATTGGACCCGCGTCAGATCCCGCTTCACTATTTTTGGCGAGGTCGATTTCGCGGTCATCGCTCCCTCAGGCCGCCTCCTGCTGATCGAGCAGAAGTCCGGGGAATTGGTAGAGACCACGGAAGGCCTGGGCAAGGAGTACCAGAGGAAGACCAAGCTCGTCGCCCCCCAGATGGCCCGCTCGGCCGGGGAGCTGATGAGCAAGTTCAGGGAGCTACATGGTGGCGAGAAGCTGAAGGTCGATTCCCTCCTCTACTGCCCCGATCACACGGTCGCCGCCCCCAAGGCTGCCGGCATCGACCCCGATCGCATCGTCGATGCCACCCGTCGCGGCCGCTTGGCGGCCGTCATTCAGGAAATCCTCCACTTGGACGAACCCGCCTCGCCCCTGGCCGACACCGTCTGCCGGTTCCTCGCCAACGAGATCCAGCTCGTCCCCGAGATCGGCGCCACCGTCGGCGAGGCCGAGACCCTGTACACGCGCCTCTCGGGCGGGCTCGCGGAGTGGGGCCGGCGCCTGGACTTCACGCCCTTCCGCCTGCGGGTGGTGGGGACGGCGGGCTCGGGCAAGACCCAACTTGCACTCTCGGTCTACCGGGACGCCGTGGCCACCGGGCGGCGCTCGCTCTACGTGTGCTTCAACCGCCCGCTCGCCGACCACATGACGCAGGTGACGCCCAAGGGCGGC
>Ga0154020_10003995_pt1 | contig 17616 bp, 17 predicted proteins | sample Klosneuvirus_201_FD_109709 | JGI IMG/M metagenome (GOLD analysis project Ga0154020, IMG submission 109709) | Active sludge microbial communities from wastewater, Klosterneuburg, Austria - Klosneuvirus_20160825_MG | ecosystem: Engineered > WWTP > Aerobic digester > Activated sludge | place...
GCTACAAACTCGCATGCGCCGGGCTTTCACTCTGATCGAGCTGCTTGTCGTCATCGCCATCATCGCGATTCTCATCGCCTTGGTCCTTCCGGCGCTCGGCAAAGCACGCCGCTCTTCCAGAGCCACGGTCTGCCTCAGCACGCTGCGCTCCGCAGGCCAGGCCTTCACTCTCTACAACAACGACCACAAAGAGCGCGTCGTCCCCTCGTTCACCATGACCGGCCTGGACACCACAGAGCCCCTCGAAGGCTGGGGGCCGATCCTCGACCGCGACGGCTACATGTCCGGCGCGCGAGAGACCCGCCGCGGCCCGTTTGTCTGCCCCGACACCTTCGACATCGAGGGGATCGCCACCGGTCAGACTGGCACCAATCCCAACAACCCAAAGGGCTGGGTCGACTGGCCCTTTACACGCACCGGCTCGGCCAACGTGCCCACCACCATCGAGAGCCGGGGATTCGGGCGCATCCTTCGTGTGTCATACTGGATCAACGCGCTCAACCCCATCGGGGGCTCCACCGCCGTCGAGCAAGACCTCCACTACACCGGCTCGGTGGGCTATGGCCCCGGCTCTAACGGGCTCTTCCTCGAACAGACCAGGCTCTCCGCCTTTGCCAGGCCCGCGCAGCTCATCGCCGCCGCCGACGGCGTGTATGCCGGCCGACACCGAGACAACAAGCTCGGCACACCCAACTCCCGCATCGGCTACCGGCACGACGGCGCCGGGGGCGGGTCGTCCAACGCCGCGTTCGCCGACGGCCACGCGCGGGCCGTCAGCGCCACCGACTTCCCGCGAGGCACCGGCCCCGCGAACGACCCCGCGGTCGTCTGGGCAGAAAACACCGGCGAGGTCAGCCTCTTCGCCGCGCCCGAGCGCGTCCTCACGAGGCCCTGATCGCGTGACGCCCGCTCACGGCTCCATCAGGCGCATCGCGCCCGGGCCGATCGTGATCGCGTTCTTCCCCTGCCTCTTGCTCTGCATCGCGAGCTGATCCGCCTTCGCGAGCAGTTCCGCCGGCGTCGCGCCGTCCCACGGAAACGTCGCGAGCCCGCCCGAGATCGTGAGCGTGCCCGGTGCGCAGTTCAGCAGCTTCGGGAACCGGTGATTCAGGATCTGCTGCTGGAACCGCCCCGCGATCGCCAGCACGTCCGTCGGGTGGATGCTCCCGGTCTGCCTCGGGCCCTGGGGTTCGTGAAAGATCACCGCGAACTCGTCGCCCCCCACGCGGCACACCCGGTCCGTCGGGCGGATCACGCTCCGCAGCAGCCGAACCGCCTCACGCAGAATCTCGTCTCCCGCGTCGTGCCCATACAGGTCGTTGTACTTCTTGAAGTTGTCGATGTCGAAGAGCAGTACGGTGAGATACGTGCGGCTGGCACGCGCCTGCTCCAGCGCCGTGCTGATGAACCGGTCGAAGTACCGCCGGTTCCACGCGCCCGTCAGCGGGTCCGTGAACGCCGCTGTGCGGAGCTGGTTCTGCTGGTCCCGTAGCCTCAGCCACCCCGCGAGCCATCGGGCGTGCGCCCCGAGTGCCTCCGGCGTCACGCGGCTGGCCCTCAGATCGCCGAAGTTCGCCGCCTCCCACACCACCGGCACGCACCGCGCATCTCGCGCCCCGCCATCCGCCGGGCCGAGCAACTCCACCGATTGATCGCCAGTCCGCGCGCGGATCATCGCCAGCGCCAATGGCAGCGGGTCGACCCCCTTCACCAGCGAGGCGACCAGCGCCAGATCGCCCGTCTCTGTCCCGGTCGCGCACGCACCGACCGCCGCGGCCTTCGGCCCGCCGGGCTTCGTGGCGTCAGTCGTCTCCATCCCCACCCCCATAGACGCCAGAATCACGGATTCCGGGTCGGTGGCCGCCGCTCGGGCCGGTCCGGGCAGCGCGGGCGTCGCCGTGGGGTGCGTGGGCGCCGTCGCGGATGGACTCACCGATGCCCGTGCCGCACGGGGCCCAATCTTCATCTCTGATCCGGCCGCCGCACGCATCGGCGAAAGCCCGTCGGGCTGCTCCGCGGCTCCCGGGCTCCAGCGCATCGCCTGCCGCAGCATCTCCGGTGCCACATCGGGGTTCAGCCCCGCGTCATAGGCCGAGGGCAGCACGCTCCCGTTCTGCACGCCCAGCACCACGATCCCCGGGTGCGCGACGCGCAGCGAGGAGACGAGGTCCGCCGCGCCCTCCGGCACCTCATCGAGTTCTTTCACCTTCGTGCCCACCACCACCACCGCCCGCAGAGGCGACTGGTCGTCGATCGGGTTGGCCACCTCGCCGATTGCTTCGAGCGGCGTCTTTACTCGTACCAGTTCGATGCCCGGGTCCAGCCGCAATGCCGCGTCCAGACCGGTCCGACCCAGCAGCACCACACGCACGTCCGGATGAGCTTCTCCACTCGCCACGGAGGTCCCTTTCGGCCCCACCTTGGGCCAGCCTCAGGATATCGCCCGACACCCCGGAGGTTTGTACGCCCGCCGGACTCCGCCGGTTGGGCCCCATCGTCACCCCCGAGATGGGCAGGGGACCGAGCTGCCGTCCGATAACCGCGACATCCGCGCTTTCACGGGGGCCGGTCACTGCTTCTGGTCGGCATCTCCGGAGAGCAACATTGCCAGTTCTTCGTCAGACAGCAGCGGAACGATCGGTTGGGACCCCGCAGACGGCTCCGCGGCCTTGGCGGGGTCCGACCGGGGGGCAGGCTTCACGTCTGGGTGGGGGTGGGGGGGCGCCGAAGCGTCCGGAGGCCGGTACTCGGGCGGGATCGGCCCTTCCCCGGCGAGCCTGAGCCCGGGGGCGGGTGCAGGTCTGGCGGGGGCAGGCGGGGAAGAAGGCGACCCGTCCGCTAGCCGCGTCAGCGGCGGTTCTGGTGCCACCGCCTGGGTCCTCTGCGTGCGCCACTGGCTCAGGTCGTCCGGAGTGACGGCCCGCAGCCGAGGCTCCGCCGCCGGGTCAAACTGCCACACAGCCGCCGCAGGGTTGAACCGATCCACGACGTCGATCATCGCAAGGAGCCCATTCAGGCGGTCGGGCTCGACCAGAATCAGCACCCCAAGCTCGTTGGCCGAGAGCGCCCAAGGTCCCTGCCTGGTCGTGAGGTGCGCAAAGGCCTGCATGGCGGAGTCGCAGCGCACAAACCGCAGCCCCGGGCGGTCGAGGGCGGAAGCGAGTTCCGGGCGGGGCGGCTTGCCGCGCGGGTGCCACACCACGCAACGCGCCCTGGAATAGGTTGGGGCCTCCATGCGCGAGGATTGTACTGGTCAGTGCCCGGGGGTAGAAGCAAAATCAGCGGGCCGAGGCAAGCATTCCCGTGATCTCCGCCGCACACCGGGCCGCGCCGTCCGCAGGTCCCAGCGACGCCAACCCGGCCCGAAGCGCTCGGCGCCTTTCCGGCTTTCCCAGCAGCTCCGCCAGGATGGGCCCGAGCGTCTCCAGATTCCGGGCCGGGTCGATGAGGTCGGTTCGGATGAGCGCCCCGCCCGCCTGTTCCAGGGGGGCCGCATTGAATCGCTGGTGCTGGTCGCGGTGGTAGGGGTAGGGGAGAAACAGCGTCGGAACTCCCGCCGCCCACACCTCCGCCACACTCCCCGCGCCCGCACGGCTGACCGCCACCTCCGCCGCCCCCCAGCACGCGCCCATCTCTTCAAAGAAGGGCCGCACCAGCGCCGCCACCCCGGCCGCCGCATACGCAGCACGGCATTCCTCCGTCTCGCCCCTCCCCGTCTGGTGAATCACCTGCCACCCGGCGAGCGGCCGGTCGCTCCCAGCCGCGAACGCCCGCATGAACCCGTTGATGCTGCTCGCCCCCTGGCTCGCGCCCGTCACCAGCAGCACCGGGAGCGACGGGTCAAGCCCGAGCGATCTGCGGCACTCCGCCGCCGTGCCCCGCCCGAGCGCCCCCTCACGCACGATCGGCGGCACGACAGTCCACGGGCGATCCTGCACCGGAGTGGACGTCACGACCCGCGATGCGAAACGCGCGATCCACCGATTCGCGAGCCCGGGCACCGCGTCGAGGTTCACCAGGAGCCTGGGCACCCGCTCCACTCGGGCGGCCTGAGCCGCGGGCGCCGCGACAAAGCCGCCAAGCGCGACCAGCACCGCTGGTCCATTCGCCCGCGCGTCGCGTATCAGTCCGCGGCTGGCACGGACCGACTCGCCCCAGGTGCGCAGAAACTTCACAAGGGTGCGGGGTCCCACGCCGAAGGGCTGCGCCGGGATGGTGTGGAACTCCGCCGCCCGACCCGCGATCGACTGCGTCCGCAGGATTTCGGAGTCCAAGGGACGCCCGGAGCAGACGAAGACGCATCGCGCGTCCGGGAGTGCCCTGCACACCTGCTCCGCGATGGCGATCGCGGGAAAGATGTGCCCTCCCGTGCCCCCGCCGGCGAAGAAGATGGTGCTGCCGCGATCCGCCGCCATGCGTCACGCCGCCACGGGTGTGGGCAGCTCCTCCGCGGCGTGCTGAGTGCGATCGATCGAGATCACCAGCCCCAGGCAGAACGAGGTCAGTATCCACCCCGTGCCCCCCGAACTCAGCAGCGGGAGAGCGATGCCCTTGGTGGGCGCCAGCCCGGTCACGACCAACAGGTTGATCACCGCCTGAATCGCCACGGTCGCCGTAACGCCCAGCACGAGGAGCCTGGGGAGCATCTCCCGCTCGCGCCGTGCCACCGTGCAGCCGGCCCACGTGAGCCCGACGAACAGCGCGCACACCAGCGCCGCCCCGGCGATTCCGAGTTCCTCGCAGATGACGGCGAAGATGAAGTCCGTTCGTGCCTCCGGCAGGTAGCCGAACTTCTGGAGCCCGTGCCCGAGCCCGCGCCCGAATCCCTCCCCGTTCGAGATCGCCGCGAGGGACTGGATGGTGTGATACCCGATGCCCTCCGGGTCGGCGTAGGGATCGGAAAACGCCATGATCCGCTTCATCCGGTAATCGCTGGAGAGCACCGCGTACGCGAGCCCCAGGCCGGCGAGGGGCACAAAGACCATGAAGTGCCAGAATCGGGCCCCCGCCGCGAGCAGCATGACGCAGCCCACCAGCCCCACCAGAGCTCCGGTCCCCAGGTCTTCCTTCACGATGACGACGCTGACCACGCCGACGGCGATGAGGATCGGCACCAGTCCCACCCAGAACCGCCCGAGGAACCGGGACCGCATCGTCGCGGCCCACGCGACCAGCACCACCATCGCCCACTTGGCGATCTCGGAGGGTTGCACTGAGAGCGAATCGCCCAGCCCGGGCACGGGCAGACGCAGCCACCGCCTTGCGCCGTTGATCTCCGGGGCCAGCCCGGGGACATACACCAGGGCACAGATCAGCAGGATCGCGAGCGTCGCCAGGGCCAGGGGCCGCAAGCCCTCGTGCTCGCCCCGAAGGGCCGAGGCTCCGCCTGCCAGACGCCTCACGGGCAGGAGCGCGCCCACCGTGAGCGCGGACATCGCGAGCACCATGTAGATCGTGGGCCGGGAGGCCGCGATCCCCGCCGCGGTCAGTTCCGGCACCGGCTGGTCCGAGCCCACCAGCGCCACCCGCATGTCCGCGGAGTTCACCATCACCACGCCGAAAGTCAGCAGGCACAGGACGATGATCGCGATGGTCTGACCGGGTCGGAGCATGGATTCGGCGCGGAGGGCAGGTGGAACCACCATAGATCGGACAGGCGGGGTCTGCGGCTTCGGAACTGGGCCGACGCATTGCCCCGATCGGCGGTCCCGGGCGCTACCCTCCCCGACTCCAGCCTCCTTCACCCCGGGGACCCCATGGATCGACCCAGCCTGACCGCTTTCGAGGAGCACCTGGGTGCCGTGTTCGGGGCCCTCCGGGGTTCGCTGATCTCCCTGCTCTCCGGGGCGGGGCTCGATTCGACCGAACCCCAGGAGATGGCCCGCCAGCTCGGCATCAGCCGAAACCTCACGTGGAAGATCTCGCGTGTGGCCGGGACGCCCGACATGTTCCAGGCGTTCCTCCACATCCCGGGCGACGAGGGGCTTGAGATTCTGATGTCCGCCCTCCAGCGCCGGGGCTGCTCTCCCACCCACCTCGCCGCGTTCAACGAGGCAAGGCAGGAGCTGGACCGCCTGGTCGTACGTCACGCCGGCGACCGCGCGACCTTTGATCTGATCCTCGACGGCATGGGCGGGCGGGACGCCGCCGAACGCCTCGAGCACAGCCGCAAACTCGCCTTCCGGGGCAACTCCGGCCTCTGGGGTGCTCAGGCCCGTGCGAGATCGACCACCGTTCTGGTCCTTCCCAGCGGTTCGGACCCGGACCGCGTCGACGTCGCGATGCTCGGCGGGCTGGTCGACCTCCGTCGCCTCAGGCCTCGGACTCCCTGGCCCATCTTCTTCAAACACTCATTCGACGCGCAGGGCAATCCGGACGCCAGCCCGGCCCCCGAAGAACCGCTCGACCCGCCCTCACCGGATCGGGCGAACCTCCTCCGAGACTTCTGCTCCCCGAACCTCCCGCCCATCCGAACCGTCGCCACGTCCGGGGGCGTGGAGTACGTCCTCGACGCAGGACCGATCGGCAACCTCGGGAAGTGCACCTGCTTCTTCGGCAGTCTTTTCCGCGGGCGCGCGGGTAGATACCGCACCGCCGACGACACCCACGCGGAGTTCGTCTCGTACATCCATCAACCGACCGAGACGCTGCAGTTCGACGTCATCATCGATGATCGGCTCGGGCTCGGAAGAGACCCGGAAGTCCTGATTCGCGGACGGGTCGGGCACGCCGGATCTGCGCACTCGGGCCTCCCGCTCCCCTTCCTCGAACGAGCGACCGAACTGCCCGGGCCAAACCCAGCGCTCGACTCGCCCTGGGTGCCGGACTACGGCCGGATGATCCAGTGGACGTTGTCCAGATTGGGCCTCGACGCGACGCATCTCCGCGCCCATCGACTCGTCATGAAGTTCCCGCCGATGCACGCGACCGTCTCGCTCCGGTACGAGCTCCCCCTCGCGCCGTAACACCGGGCACGCGGGCGCGAATAGAAGCCCGGGGCGAGCCGCTGACGTGCCGCCTGCTCGGTGTGGTTGAAAGACCCTTCAAACACGGGAGTCACGTGAGCAACAACACCCTTCTCGGCTCCGTGAGCTCCGAGGCACTGCTCTCGGCGCTCCGAGACGATGTCGCGAGCCCGCTCGCGGTGATCGATCGCAGAGGCAACGTCGTGTTCGCCAACCGCGTCGCATCGGCCGCGCTCGCCGGGCCGGCGACGGACATCGCGGGCGCCGCGCTTGGCACGCTCGTCGGGCCGGCCAAGGCGGCGGAGTGTGTCGCGTTCATCACCGAGGCGACGGAGCAGAACCGTGTCATTGTCTACCTCTCCTTCGTGCGAGGGCACCTCTTCTTCGTGAGTCTCCGTCCGGCGGGGACGCAGACCGGGCTGGTCATCGCCTCGGCGATCGCCGGGTCGCTGGTCGCCGAGCAACCCTGGATGAAGCCCGAGGGGACGATCCGCATGACGCGGAACAACGACCTGGGCATTCTTGCCTCGCTCACCGAGCGTGAGCTCGAACTGCTCCACCACATCGGAATGGCCAAGACCAGCGACGAGGCGGCGCAGGTCATGCACCGCAGCACGCGCACCATCGAGTGGCACCGCGCGTCGCTCGGCGCCAAGCTGGGATGCGACAATCGCGTGCAGCTCGCGCGCATCGCCTCCCGCACGGGCATCACCGCCATCGAGGTCGCCACGCTCCTTGAGATCCACCGCGCCGCCAAGCGTGCGGTGGGCCGCGGCGCGGACCACACCGCCACCTATGATCAGCCATGCGGGACCGGTGCTACTTTGACGGACGCTGCGGGTTCTGCCGTCGATCCGTGACCTGGCTCCGGCGCATCGACTGGCTCCGCCGCCTCGAGTTCCATGACCTCCACCAGGCCGGGGCCGACCTTCCCGTCACCCCAGACCTAGCCGACACCGGGATGCCCATGCGGACCGCCTCGGGCCGCGTCCTGCTGGGCTTTTCCGCCATCCGACGCGCGCTTCTGCAGACCCCACTGGGCTTTCTTCCCGCCCTGCTCCTCTACGTGCCCGGTTTGAGCCACCTCGCCCGCCTTGGCTATCAGTGGGTCGCCCGCCATCGGCCCCGGGATCAATGCCACCTCCCCGGGGCGAGCACCTAGCCCCACGCTACGATCTCAGAATGGCCGAGAGCGCCACTACGCCCGCCGTTGGTCTCAGAGAGAGCGTTGCAGCCGCTGTCGCCGCGCTCTCCGGCGATGGGCTCGCCATACTTCCCACGGAAACGGTCTACGGCATTGCCTTCGGCGCCCGGTCCCCCGCCGCCGCAGAGCGCATGCGAGCCATCCAGAAGCCGGGCACCGTCTTCCCAAGGACCTGGCACGCCGCGTCCGTCCAGGAGGCGCTCCGCATCGCCGCCCGCAGCAGCCCCCTGCACCTGCGGGTCATCCGGAGGCTTGCGCCCGGTCCCGTGCGGCTGGCCATCGAGCTCGGGGCGGAGCTCGGCCCCGCGCTGCAGCGACTCGGACTGCCCGCGGGGCTCGTCGACGACGGAACGACCCTCTTCGTCCGCGTCCCGGACAACGAACTCTGCCGCGCCGTGCTCTCGCAGGTGCCCGGGCCCGTGGTCATGCAGCGGCTCGCCGATGTCGCCATGGCGGCGACCGGGGCGCTCACGCCCGACGTCGTGGCGCATGCGAGAGCTCTGGGCATCGAGGCCGTCGTCGACGACGGACCGACTCGGTACGCGCAGCCCTCCACGCCCGTGCGGCTCACGCTCGATGGAGGCTACGTGATCGAGGGTGAGGGCGCCCGGACCGCCGCCGACGTGCGGGCAAGGGTCGAGCGGTCGGTCGTGTTCGTCTGCACCGGCAACACCTGCCGCAGCCCGATGGCGGAGGCGATCGCGCGGGACCTGCTCAGTTCGCGCGAATCGCCCGGCCCGGGCATGAAGCGAGTGCCGGTCCGCGTGGCCTCCGCCGGCGTCGCCGCCGGAGCGGGAGACCCGATGTCGCCCGAAGCCGCCGCCGCGCTCCGCGCGCTCGGAGTGGACGCCGGACGCCACCGGGCCAAGGGCCTGACCCGCGACCTGGTCCAGGACGCGGACCGCGTCTGGGCCATGACCGCCTCGCACGCCAGAGCCGCCGGCGCCATCGCCGGCCAGCACGTCAAGGTCGAACTGCTCGACCCTGACGGCAGGGACGTTTCCGACCCCATCGGAGCAACGCAGGGAGTCTACCTTTCGACCGCGCGACGGCTCCGCGAACTGATCGCACGCCGCCTCGCCGAACTCGAGATCGATCAAGGAGCCGGAACATGAGGATTGCGCTCAGCGCCGACCACCGCGGGCACGCGGCGATCCGTGCGCTCGCCGACAAGCTCAACCGCGAGGGCCATCAGGCCCAGATCCTCGGCGAGTGCCAGGGAGCCCCCTGCGACTACCCCGAACGCGCGTGGGACGTGGGCAAGGCCGTCGCCGAAGACCGCGCGGACCTGGGCATCCTGGTCTGCGGCACGGGGATCGGGATGTCCATCGCCGCCAACAAGGTGCGGGGCGTGCGCGCCGCCGTTGTCCATGATGAGATGACCGCGCAGCTCTCGCGCTCTCACAACAACGCGAACGTGCTCTGCCTCTCCGCCGACCTGCTGGGCCAGCGCCTCATCGAGAAAATCGCGGAGGTCTGGATCGCCACGCCCTTCGAGGGCGGACGCCACACCCGCCGGGTCCACAAGATCGCCGCCATGGAGCTGGGCCAGAACCCCGCGGAACTCCGCGACTAGGCCCGGTCGGATCAGGCCCCGGGAAGCACGCCCAGCTTCCACGCGGCCCAGACCGCCATGGGCGACCCCACGCCGCACATCACATCCAGCAGCAGCCCGCCCCGCATCATCTGACGCATGGTGACACGCCCGGAGGCAAAGGCGAGCGCGTTGGGTGCCGTTCCGCCCGGGAGCATGAATCCCAGGCTCGCCGAGAGCGTCACCGTCGTGAGCAGCACCGCCGGGGGCAGCCCGAACTTCTCCGAGACCGCGCCCGCCACGGGCAGCGCCGCCGCCACCAGCGCCGTGTTGCTCGTGAACTCGGTCAGGATGATCGCCGCCACGGAAAAAGCCAGCAGCACCGCGAACGTGGGCCACGATGAAAGCGGTCCCGCCTGCGCCGCGATGAACTTGTCCACGCCCGTGGCGCTCAACATCGCCGCCAGGCTCAGCCCGCCGCCGAACAGCAGCAGCACCCCCCACGGAATCTGGTGCGCCTCCCGCCACGAAAGAATGCACCGGCCCTCGCGCGCCCGCACCGGGATCACGAACAACGCCAGCGTCGCGCCGATGGCGATTACCCCGTCGCTCGCCTTCTCCAGGAACGGCAGCAGCCGCTCCCCGTCCGCGCCCCGCAGGCCCCGCAGCAGTGGGACCAGGATCCATGCGAGCGCCGCGGCCCCGAACACCGCGACGGTCAGTGCCTCCCCACGCGTCCACCGCCCCAGCGCGGCCCGCTGCCCGCGGATCGCCTCCGCCACGCCCGGCACCTCGCCCCGGGGCACGGGCAGCGCCACCCGCGCCAGCACAAACCATGTCGCGGGCAGCACAACCGCCAGCACCGGCAGCCCGATCCCCAGCCACGAGAGGAACGTCACCTCGTGACCATACACGCGATGCGCATACGCCGCGTACTGCGCGACCGGAGGCGTGCCGATCACCGTCCCCACGCCGCCGATCGTCGCGCCGAACGCGATGGCCAGCACCAGGCACGGCCCGACGTTTGCCACCCGCTTCGCCTCAACCCCCGCCGCCTGCTCCAGGCCCGCCGAGACCACCGCCGCCACGCTCGCGCCGATCGGCAGCATCATCACCGTCGCCGCGGTGTTCGAGACCCACATGCTCAGGAACCCGCTGGTGACCAGAAACCCGGCGACGAGCCGCGACGGGCTCGTGCCGATCAGCGACAGCATCGCCAGCGCCAGCCGCCGATGCACGCCCCACCGCTCCATCGCGGCCCCCAGCATCATCCCTCCCAGGAACAGGTAGATGATGTCGTCCGCGTACGCGCCCGCTACGTCCTTCAGCGACGCGACTCCCAGCAGGGGCAGCGCGGCCAGCGGCACCAGCCCCGTGATCTCCAGGGGGATCGCCTCGGTCATCCACCAGGTGGCCATCAGCACGCCCACGCTCGCCACGATGCGCCCCTCGGGTGAGAGCCCCGCGCTCGCGCCGGGCAGCAGCGCGTACGCCGCCAGAGCCGCCGCCACTCCCAGCAGCATGCAGAACACCTTGACCACGCCGCGCTGATCGTGGGTCCCTTCCAACGCCGCTCACCCTCCTTCCGTCGCACGGGGCGATTGCAGCACCAGTGTCACCGGCCCGTCGTTCACGAGCGACACCGCCATCTCCGCGCGGAACACGCCCCGAGAGACCGGCACCCCCAGCCCCGCCGCCAGCCCCGCCAGAACCTCGAACAGCGGCCCGGCCTGCTCGGGCCTCATCGCTCGGTCAAATCCCGGGCGGCGTCCCTTCGCCGCGTCCCCCGCGAGCGTGAAGTTCGGCACCAGCAGCAGCGACCCCCGCACGTCCAGCACCGACAGGTTCATCTTCCCCGCCCCGTCCTCGAAGATGCGCAGGTGCGCCAGCTTGTCCGCGGTCCACTCCGCGTCCGCCCGCCCGTCGTCCACCTCGATCCCCACCAGCGCCAGGAGGCCCGTGCCGACCGACGCGACCACCTCGCCCCCCACGGCGACGCTCGCGCTGCGGACTCTCTGCACGACGGTGCGCATGGTTCAGACCCTGAAGACGGCCCCGAGCTTCTTGCCCAACAGGCTGCTCGCCGCGAAGATCGTGCACGTCAGCAGCGCCATGCCCCACACGCCCAGCGCGCTGGCGATGTAAGGCCCGTCTCCCAGCCTGTCCATGAACGCCAGGATCGCCTTGGTGATCGGATAGTCCCCGCTCTGCTGCGCCAGGATCAGCGAGTCGCTCACCTCCAGCATCGAGAAACTGAAGACCAGCAGGCCCCCCGCGATGAGGTTCGCCGCGATCAGCGGCACGATCACCCGCCGGACCGCCGTCAGCCTCGACGCGCCCAGGTTCAGCGCCGCTTCCTCGAGCTCGCCGCTGGTCTGCTCCAGCCCCGCGACCGTCGATCGCACGATGTAGGGCAACCGCCGGATGGAGTACGCGATGATCAGGAACGGCACGGGGTTGGGGTCCGCGGAGAGGATCGACGCGAACGCCGAGAGCGGCCCCTCCTTGCCGAAGGGCCAGCGCAGGCTCATCGCCACGTACCCGAACGCGAGCACCAGCCCGGGCACCGCCAGGGGCAGCATGCACAGCGCGTCCAGCAGCCAGCGCAGCCGGAGCTGGGTCCGCACGATGATGTAGCCCACGAGCAGGCCGAAGCCGATGTCCACCACCATCGCGACCGCCGCCAGCTTCAGCGAGTTCTGGATCGCCCCGAACGAATCCGCCGCCGTCAACGCCTGGTAGTAGTGCGACGTCGTGAACACGGAGGGCAGGGCCGTCTGATACCACTGCCCGGGTGCGGTGAAACTCGTGAGCACCACGCCGATGTGGGGCGAGATCGCCGCGACGCTGACGAGCCCGAACAGCCCCGCCGCGGCCCACCCCGCGAAACCCGTGAGCGGCGTCACGTCCCCCGCCCGCGCAGCCCGCAGATTCATCGAGTACCCGCGCTTCCCGAACACGAACTTCCCCAGCAGATACATGCCAACCGCCATCGCGAGCATCACCAGCGTCAGCGCGTAGGGCCGGGCCGACCCCTCGACCTCCTTGAGCCCGTTGAAGATCTGCACCGACGCCACCGCGTAATAGTCGAACATCAGGGGCGTACCCAGCTCGGTGAACGACCAGATGAACACGATCGTCGCGCCCGCGAACAGCCCCGGCCTCACCAGCGGGAGCGTCACCCGGAACAGCCGTGTCCAGAATCCCGCGCCCAGGTTCCGCGCGGACTCGTCCAGCGCCGGGTCCAGGTTCGCCAGCGCCGCGCTCGCGTTCAAGTAGATAATCGGGTACAGCCCCAGCGCCTGCATGCACATCACGCCCAGAACCTTCGCGCTGCCCAGGATGTCAAGGTCCAGCCCCAGCGCCGCGTTCAGCGCCCCCTCACGCCCCAGGATCGCACGCATCCCGATCGCCCCCACAAACGGCGGTAGGATCAGGGGCACCAGCACCGCCGCGTTGAAGAACGCCTTGCCCGGAAACCGGTACCCCGCCGACAGCACCGCCAGCGGCAGCGCGATCAGCATCGCCAGCAGCGTCGTCCCCGACGCCAGTTTGACCGAGTTCCCCAGCGCCCCCAGCAGCCTCGGGTCCGTCACCACCATCGCCAGGTGGTCGAACGTGAAGCCCGTGCGCGCCGAGGGGTCCTTGTAGAACCCGCCCCGGATCGTCAGCAGGATCGGGTACACCAGGAACACGCCCAGAACCAGCAGGCAGCCCGCCAGCAGCACGTGCTGGGTCAGCGAGGCGGAGATCCGGCGCGGGGTGGCCATGAGCGGGGAGTGTATATGGTTCCCGCGTGGACCCGGACGACGATATCTGCCTCTGCTTTCACGTCTCCCTCCGCAAGGTCCGCACCTTCCTCGCCCGCGAAAACCCCCCCGTCGCCTCCCTCATCAGCGAGTGCCTCTCCGCCGGCACCGGCTGCATGTGGTGCGTCCCATTCCTGAAGCACCTCCACAAAATGCACCAGCAGGGACAAGAGCCCGACCTCCACGTCAGCCCCGAGGAATACGCCCGAACCAGGCTCGTCTATCACAAGACCAACCAGCGCGATGAGGGCGTCGTGAAGCGCGCAACCGAGTGACAGCCGGCCCCGCGGCGGCTTCAAGTCAGTCCGTCGATTCGGTGCGGCCTACTTCGGAGCGGCCTGCTTGGGGTCCGGCAGCGCGATGCCCTCGGGTGCCTTCCGCGCCTTCGGTTCAGCCTTCGGTGCATCCGCGGCTTTGGGCTCTGCCCTCGCCGCCGGTGCCGCCAGCGCAGGCCCGCCCGGTGAGATCGCCGAGGCGTCACGAAGTTCCGGGCCCTTACGCACCTCGGTCTCGATCCGCCGTTGAGTCGGCGGCGGCACGCGCACCACGCTCATCCGCCCGCCGTTGTCATCGCCGATCGCCGCAAACGACCAGCGCAGCTCGTCCCACCCGTCCCGCTCCGCCGACCGCGGCGACCGCATGAACAACATGTTGAGCTGCTTGCCTACCGGAACCTCCGCAGACCAGATCTGCTCGCCGGTGCCCAGGTCGATCATCGTCACCGACTGCGGCACCGTCGCCGTGCTCCGAAAGTGGTGGTGCTCGTACGCGTGGCACCCGCCGAGCATCGCGGCGGTCAGAACAAAGGAGGCGAAGATCCCACTGCGTGCGTTCATGAGTCGCTCCAGGCAGGTCCGAGAACCGACGCCCCCCAGGGGACGTCCCAGACTGTATCGTCCCGGCGGGGCCCGGCGGCTGAATCCGAGGCCTCAAAACCACCCCGCGGGCCCAGCGTAAAGTCGCTCCGATGAGCCAACTCCGCATCGGGCACGGCTACGACCTCCACCGCCTCGAGCCCCACCCGCCGGAGGGCGCGGGCCGAACGCTCATCCTTGGCGGCGTCCCCCTCGCGCACGACACCGGTCCCGTCGCCCACTCCGACGGCGATGCCCTCTACCACGCCGTCACCGACGCCATCCTGGGTGCCCTCGCCCTGCCCGACATCGGGCAACTCTTCCCCGACACCGACCCGAGACACGAGGCGCGGGATTCCGAAGTGTTCCTCCGCGCGGCTTCCGAGCAAGCCGCCGCGCTCGGCTGGCGCGTGGAGAACCTCGACGCGACGGTCATCCTCGAACGCCCAAAGCTCTCCCCGCACAAGGATGCGATGCGTGCCAACCTCGCGCGCGTCCTGGGCATCGAGCCGGGCCGCGTGAATGTCAAGGGCAAAACCCACGAGCGGGTGGACGCGGTCGGTGAGGGGCGCGCGGTCGAGGTGCATGCGGCGGTCCTCCTACGCCGGGGTTGACCCCGCGGTTCGCATCGCGGCGGGCGCGGCACGTCGGGAGTCCAACTCCATGCCACGCGTGTCCTACGCGCTCGCGGCCGGGAACGCCGCCGAAACGTCCGCGCGCATGTACAGGATCTCGCCCTTGGTGATGCGTTGTCCGGGCCTGAGCGCGTGCGTGCCGCCGAAGGCGCACAGCGAGGCCAGGGGCGTGCCCGCCGGCGGCTCGCAGCCCCAGGTGGTCCAGAGCTTCGGCATGCCGGAGGTGAGCGCGGGGGAGAGCAGCACGCTGGCGACGCGGAGCGCCTCGGCGCACTGGTAGAGGATCGCGCCGAGTTGCCGCTTGGCTTCGGCGTCGGTTCGTTTCGCGATAGAGAAGGGCCGGGTGACGTTGATGAGGAGGTCCACCTTGCTGGCGAGGTGCGTGCCCGCGCGGAGCGCGCCCTCGAGGTCGAGTGCTTCGAGGCAGGTGCGTGCGCGGTCCGCGGCCGAGGCGCACAGAGCCGGCCAGTCGAAGGTTGCCCGCACGCTGGTGGCGTCAAAGCCGGAGGCGGGGTCGGGCAGGAGGTCCGCTCCGTCGTCGGCGGGGAGCACGCCGCCGAAGTACTTGTCGATCATGTTCCCGACGCGGCTGGTAGCGTTGCCGATGCCGTTGGCGAGGTCTGCGTTGAACGTCTCGACGAACTTGGCGTGGCTGAAGTCCGCGTCGGACCCGCCCAGGGGCCCCTGGGTGGCGAGATACCACCTGAGCGCATCGAGCCCGAAGCGGTCGGTGTAGGCGCGGAGGCGTTCGAGATCGATGAAGTTGCCCATGCTCTTGGACATCTTCTCGCCCTCGGAGATCCACCAGCCATGGCCGTAGATCGTGCCGGGGAGTTGCCTGTCGAGCGCGAGGAGGAGGGCGGGCCAGATGACGGCGTGGAACCAGAGGATGTCCTTGCCCAGGAAGTGGACCTTTGCGGGCCAGAGGAGGCGGCGCTGAGGCGTGTCGACGACACTCAGGTAGTTGAAGAGGGCATCGATCCAGACATAGACGCGGTGCGCCTCATCGCCGGGGATTCGGACGCCCCACTGGGTGGCGGGGTCGTCGGTCACGGGGCGGGAGACGGGCACGTCGTTGAGGCCCTGGCGGAGGCGGCCGAGGACTTCCTGGCGGCGTGCGTCGGGCCGTATGAAGGCGGGTCTTTCGGAGATGATGGCGAGCAGCCGCTCCTGGTACCTGCTGAGCCTGAAGAAGTAGCAGGGCTCGGTGCGTTTGACGAGAGGCCTTTTGTTGATGGGGCTGTGGAAGTTGGCGTCCTTGGCGGCGGTTTCGGTCAGATATTCTTCCTGGCCCTCGTCGTACCAGCCCGTGTACTCACCTCTGTAGATATCGCCGGACTTCATGAGTGCGGCGATGTACTCGGTGACTTTGGACTTGTGGCGGGGCTCGGTGGTGCGGATGAAGTCGTCGTAGGCGACGCCCATGAGTGCGAAGGCCTTGCGGAACTCGTCGGAGTTGCGGTCGGCCCAGTCCTGAGGGGTGGTGGCGTGGGCGGCGGCGGAGGTGACGACCTTGTCGGCGTGCTCGTCGGTGCCGGTGAGGAAGAAGACGTCGGAGCCGCCGATGAGGCGCTGGAATCTCGCGTAGACGTCGGCGATGAGGGTGGTGTAGCAGTGCCCGATGTGGGGCCTGTCGTTGACGTAGTAGATGGGGGTGGTGACGTAGCAGGTCGTCATGGCGGGAGGGTAGGGCCGTGGCCCGGCCGATCCGCCGTGCGTTCGCCGTCGCCGAGAATGCCCAGGAGAGGACTTGAACCTCCATGCCCTTGCGGGCGCTACCACCTCAAGGTAGTGCGTCTGCCAATTTCGCCACCTGGGCGGTGGCCCCGACCGGGGTGGCCCGGGCGGGGGGGCAGAAATATACGCCCGCCGACCCCGGACGTCACGCGGCCCCCCTTTCGGCCGGGGGGCATCCCGCGTACCATGTGGAACGTGCGGGGCTCGTGGGACGTACAACCGCAGGAGCATTGATGACTTCGCCGACTTCGCCCCAGCACGCCGGCCGTACGTTCGCGCAGTCGCTGGAGGGCGTGCGTCGGCAGGCCGCTGCGGCCGGGGTCTTCGGTGTGGTGGAGATCGAGGGGGCTCGACTCTCTGCCGCGGCCAAGGCCCCGGCCGCTCCGGCTTGGTACCGGCTGGCGGAAGAGGGCGGGGTGGTGTGGGTGAGCCTGGTGACGGCGGACCGGTGGCTCTCGCACTCGGTGGAGGCGGACCTGCTGCACACGGGGGACTCGCTGGGGGAGTTGATCCGCGAGGAACTGGTGGAACTGGGCGAGGAGGGCCCGCCGGTGGTGTGCGAGCACTTCCGGGATGAGGACCGGCTGTTCACGTTTCGGACCCCGGTGCCGCGGGCGGATGAAGCGACGCTGTGGCGGTATCTCCGCGCGTATGAAGAGTGCTTTCGGCGGCTGGGGGAGATTGACGCCGCGGAGTGAGCGTGCGCCCGGGGCGTGGGGCGTGGTGCGCTGAGGCGGGGGTCGCGGGGCGTGGCACGCGGCTTTCTCACCACCCGTCGAAGACGCCGGGTGGTGGCACGGCACGGGGTGATGCCAGCCGCCGAGTTCTCGGCAGGGCCCGGCGAGGAATCCGAGCGGTGGCACGCGGCTGTCTCACCA
>Ga0154020_10003996_pt1 | contig 17616 bp, 13 predicted proteins | sample Klosneuvirus_201_FD_109709 | JGI IMG/M metagenome (GOLD analysis project Ga0154020, IMG submission 109709) | Active sludge microbial communities from wastewater, Klosterneuburg, Austria - Klosneuvirus_20160825_MG | ecosystem: Engineered > WWTP > Aerobic digester > Activated sludge | place...
CACGAAAGCGAGCTGCCCGCGTCGCACCGCTCCCAGGCCCGCGCGTGCGGCCCAGGCCTGCCGGAACGCGCCTTCCCCGCCCTCTCCCCCGGTGCCCACGATGGCGTCGGGATCGCGCGCGAAGAGTTCCTCCCACGAGACCCGCGGGGCCACGTCCGCCAGGTCGCCGAAGGCGTTCGCGGCCCCGCAGATTTCCAGCGCCTCGCCCATGAAATGCCGGCCGGCGATGGTCATGAGGGGGCGGTGCGAGATCTCGAGAAACAGGCGCAGCCTGGGCTTGCCCGCATACCTTGCGCGAAGGGCCGCGAGGCGCGCCCGGTAGTCGCCCAGGGCGGGTCCGGCGTCCCCGCCCGCGAGCGCCGCCGTCACCTCGAGCAGTCTCGCGATCCCGGCGATCGTGCGCGACTCGACCACGAACACGCGGGCGCCGAGCGCCTCGAGCCGGGGGATGTCCGCCGGGCGAAAGGAATCCTTCCAGGCGATGACAAGGTCCGGCGAGAGCCGGGCGAGCGCTTCCAGGTCGATGGCGAAGGCGGTCGAGACCACGGGCAGGCGCGCGGCGGCCGGCGGATAGTCGCTCCAGGCGCTCACGCCGACCACGCGCGCGCCGGCGCCGACGGCGAAGACCGCCTCGGCGATCGAAGGGGCGAGCGCGGCGATGCGGCGAGCGGGCCCGGGCAGCACCACGCGCCGGCCGAGGTCGTCGACCAGGGCGATCTCCGCGCGTGCCGCGAGCGTTGCCGCGGCCAGGACCGCGAAAAGCAGGACGCGAGCGAAACCGCTCACGCGCCGTTCTGGCGCCGGGCGAGTTCGCGGCGGGCGAGCCACGCCTCGCGGGCGATCGCCATGTCCTCGAGGAACCACGGCAGTTCCTCCAGCGTGATCGCCTGCGCGGCATCCACCAGCGCGCGCCGCGGTTCCGGGTGCATGTCGACGAGGACCATATTCGCGCCCGCGACGACGCCCTGCGCGGCCACGTGGAAGATGTCGGGAACGCCATCGGGAGAGGCGCCCCGGATGCCCACGGAATGGGATGGGTCCACGCAGACGGGCATCCGCGTGAGGCGCTTCACCGTCGGCACGTGGCCGAAGTCGACGAGGTTCCTGTGCGGGTCGCCGAAATTGGTCTTCATGCCGCGCAGGCAGAACACGATGTCGCGGTTGCCGCCGCTCGCGACGTACTCGGCGGCGAGGAGCGACTCGTGCAGCGTGATGCCGAAACCGCGCTTCAGGAGGATCGGAAAGTCGCGCTGGCTGCCCACCGTCTTCAGGAGCTCGAAATTCTGCGTGTTCCGGGTGCCGATCTGCAGCATCACGCCCGTGGGTTCCCCCGTGGCGCGCAGGGCCTCGCGGATCTCGTCCACGTGCTCGTCGTGCGTGACCTCCATGGAGATCACGCGGATGCCGTACTTGCCGGCCAGCTCGAAGACGTAGGGCAGGCACTGCTTGCCGTAGCCCTGGAAGGAATAGGGGCTGGTTCGCGGCTTGTAGGCGCCCATGCGCGCGCAGGCCTGCCCCGCCGCCTTCAGCGCGGCGAACGTCCGCTCGACGTACTCGCGCGTGTCCACGGCGTTCAGGCCCGCCACCACGTGGAAGGAGTCCTGGTCGATGGCCACGCCCCGGCAGGCGAAGGCGATGGACTCCTCGTTGCCGGGTCGGCGCCCGAGGATGCGGAACTCGTCGGTCCTGGTCACGGGGAGCGGCGCTAGTCCGCGCGGGCGAGCCGGCGCGACCGCACGCCCTCGGCGAGCGTGTCGAGGAGCCGCACGGTGTCGTCCCACCCGATGCACGCATCGGTGATCGACACGCCATGGGCCAGCGCCTGCCCGGCGACGAGGTCCTGGCGTCCCGGGTTCAGGTTGCTCTCCACCATCACGCCCATGATCCGGTCCTCGCCCGCGGCCAGTTGCCCGGCCACGTCGGCGCCGACCGCCACCTGCCGCTGGTACTCCTTCGAGCAGTTGGCGTGGGAGAAATCCACCATGAGGCGCGGCGCCTGCCCCGCGGCCGCCAGTTCGCGCGAGGCGGCCTCGATGCTCGCCGCGTCGTAGTTCGGCGTCTTCCCGCCGCGCAGGATCACGTGGCAGTCCTCGTTGCCGGCGGTCTCGAAGATGGCCGCCTGCCCGGTCTTGGTCATGCCCATGAAGGCGTGGGGCGCGGCGGCCGCGCGCAGGGCGTCGACCGCCACCTTCACGGACCCGTCGGTGCCGTTCTTGAAGCCCACCGGGCACGAAAGCCCCGAGGCGAGCTGCCGGTGCGACTGCGATTCCGTCGTGCGCGCGCCGATCGCGCCCCAGGCGATGAGGTCCGAGATGTACTGCGGCGACAGCAGGTCGAGGAATTCCGTGCCGCAGGCGAGTCCCAGGCGGTTCACGTCCAGCAGGAGCTTCCTCGCGAGCCGCAGCCCCTCGTTCATCGCGAAGCTGCCGTCCAGGTGCGGATCGTTGATGAAGCCCTTCCAGCCGACCGTGGTGCGCGGCTTCTCGAAGTACACGCGCATCACGACCAGGAGCTCGGCCTCCAGGCGCCGCGCCTCGGCCGCGAGGCGCCTCGCGTACTCGAGCGCGGCATCGTGGTCATGGATGGAGCATGGCCCGGCGACGACCAGCAGCCGGTCCTCCGCGCCGTGCAGGATGCGGTGAATCGCCTGGCGCGCGTCGCCCACCGCCGCGAGCGCGGCCGCGTCGACGGGAAGCTGCTCGACCAGGAGCTGCGGGGCGATGAGCGCCCGCACCGCCGTGATCCGCAGGTCGTCGGTGCGGCCGATGACGCTCACCGCGACCGGGCTGTCGCCTTCGCGCGCGCGGCCGGGGGCCGCTCCCGGTCCCTTCCTCGCCTGCTGGGTCATGGCTCCGCTCCTTCGGGCGCGACGCGGCGCTGGCGCACCGCCTCGGCCAGCGTGTCCAGCACGCCCACCGTGTCGTCGAATCCGAGGCAGGCGTCCGTGATGGAGACGCCGTACTCGAGCCGATGGCCGCGCACCAGGTCCTGGCGGCCCGGATTGAGATGGCTCTCGATCATCACGCCGACGATGCGCGAATCGCCGCGGGCCACCTGCCCGGCCACGTCGGCGGCCACCTCGACCTGCTTCTGGTATTGCTTGGATGCGTTCGCGTGGGAGAAATCGACCATGAGGTGCTGGGCGAGGCCGGCCGCGGCGAGTTCGCGGCAGGCCGACTCCACGCTCGCCGCGTCGTAGTTGGGCGAGCGCCCGCCGCGCAGGATCACGTGGCAGTCCTCGTTGCCGGCGGTCTTGAACACCGCGACGTGCCCGCTCTTGGTGACCGAGATGAAGTGGTGGCGCGCGTTGGCGGCCTTGATCGCGTCCACCGCGATGCGGATGTTGCCGTCGGTGCCGTTCTTGAAGCCCACGGGGCACGAAAGCCCCGAGGCGAGCTGGCGGTGCGACTGCGACTCGGTGGTGCGCGCGCCGATCGCGCCCCAGGAGATCAGGTCCGCGATGTACTGCGGCGAGATGAGATCGAGGAACTCCGTGCCGCAGGGCAGGCCGAGCTTGTTGATGTCGAGCAGCAGGCTCCTCGCGAGCCGAAGGCCCTCGTTCATGTCGAAGGTGTCGTTCAGGTGCGGATCGTTTATGAGTCCCTTCCAGCCGACCGTCGTGCGTGGCTTCTCGAAATACACGCGCATCACGACGAGAAGCTCGCCCGCGAGGCGGTCGCGCTGGGCCTTGAGGCGCGCGGCGTACTCGCGCGCGGCGTCGAGGTCGTGGATGGAGCACGGGCCCACCACCACGAGAAGGCGGTCGTCGGCCCCGCGCAGGATGTCGTGGATGCCCTGGCGCGCCTCGAAGGCGACGCGGCCGGTCTCTTCGCTGGCCGGAAGTGCGCGCATCACCTGCATGGGCGCGAGGAGTTCGTCGCCCTGCTCGATGCGTACATCGTCGGTTCGGTAATGGGTCATGTCGCGTTCTTCGGGGGCTGGGCAACAAAAAACCGCCAGTTTGGGGCTGGCGGTCTTTTCGGGCTTCGTCGCGTCTGCTTCTTCCGCGCTAGCTTCTCCCGACCGCCGGAAGCGTGGGAAACCAGAAGTGGAAGAAATAGGCGGCGAAGCGGTTCATGCGGGCATGCTAGCAGAGGCCCATGTTGCAGCGCAAGAAAACGGCCCTGAAGTACCATGGCTGCCCTCCCACGAGCCGCCCCGACCGCCATGCGCCCTTTCGCCCCCGCCCTCGCCCTCGCCCTCCTCGCCGCCACGAACCTCGCCGCCGCGGCCGACCCGAAAGGCGACGGCGGCGCGGCCCGGCCATTCGTCCACGCGCTGAAGCCCGGCGGCATCGCCGAGGAATGCCTGCGCCTCGAGGCCGGCCGGAGCCGGCACTTCGACTGGACTGCGGACGGCCCCGTCGACTTCAACATCCACTTCCACCAGGGCGACAAGGTGAGCTACCCGGTGAAGGTGAACGGCCAGCGCAAGGCAAGCGGTCGCTTCACCGCGCCCTCGGGCGAGGACTATTGCTGGATGTGGAGCGCGAAGGCGCACGCGAAGGTGACCGGCGTCCTCGGCGCGCAGGAGTAGCCGGGGCGGCGCCCGATCGCGGATCTCTCCGGCGGCCCGGGCAATCGCCTCCCCTTCCGCGGCTCGCGCCGCCATCAGGCCGGGATGAACTTGAGCGCGAGCCCGTTGTTGCAGTAGCGCTTGCCCGTGGGCGGCGGCCCGTCGTCGAAGACATGACCCTGGTGGCCGCCGCAGCGCACGCAGTGATATTCCGTGCGCGGCAGGATCATCTTCAAGTCCGTGCGCGTGCCCAGCCGGCCGGGAATGAAGGTGAAGAAGCTGGGCCATCCGGTACCGCTGTCGTATTTCATGTCGGAGGCGAAGAGCGGCAGGTCGCAGCCGGCGCAGACGAACGTGCCCTTGCGCTTTTCCCGGTCCAGGGGGCTCGAGCCGGCGCGCTCCGTGCCCTCTTTCCGCAGGACCGCGTACTGCTCCGGCGTGAGGCGCTTCATCCATTCCTCGGGAGAAAGCACGAGCTTTTCGATCTTCCCGGCGCGGGTCTTGTCCTCGGGCGCGGCGAGCGCCGCGCGAGGTATCGTGAAGAGACCGGCAAGCAGGGCGGTGAAACGGCGGCGATTCATGGGAACTCCTCCGGCGACGATCGGGACGGGCCGCGCTCGCCGGCGCTAGCCCGGCGCCTTGATTCCCGCGGCCATGAACGCATGGACAAGTGCGGCGGGCAGGAGTTTCGCGAGTTCGGCGCCGGAACGCGCCTGGTCGAGCCCGCAGGACGGGCAGGTGTGGATGGGCACGGTGATGTCGACCACGAAACCGGGCGTCTCCTTCCAGGCGAGGGAGGCGGAATACGTGCAGGGCTCGCCGCCGGAGGAAGGCAGGAGCGCGCCGCAGGCACCGCAGGCGAACTTGCGGAAGACGAGGCCCTGCTGCCGTCCCGCCGGGATCTTCGCGAGCTCGGCGTCCGACAGCGCATTGAGCAGCCAGATCGGGAACTCGTGCCCGACGAAATAGCGATGCGGCGCCTCGCACGCGAAGACCGGAAGTCCGCGCAGCGCCACCCGCATGGGCGCCTCGTCGCCCGCCACCTCGCGCAACCGCTTCGCGGCGAGCGGCGACTCGCACAAGGGGCACGGCTTGCCGGGTCCGATCACGGAGACCGCTCCTCAGCCCGTCCCGCCGACGGTGAGCCCCTCGATGCGGACGGTGGGCTGGCCCACGCCCACCGGCACGCTCTGCCCTTCCTTGCCGCAGGTGCCGATGCCCGGGTCGAGCGCCATGTCGTTGCCGACCATCGAGATCCTGGTGAGCGCATCGGGCCCGTTGCCGATGAGCGTCGCCCCTTTCACCGGGTAGGCGAGCTTGCCGTTCTCGATCCACCACGCTTCCGCGGCCGAGAAGACGAACTTGCCGCTGGTGATGTCGACCTCGCCGCCGCCGAAGTTGACCGCGTAGAGCCCGCGCTCCACGGACGCGAGGATTTCCGCCGGGTCGCGGTCGCCGCCCGTCATGTAGGTGTTGGTCATGCGCGGCATCGGCATGTGCGCGTAGCTCTCGCGCCGGCCGTTGCCGGTCGCGGGCACGCCCATCAGCCTCGCGTTGAGGCGGTCCTGGAGGTAGCCCCGCAGGATGCCGTCCTCGATCAGCACGTTGCGCGCCGTGGGCTCGCCCTCGTCGTCGATGGAAAGCGAGCCGCGGCGGTCCACCAGGGTGCCGTCGTCGACGACGGTGACCCCCTTCGCGCCCACCTGCTCGCCGATCCGGTTGCTGAAGGCGGAGGTGCCCTTGCGGTTGAAGTCGCCTTCCAGCCCGTGGCCGATGGCCTCGTGCAGGAGGATGCCCGGCCAGCCCGGTCCCAGCACCACGGTGATGGGGCCCGCGGGCGCCGCGCGCGCCTCGAGATTCACCAGCGCCTGGCTCACCGCCGTGGTCGCCATGTCGTCGATCCGCGCGTCGGTGAAGTGGCCGTAGCCGAAGCGCCCGCCGCCGCCGCAGTAGCCCTGCTCGCGCCGGCCGTCCTGCTCGACGATCACGGTGACGGAGAGATTCACCAGGGGGCGCACGTCGGCGGCGCGCACGCCGTCGGCGCGGGCGACGAGCACCACCTCGTACTCGCCGGAAAGCCGGCCGATCACCTGCTTCACCCGCGGGTCGGCCGCGCGCGCGCGCTTCTCCAGGCGCTCGAGCAGGCGCACTTTCTGTTCGTCGCCCAGGGCGGAGACCGGGTCCACGGGCGCGTAGAGGGCGGCGCCGGCGCGCGTGCTGGGCACGGCAGCGGCGGCATCGCCCCCCTGCGCCGCGATGGCGCGCGTGATCCTCGCCGCGGCTTCCAGGGATTGCGGCGAGATGTCGTCGGCGTAGGCGAAGGCCGTCTTCTCCCCGGAGACCACGCGCACGCCCACGCCCTGGTCGATGGAGAAGCTGCCGCTCTTCACCTGGCCCTCCTCGACCATCCAGCTCTCCGATCGCGCGAGCTGGAAGTAGAGATCGGCGTCGTCGGCGCGGTGCGCCCGCACGAGGGCGAAGACGCGCTCGAGCGCGGCCTCGTCGACGCCGAAGGGCGCGAGCAAGGACGCCCGTGCGAGGTCGAGGGCCGTGGGTTCGTTCTTCGTCATGGATTCTTCGTCATGGGTTCGTCGTCGGCGCTTTCGCGGCTTCGTCTTCCGGGACCGTCAATTGCGCAGGCTTCGATGCCGGAGCGCGGGAAGGCTGCGGCGGATCTTCGCCTGGTACGTGGGGTTCACGCCCGCCACGACGACCCCGGAGCCGCGCGGCAGGCGGTCCAGCACGACGCCCCACGGGTCGACGATCATGGTGTGGCCGTGGGTCTCGCGTCCGTTCACATGGTAGCCGCCCTGCGCGGGCGCGACCACGTAGCACTGGTTCTCGATCGCGCGCGCGCGGATGAGCACGTCCCAATGGGCCTTGCCGGTGGTTTCCGTGAACGCCGACGGGACGAAGATGAAGTCGACCTCCCCCATGGCGCGATAGAGCTCGGGAAAGCGCAGGTCGTAGCACACCGAGATGCCGATCCGCCCATAGGGCGAGTCCACGGTCACCACGGCGGCCCCCGGCTCGATCGTGCGCTCCTCGGTGTACTTCTCCTGTCCCATCTCGAAGCCGAACAGGTGGATCTTGTCGTAGCGGGCCACGCGCCGGCCCTCGCCGTCGAAGACCAGGCAGGCGTTCCTCACCTTGTCGGGCACGCTCGCCTCCAGGGGCACGGAGCCGCCCACGATCCACACCTGGTGGCGCCTGGCTTCGGCCGCGAGGAACTCCTGGATGGGACCGTCGCCGTCCTTCTCGCGCAGCGCGACCTTGTCGGTGTCCTTCATGCCCATCACGCAGAAGTATTCCGGCAACGCGATGATCCGCGCGCCCGTGGCGGCGGCCAGCTCGATCAGGCGCGACGCCTCCTGCAGGTTCGCCTGGACCTGGGGGCCGGAGGCCATCTGCACCGCCGCCACGCGAAACATGCTCTGCGTCGTGAGGAGCGTCTCCCTCAGCGCCTCGGGCGTGGTCGAGTTCTTGGTGATGATCATGGCGGGCGGGGCGTGGACTTGGGCGGTTCCTTCGGCGGCGGCGCAGCGCCCAGCCGCGTGACGGCGGGATTATCCCACGACCCCGTCACGAGGTACTCGTACGACACCACCTTGCCCAGGGGGTTCTGCAGCAGCTTCTGCAGCAAAAGGGTGGTGAGCCCCATCACCGGCGTGCCGAGCACCGTCGCCGCGATCGCCACGCTCTCGCCCACCTCGGGCACCACCTTCAGGCGCAGGTTCTGGGTTTCCAGCGGCAGCGACACCTCTCCCGCCATGCTCACGAAGGCCGACGGGCCCGCCACCTCGAAGTCCTTCGTGAGGAGGACCCCGCGGGCGAGCTTCGCCTCCCCGGCGATGCGGTCGAACGCGAAGCCTTCGCTGAAGATGTCGCGGAAGTCGAAGCTCACGCGCCGCGGGATCGACTGCAGCGAGATGAGGCCCAGGAGCTTTCCCGCCCCCGGCTCGATCCGGGCGAACTGGCCCTTGGAGGCCTGCACCTCGAAGCGGCCCGACAGCAGGTGCGGCGTGAACTCGTAGGGATAGCCCGGCCAGACCAGCTGGCCCTCGAGCTTCGCCTCGCCGCGGGTCACGAATTCCCCGAAACCGAACTGCTCGAGGAGCGCGTGCAGGTTGCGCGTCTGCACCTTGAGGTTCAACTGCGTGAGCGGTCCGGTCGCCGTTCGCCGCCAGGCGCCGCTCGAGTCCAGGCGCGCGTGATCGTTCACGATGTCCAGCCGGTCGATCCGCCAGTCGCCCCCCTCGGGCCGGGCGAGCAGCTCCAGGCGGCCCAGCCAGCGGTCGTGGAACTCGAATCGCTCGGCCACGATGTCGAGCGCCGGCAGGTCGTCCTGGACCGTGGCGGGCGCCGGTTCCGGACCCGCCTCCCCGGAGGTCCCGGCGGCGAGCGAAAAGCGCGAAAGCCGCGCCTCGATTCGTCCCTTGCCCCGGGAATCGAACGTGATGTCGCCGGCCACCGCCGGGCTCGCGAGCGTGCCGCGCCACTCGCCCGCCACCCGGGCGAGGCGCGCCGTCAACTGGGTGAAATCCCGGCCGGCGTAGTGCAGGGAGCCGAAGCGAAGGTCGATGCCGCGCAGTTCCAGCGCCGCTCGGGTCTCGGCGGGGGCCGGCGCCGTCGGGGAGGCCAGCGCCTCCCGCCAGGCGTCCAGGTCGAAGCGCCCGAGGTCGCCGTAGAGCCACAGGCCCTCGCGCACCGGCTCGCCGGCGACCGGCGCGCCGAACTTGATCGCCGCATTCCAGCGTTGCGCCGCCTCGGCCCCGCGCCGGTCGATCCGCGCGTGCACGCCACCGTCGAGCGTGGCGACGGTTTCCTCGTCGATCGCGCCGAGCCGGCGGATGGACACGGCCAGCGCCCTCGCCTCGTCGGCGCGCTTGGCGAAGGGCTCCGGAAGCCCGATGGCGAGCCCCTTCAGCGCCGATTCCACGCGCAGCTCCGTTCCCGAGTCGCCCGACACGACGCGCGCGTTCCAGGCCGTGGACCCCGCCATGCGCCGCGCGAACGCCTCGGGGATCAAGGCGCCCAGCGCGGCGGCGTCCATGCGTCCGTCGATCTGGGTGAGCACCGAGCCGTCGGCCTGGGACGCGAGGCGCAGGGTCGCGGGCTGGCCGAACATCGTGCCGGTGAGCTGGGTGGCGCGCACGCTCTTCTCGGTGAAGACGAGCGGCCCCTGGATGCCGGCGAGGACGAGGCTCCTGCCCACGCTTGCCGTGGCGCCCGCGAAGGCGTAGTCGCCGGCGACGCGGAACGGCTCCCGGCCCGTGAGCGGCCAGTCGAGCTTGAGCTTCAGCCGTGCCGGGCCCTCGATCGCGACCGCGCGCGTGAACGCGCCCGGGCCTTCGACGAGCGGCGTCTCGCGCAGGAAGCGGACGCTGTCCGCGCCGCTCGTGTCGATGTCGCCCTCGATCCTGAGCATCGGCGTCTCGGCGCCCAGGTCGGCGACGACGGCGCTCGCGCTCCGGGCGCGGCTCGCATAGATGAAGGCCTCCTGTGCGCGAATCTCCATCCGCGCGTTCTCGAAGCGGATCTCGCCCTTCACGCGGTCCACGGAAGGCCACGCGGGGTGATACTGCAAGCGCCCGCCCTCGATGGCGGCCTCGACGAAGAAGCGGCCGGGACTGCCGTCGCGAAACGGAAAGTGCCAGAGGTCGCCCTTCAACTCGAAGCGGCCGCGGCTCACGTCTCCCGCGAGCACGGCCTTGCCGAGCCATTCACGCGTCGTTGCGATTCCGTTGGGCAGATAGCGGGCCACGGCCGGAGCGCGCGCGCGCGCGACTTGCCCGGCGAGCTCCACCCAGCCCGGGGAATTCTCCGGGGAACCGGGCAGCGTGCGGTAGGTGCCGGCGAAGCTCACGTCCGCATCCGCATTGGCCACGCGCGCCTCCTCGATCCGCACCTCGATGCCCTTGTCGTCGCGCTTCCACGCGGCGCGGGCGTCCAGCGAGTCGAAGACGAGCGGCGCCGCGAAGACGCGGGCGGCATTGAAGGAGACGCCGCGCGAAGCGAGGCGGATCGTCCCGGCGCGCTCGTCGCCTTCCAGGCTTCCCGAGAGACCCGAGGCGCCGGGAAATCCTTCCGCCGCGTTGAGGCCCAGGTTCTCGAATTTCGCCTTCAGGCGAAAGGCGCTCGCCTTCGCGACCGATTCGCCCGTCCATACGAACGACGAGTCGAGGAGCCGCCCGCTCGGCGCGTAGCGGTTGGCCTGCGCCTTCGCCTCGCGGGGGACGGGCAGGTAGTCGAGGAGCGCGGCCGCGATCTTCAGGTCGACGCCGTCGGCCCTGATCTCGCCCCGGGGCGGCTGCCCGGCGAGGTGCTCCGTGGAAAGCGAGAACGCCGCCGACTTCCCGGCGAGCCCGTCGCGCGTGCGAAACCCCAGGTCGCGGGCGCCCGCCGCGTAGCCGCCCTCCTGCAGCCGGTAGAACGCGCGCCCCGAGAGCGTCTCGAGGTCCAGGGGAAGCGCATCGGCGGCGAGCTGGGCCCGGACGTCGCGCAAGTCGAGATCCACGGTCAGCTCCCGGATGCGCCCCGGCTCGAAGTCGATCCAGGCGCGGACGGCGCCCACGGCCGTGCGCAGCGCCTCCGGAACGGGCAGGTGCGTGCGCAGCCGCGCGAGGTCGGCGCGGCCGGTTTCGGCGAAGAGCGTGCCCGCGGCCTGCCAGGCCTTGCCCCGGCGGGAAAACTGCAGGTCGGCGCGCAGGTCGATCCGGTCCGCGATGACCGACGGCGCGATGGCGTTGAGGGCGGCCCGGTGCCGGCTGCCTTCCTTGCGCATCGCGATCTCGACCTTGCGCAAGGTCACCGGGGGGGCGCCTCCGAACTCGTCTTCCCAGACGAGCGACGCGTCGTGGATGGCGAGGCGCGGCTGGTCGAGCAGCCAGGCGGCGAGAGCGCCCTCGTCGTCGGCCGCCGGCGCATTGAGCGGCTTGTCGGCGAGGTAGATGTAGCCGTCGGCGCCGCGCCGCAGGTTCAGGTGCGGGCTGTAGACATCCACGTCATGGAAGCGAAGCTCGCCCTCGAGGAGCGTCCACCAGGACAGGGTGATCTCGGCCCGTTCCACCGCGAAGACGGGCGCGCCGAGCCGGTCGGCGATCCGCACGCCGGTCAGGCCGAGGATGGGTCGAAGACCCTGCCATCCGGCGTCGACCCCGGCAAGGCTCACCGCCATCCCGGAGGCGCGCGAGACGGATGCGGCAATGTCGTCGCGGTAGCGCTCGATCTCCGGAAAGACGGCGTAGCGAAGGACGACCACCGCGAGCAGGAACGCGACGAACACCGCGCCGGCGAGGGACGCGGCGATTCGCGCGACGGAACGGGAAAAGGCCTTGATGCTGTCCTCTGAGGCGGTGAAATCCGCGGGGCCCGGGCGTGCCGGGCCGGTTTCGCGCTATTGTAGCGGCTGGGGCCGTGGCCCCCTCGTGATGACCGACCGCAATTCCCCCGAAACGTCCGTGGCCGCCTTCGAGCGCACGCTTCGCCTCTCGCCATTCGCGAGGCGGATCGCGTCCGCGCGCGCGCCGCTCGCACAGGAACTCGTCTCGACGGGCTTCCCGGCGCTTTCGCGCCGGGCGCTGGACGCCGCGGTGGAGGCGGTGCCGCCGGACGATCCGGCGGCGCTCGCCATCGCCCTGCGCGAGCTTCGCGCGCGCGTCATGCTCACCCTCGTCCATCGGGACCTCTCCGGCCTCGCGAGCCTGGACGAGGTCGTGTCCACGGCGACCGCGCTTGCCGAGGCCGCCATCGGCGCGGCGGTGCGGGCGGCCCACGCCGAGCAGGCCGCGGTGTACGGCGAGCCGGCCCGGGGCGAGCGGCTTCTCGTGGTGGGCATGGGCAAGCTGGGCGGCGGGGAATTGAACGTCTCCTCGGACATCGACCTGATCTTCCTGCACGCGGCGGAAGGCGATACCGGCGGGGCGAGGCCGCTCTCGCACCACGAATTCTTCACGCGCGTGGGCAAGCGCGCCATCGGGCTCGTGGCGGACGTCACCGGGGACGGCTTCGTGTTCCGCGTCGACATGCGCCTTCGGCCGTTCGGCGATTCCGGGCCGCTGGTGAGCTCGTTCGCCGCGCTCGAGAACTACCTGATCGGCCAGGCTCGCCCGTGGGAGCGCTACGCGTGGCTGAAGGGGCGCGTGCTGAACGGGCCGGGCGAGGACGTGGAGGCGATCGTGCAGCCGTTCGTCTACCGGCGCTACCTCGACTACGGCCTGCTCGAATCGCTGCGCGACCTGCACGGGCGAATCCAGGCCGAGGCGAACCGGCGCGGGCGCTCCGACGACATCAAGGTGGGCGCCGGCGGCATCCGCGAGTGCGAGTTCGCCGTGCAGCTCTTCCAGCTGGTGCGCGGCGGGAGGGACTCGGGGCTGCGGGTCACCTCGACGAGACAGGCGCTGGCGGCGGTCGGCGAGCGCGGCCTCGTGCCGCCGGAACGCGTGGCGGCCCTGCGCCTCGCCTACGATTTCCTGCGCCGGCTCGAGCACCGCCTGCAGTACTACGACGACCAGCAGACCCAGGCCCTGCCCGTGGAACCCGGCCACCGCGCGGCCATCGCCGAGGCGATGGGCTTCGCCGACTGGCCATCGCTCATGGCCGAGCTCGATCGCCACCGCGCGGCAGTGCAGGAGGCGTTCAGCGCGCTCTTCGAGCGGCGCACGGCCGGCGGCGCGAGCGCGCTGCTCGCGCGCCTGACCGACCCGCAGCTCTCGCCGGACGAGGACGGGCTCGAGGAGGACCTGCGCGGCACGGGACTCGCGGACCCCAAGCCCGTCGCCGCCAGGCTCGCCGCCTTCGTGGCCTCGCGGCGCTACCGGAGCCTGTCCGGCGCCAGCCGCTCGCGCGTCGACCGCCTGCTTCCCGCGGCGATGGAGGCCGCCGTGCGCGAGGAGACGGGCTCGCAGACCGCCATCCGGCTCCTCGACCTGATCGAGGCCATCGACCGGCGCGAATCCTACTTCGCCCTGCTGGACGAGTACCCGCAGGTGCTCGCGCGGGCCGCTCGCCTGGCCGCCCGCAGCCGCTGGGCCGCCCGCCTGCTCGCGCGCCATCCGATCCTCCTCGACGAGCTCACGCGGACGGTCGCGAGCTTCACCGCCACCGACTGGAAGGAGGAACGCCGGCTCCTCGTCGAGGCGTGCGCGGCACTCGGCGAGGACACGGAGCGGCTCATGGACGAGTTGCGCCACTTCAAGCAACGCCACGTGCTGCGCCTCGCGATCGCCGACCTCGAGGGCGAATTGCCCGTGATGGCGCTCTCCGACGAGCTCTCGGCGCTGGCCGACCTGCTCCTCGGCGTGGTCCTCGGATTCGCCTCGCGCGCGGTGCTGGGCGGCGACGGGCTCGAAGCGCCGCCGGGGTTCGCCGTGGTGGGCTACGGCAAGCTGGGCGGCAAGGAGCTGGGCTACGGCTCGGACCTGGACATCGTCTTCCTCTTCGACGAGTCGCGGCGCGAGGACGCGGAGAAGCTCGCTCGGGTCGCGCAGCGGGTGAACACCTGGCTCACCAGCCACACCTCCGGCGGCGTGCTCTACGAGACCGACCTGCGCTTGCGGCCCGACGGCGCCTCGGGCCTCATGGTGAGTTCCTTTCCGGCGTTCCGCGACTACCAGTTCACGCGCGCGTGGACCTGGGAGCACCAGGCGCTCACGCGCGCACGCTTCTGCGCCGGCGACGTGTCCCTGGGCGAGCGCTTCGAGGCGCTGCGGCGGGAAATCCTGTCGGCGCCCCGCGACGGGCAGAAGCTGCGCGAGGAAATCCTCGCCATGCGCGAGAAGATGCGATCGGAGGTGAAGGCCGACGCGCGCGACGTGAAGCATGTCGACGGCGGCCTGGTGGATCTCGAGTTCGCGGTGCAGGCCCTGGTGCTCGCCGAGTCCTGCCGGCACCCGGCGCTCCTGGGCAACAAGGGCAACCACACGCTGCTCAACCTGGCCGGCGAGATGGGCATCGTGACCGTGCCGGTGGCGGCGGCCGCCGCCGATGCGTACCTCGCGCTGCGGGCGCGCACCCACGCGGCCTCGCTGAACGACGAGGAGCACGCGCTGTTCGCCGAGGGGGGGCTCGCGGCGGAGCGCGAGGCGGTGATGGCGCTGCGGCGGGAGGTCTTCGGCCGCTAGCGCGGGCGCCTACTGGCGCTCGAGCAGGTGGAACACCTGCATGCGCCCCTTGCCCTTGATCTCGACGTCGTGGGGCGCATCGAAGCGGAAGCGCGTGTGCAGGCGCCGGTAAGTCGTGAGATCGACCTGGATGGAGCCGGTGAAGGCGTCGCCCGCCATGCGCGAGGCCACGTTCACCGTGTCGCCCCACATGTCGTAGATGAACTTCTTCGTGCCGATGACGCCCGCCACGACCGGGCCCGTCCCGATGCCGATCCGCAGCTCGATCTTCTCGCCCGTGCGCTGCCGGTACTCGCTCACGCGGTCGAGCATCTCGAGGGCCATGCCCGCCACCGCGTCGGCGTAGTGCACCTGGGCGCCGGTCTCGACGCCCGCGGCCGCCATGTAGGCGTCGCCGATCGTCTTGATCTTCTCGACGCCGAACCGGTCGGCGATCTCGTCGAACGTCGAGAAGACGTCGTTCAGGATCTTCACCGTTTCCACCGGCGAGAGCTCCTCCGTCATCTTGGTGAACCCGACGATGTCGGCGAACATCACCGTCACGTCCGCGTGGCCCTGCGCGATGTTGGATTCCCCGCGCTTCAGGCGCTCGGCGATCGCCGGCGGCAGCACGTTCAGGAGGAGCTGCTCGCTCCTTTCCTTTTCCACCCGCAGCTCCTCGTGCTGCAGGTCCACCTGGGCGCGCAGCTTCTGCTTCTCGCTCGCGAAGTACCAGAGCAGCGCGTAGATCATGAGCGAAATCGCGGCGAAGTTGAGGACGAAGAAGACAGCCACCGTCTGCATGTCCACCTTCGCGGCGGTGCCCGACAGGAGGAAGTCGAAGATCCCCGCGAGCACCGTCATGAAGAGCCACGCGAAGAACCACGGCAGCGACTGGCGCGTGCCCAGCACGGTGACCGCGCCCACGGGCGCGATGAGGCCCCACAGGCTCACGCCCGAGGCGGTGACGAAGTTGCCGATGGACCACTGCATCGCGAAGGGCGTGAAGAGGATCAGCCCCAGCTGGATCATCGCGAAGAGCTGCAGCTTCCTCGTGCGCAGGTAGAAGGCGATGGTGCCGGCGGAAAGCGCCTGGAAGGCGAGCGAGATCGACACCGAGAACTGCTGCCCCATGCTCCAGTACACCGACAGCCACAGCACCGAGGCGAGCACCATCAGCCCCGTCGTGAGCACGAGCATGTCCCCGGAGAGCTTCTCCTCGGGGCTCAGTGCCTTGGGGGACATGAAGGAATCCCTGGCTTCCGGCGCCGCGGGGGTCGCGCCGGGGGAACGGGAGGGTTCCGTCGAATGATCGGACGGCGTGCGCACGGATCGGCGGAGTTTCGGTTGGGCGGAGTCCTGTTGATTATGGCATACCGGCGCGGTTTGATAGAATTCCGGGTTCTGGAAATCCCGAAAGCGCAGGAACGAACATGTCGATGTCCGACCGTGACGGCTTCATCTGGTACGACGGCAAGCTGGTGCCGTGGCGGGAAGCCACGACCCACGTCCTCACCCACTCGCTGCACTACGGACTCGCGGTCTTCGAGGGCGTGCGGGCGTACAAGTCGGAGATCGGCACCGCCATCTTCCGGCTGAAGGAGCACACGGACCGCTTCTTCAATTCCGCCAAGATCTACATGATGGCGCTGCCGTACACGAAGGAGCAGCTGATGGAGGCGCAGCGCGAGGTCGTGCGCGCGAACAAGCTGGAGAGCTGCTACCTGCGACCGCTCGCCTTCTACGGTTCCGAGAAGATGGGCGTCTCCCCCGTGGGCGCGAGCGTGCACGTCTCGATCGCCGCCTGGCCCTGGGGCGCCTACCTCGGCGAGGAGGGCCTCGCGCGCGGCATCCGCGTGAAGACCTCGTCCTTCGCGCGCCACCACGTGAACGTGACGATGCCGCGCGCCAAGGTCGCCACGACCTACGCCAATTCCATCCTCGCGAACCTCGAGGCCACGCAGGACGGCTACGACGAGGGCCTGCTGCTGGACACCGACGGCTTCGTGGCCGAGGGCTGCGGCGAGAACATCTTCGTGGTGAAGGACGGCAGGCTCTACACCCCGCAGCTCACCTCGGCGCTGGACGGCATCACCTGGAGGAGCGTGCAGCTCATCTGCGCCGATCTCGGCATCGCCGTGGAGAAGACGCGCCTCACCCGCGACGACATCTACATCGCCGACGAGGCCTTCTTCACCGGCACGGCCGCCGAGGTCACGCCCATCCGCGAGCTCGACCGGCGCGTGGTCGGCAGCGGCAGCCGCGGCCCGGTCACGGAGAAGATCCAGTCGGTGTTCTTCGACATCGTGAACGGCAGGAATCTGAAATACCGCCACTGGCTCACCAAGGTCGACTAGGCGTGGCCGGCGAAGCAAGCGGCGCGAAGCCGGCGATGCCCGCGGAACTCGACCGCATGTCGGTCGAGATCACCGCGGCGCAGTTGCCGCTTCACTGCCCGCTCGCCTCGCAGAAGCTCTGGAACACCCACCCGCGCGTCTACCTGCCCGTCGAGGCGACGGGCGAGGCGAGGTGCCCCTATTGCGGGACCGTCTACCGGCTCGCGGAAGGCGCCCGCGCGAAGGGGCACTGAGGCCCCCGGCAGCACGCCTGCCACGCCCCCCGGGCACGATCCCATGAGCGAGACCCTCGTCGTTTCCCCCTCGTGGATCGGTGACGCGGTGCTCGCCCACCCCCTGCTCGCCCGGCTGAAGGACCGCGACCCGCACGGCGACATCGACGTTCTGGCTCCCGCGTGGGCGTCCGCGGTCTACGGGCGCATGCCCGAGGTCCGCCGCACCATCGCCTTTCCCTTCGGCCACGGGGAACTGGCGCTCGCCGGCCGGCGGCGCTTCGCCCGGGCGCTCCCGCGATACGACCACGCGGTCGTCCTGCCGGGCAGCCTCAAGTCCGCGCTCGTGCCGTGGTTCGCGGGAATCGCGCGGCGCACGGGCTGGCGCGGCGAGATGCGCTTCGGCCTGCTGAACGACCTGCGCACCCTGGA
>Ga0154020_10003997_pt1 | contig 17613 bp, 7 predicted proteins | sample Klosneuvirus_201_FD_109709 | JGI IMG/M metagenome (GOLD analysis project Ga0154020, IMG submission 109709) | Active sludge microbial communities from wastewater, Klosterneuburg, Austria - Klosneuvirus_20160825_MG | ecosystem: Engineered > WWTP > Aerobic digester > Activated sludge | place...
ATCATTAGTATCTACAATATTCTCGTGGTACTTAATGTATATCTCTAAAACAGTACTTGAGATATATTGTATATATTGTATTTTGTCATGTATTTGTTCAACTGTTATATTAATAGTTAATGTATATAAAAGGAATAAGTAAAGTCTTAATAGTTTCATTTCTCTTAATCTCTCTTTTCTTATTCACACCTCAAAGAGTTGAGGCGAGTACATTTGCTCCTCCCGGAAGCTGTCCTAATGGAAAAGATATAATAAGTGACACTGCAGCTTCAACTGTTTGTTGTCCTAATGAAGCGGCGTGGAGGGATATTATTATTCGGGATGACAAGATTAATGATATTAAAGAAATCACTAATGTTGGGAAATCTTATATAATAATAACTTCACTATTATGTTCTGTTAAGTATGACATTACAACAAATCAAAATACAACAAAATCAGATTTACTTATGCAGGCAGGCTCTTCTCCTATCGAATACAACTGTCCAGTAAATACATGCAGTGATAGAACAATTAGATTTTTCGATCATAACCAGACACTTTGTTATACTCAAGGAGAAGAGAATTCTATTCTTGGAGTTTGTTGTGTAGAAACCAAAGATCAAATGGGATCCTTTAGACCCTTTGAGAGTACTAGTTCTTGTGTTCAAGCTAAAGATGTACCTAAAGCTCCCAAAGGAGGACAACAAGCCTTAGCACCAATCATTGATTTAAAAGCTAGAACTGTTGATCAAATTTGTGGAGAAGATGCTATCATTATTGACAAGAATGGATCTAGAGTTCCAGATCCTTTACTTAAAGGACAATGTATGGATTGTCTAAATAAGAACAAACAAAATGCTCAAGGTGTAACAACAATAACAAACCAGTGGACAGCTCTAGGATGCATTAATACTGGTGATCAAGGTTCATCTTTAGTTGGGTTTCTAATGCAAATATTTTATGGGGTTGGCTTTACTTTTATTCTTATCAAGTTTATTTTAGCAGGAATTCAATTACAAAGCGGTGATCCAGAAGCAGTTAAAGAAGCAAAGGAAACCTTTATTGCAGGGTTATCTGCATTGTTTGTGGCAGGATTTGGACTAATCTTGTTAAGATATATAGGTTTTGATATATTGGGCTTAGGTGCATTATTAGGTACACAGTTTCCAGAAATAAAACCATAATACAAATGATGAATAGAATTAAATCGCAAAAATTATTAATACATTTAAAGAATATCTCAAAGTATACTTTTATATTTTTTCTTATTATTGTAATAACACTCCCAAGTATACTTGAAATAAATGCTCAGACAAATTCAACTAATCCAGCACTAACAGATTGCATACCTGATCCAATTGACCAGGGTTTGAACTGCACAAATGCAAGCGATATGGTAGAAAAAGGATTAATAATTCCTCTTATGGGTGTTATTAGAAGGGCTGCTATTGGAAGATCCCAATGGAAATATGATGAAAAAACAGGAAGTTATAGTCTTCAACAAATTGAAACAGGAGCAGTTTCTGTAATGGCAAACTATATGGGAGATATATATCGTTCACAACCTGCAAGTTTTGTTGCTTATCTAGGGAAAAAATATATTGATATTAATCCTGTTAAAGCAACAGAAGCTCAAAGTATTGGATTACCTACCTCGGGGGCGGCAGCATTAGGTCCGATTTACAGTATTTGGGAAGTTATAAGAAACCTTACTTATATAATATTTACTGTTTACTTTATAATTATTGCCTTTATGATTCTATTTAGGCAGAAACTTGGTGGACAAGATTATGTTTCAATCGTAAATTCAATTCCTAAAGTAATTATGGCATTAGTATTAGTTACTTTTAGTTTGCCACTAGCTGGCCTAATGATTGACATTGGTAATATTTGTAACTCTTTAACAGTAAGCTTATTTAGTAAGCTAATGCCTGGAATAGGTGAAATATTAGAAAAGTTGAATACAATTCCAGGACAAGTACAAGGACAAGGAAACAATGTGATACCATCATATAATATAATTTCATTATTGAATGGTTTTTTAACAGAATCATTTACAGGAGTTGCAAATGGTGCCAATGGTAGCCCTGTTACTAATAGTTTATATACAACGATAACTTTTGTAATACAAAGCTTAGCTAGTTTCCAAGTACCAGGAAATTCTGGTAATCTTAATATTATTCAAGGACCTGCTCCTGCAGCTGGCCAAAATCCAGCTGGTGTATTAAGTGTTCTTGGAACCTCTTTACTCTCATTTTTATTTTCATTAACTTTTTTACAATCTATATTCAAAATATTCTTTGGATTGATTATCAATTACGTAGAGCTTATCTTGAAAATTATTTTCTCTCCAGTTCAATTAATCGGTACAATATTTAATGGCACAAAATCATTGACTGGTTGGATTCGTTCAGTTCTCTCAAATGTGCTCGTTTTTCCTGCCATTTTTCTTGGTTTAGTATTGATTTCTATTTTCACGTATACAGGAGGAAAGATTAATGCTGATGCTTGTCTTGTTAATTCATCTTGTTATACTTGGGCAGGAGGAGATTCAAATATTTTTAATGCAAATAATGCAAATAATGCTCAAGTAACTTATATTCCAGCTCCATTAGGTTATTTTAGTGCTGTAATTAATAATAAAACGACACCTTTATCTGTAAATGGATTTATAAGTTTGGGATTGTTATTGTTCTTGCCTGAAATTATTGATATTACTAAACGTTCAGTTGCATCAGGTTCTATTACTGGACTAAGCGGAGACTCAATTAAAAACAATATTGGAAAGTTTGCCTCTAAGATTCCACTGGTTGGCGGTTTATTTAAATAACATTAAACAACCAAATAAATTCAATTCATATATTATCTAGTAATTCCTTGAGCAGGAGAATAACTTCCACCTGCAAATACAGCTAAGAAAGATATAACATTCTCAAGACCTTTAAAATCTTTATTTCTTTCTTCATTATTAACTGGTGCTAAATCACTATCTAGAATAGTGTATCTTTTACCATCAGTGCTTATAGCAAGTTTAACACCAACAATTGAATCAAAATTCTCTCTGCCATTATAAACTTCATATTGCCTTCTAAAAGGTGTTACATAGGCTCGTATGATATTATCATTTGGTAATCTACTTGCATCAGTTAGAAATGCAGCAATCACTGATTGATTAAAAACTCCATATAAAATCGATTTAACATATTCTCTATCTTCTGAATTCATCTCGTCTAGTCTACCAAGAGAGAAACTTGTTCTTGCTTTTCCATCCTTATAATATTTAGCATCTAACAACGATGCCATATATCTTAATCCAGCTTCAGGCTTTTCGTATACAGACCTTTTTGCAAAACTTGGAGAAGAATTTAGTACTAACATATCAGCTTCTAAACCATAATTTTTATTAAACTGAGCAGAACCAATAATCTCATTTCTAACCTTAATATTTCGCTTATACTCATCTAAACTTACTCCATCTGCCTCTTTAACTTGAATAGCACCATTTTGTTGGACCAGTTCACTTACACCTGGATATTTGCTCATTGATTCCAACCCAGCACCTTCGCTTACCTTATTTTTAATAAATACCCCTGCTAGATCTCGAATAATAGGTGTACCAGTAGCTCCAATAACACAAGCTAAACAACCCGCGGCCAATAAACCTGCACAACCTATCCCAACACCTACAGCCATTGGGGCTCTTTTCTTTTCAATGCTTTCGTCATCATCTGGTACATCCTGGTCAACCTCAGCAGCATCCTTGATATTTCTTACTGGGTTTTTAATAAACCTACGAAATCTTCCTTTTTTTCCAACCGTAGAATTTGGCAAAGATTCACCATCAGGACTATCATTAAGGTCAAATCCAGATATTACTGATCCTTTATCTAAGATTTCAGATTGCTCACTATGTTCAGATTCCAATGCTTGTTCTTCTGGATCGACTCTAATAGATAGAGGAGGGGACTCTTTGACAGATCTTTTCCAAAATGGTTGTTTTTTTTCTTTTTTAGGTGAACTAGTTTCCGGCATTATCTATATTAACATAAATTAATTATTATTCTTTCACAGGAATTTCTAATAATTTACTATACAAATTATTAACGGCTTTTCCCTGAATGCTTCTATGTGGTTCGTCTGCTATTGCTAAATCTGAAGCTACTAATGGTAAAGATGTGTCTAGATTTTTAAATGTTTTTATACTTTCGACAGCGCCCCAAATACCAGTTGCTACCGCTAATACTGGTCCACCAGTAGCAAATCCAAACGCAGTCATGCCTAATGTGGTTACAGCAATTTTTGCACCTATTCCCAAAAAAGTTTTTGGTTCTATTGCTCTTATGATAGGACCTAAAACAGGGATTTGAGGAAACATAATTTCTCCAAGTTTATATACAAAATTACCAGATTTTGATATTGGTAATGGCAAACCTTTTTTCCAATCATATCTTTTTCTCATAGTCTCAGCTTTAAGCTGATTTTCTTTTCTAATATCAATATTAGACCATTTATCATCTTTAGATCTATTAGGACGGCCTACAATCCCTCTAAGTGGTTTAAATTCTCCTCTCAAAGTTCTTGAAGTTGAAACCATATCTCTATTTGCTAAACTTCTACCAATTGACCTAGTAACTGGGCTTAGAAGTATAGCAGAGCCTAGACCTCCTAGAATAAAACCAACAGGTCCAAATATTGCAGATAAGTTACCAAATACGACTGAACCTAGTGCTACTGCTCCGACAGTAGCGCCAACCGAAGCATGTGCTATTACATTGTTTGTACCAAAATCTTTAATTGCTAACCCCAAGAATTCTAATGGTGCTTTGGCAAATTGAGGTAATGGAACCCATCCAAAAACATTTATTTTTGATAACTTTTCCTCTGATTCTGTATGAGCTGCAATAAGTCTCTTTTTTTCTTGTAACACATAAACCGGATCTTGATGTCCTGTAAAATTCCTATAAACACTGTCATTCCTTGCTAAAACACCTAATTCTCGGTCATATTTACTTGCTCCTATCATTAATCTATCAATTGCATGTTTTAATCTTCCAATTTTTGAACCAGTACCATGTTTTTCATAATCATAGTCAGTAGAGTGACCAGTTTCAACCAAAATCCTTCCTGCAATATTTTCAACTACATCAAGGTTAGCATTTATTGCCGTATATTGTTGTCCTGTAGCTACAGATTGCTTTGGATCAACTAAGCTACCAGTTAATATCGCCATTGGTCCAGGAAATAGGGGAGCCAAATTAGCAAGTGTTGCAAGCCTTGATTCTAATACTTCTTCAACCGGACCCATTTTTGCCCTTTGAGTCATTAACATTAAATCAAATGGATTTCTTCCAATTGTGATATAGAAATCTACATAATATTCTATTGCTTCATCTCTTCCTTTTTCATTTTTCTCATATGCTTTTACAAATTCAGGATTACCCATTAGTGCATCCGCAATTTTCTTTCTAAATGCAGGAGAGTTTCCTTCTTTAGTAGTTAAAGGAATTGCCCTAGGGTCAGTTAAAAAAGATAACCTTACAGATGATGGGGTAAATATATTTCCGCGGTATAACCCAGCAACATTTTTATTCTTTTCAGCTAACTCCATACCGTACCCATCTGGCAAATCATTTCCAAGTAATATTAACCCTAAATTCTGCCTTATGGCTCCATAAGCATCTGCTACGGAATGGTCTGTTTCGGCAAGCCTTCCAAGTGCTAATACTAAAGGAGAAGTAGAGTAATCGCCATTAGTATCTGATTCAGTTCTTTCGTCTAATACACGAGCAGTTTCAAACAAAAACCTTCCCCATACATCTCCAGTTGATAATCTTTCAACCCTAGCAGCAATATGTCCCAATATATCTCTAGTTGCAGGAACACTTTCAGTTTGAATTTTAGCTACTTCACTAGTAACCCTACTGTTTAATTCTAAAATTCCTCCAAAAATAGTTGCCATTCTTTCTGTTCCACCTCTAATTGAAGCTGCTAGTTTATCTTCTTCTCCTGATTTTACCTGTTCAATACCCTTATCTTCCAATAATTCTTGAATCCGTTCTTCTAATTCGTGTTCTTTGAGATAAGTTGTATTTTCTAAAATTACACCCCTAATGACTTTAGTAGTAAAATTGTCATCTACCAAAATACCAAGTCTCTCTGCAATTCCAATTGCTTCAAAAGAAAGTAAACAATTATACATTGCCCTTTCGTAAAGCCTATCAATAGTTTCAATTCCGGTTATTTTTCCAGTTGCTTCAAAATTTTCTGTAATTTCTTCGTTTAACCTTCCTTTAAATTTTATCCCGTCTTTAACTTGACTAAATAATCCCTTCATAACTACCTTTCCACCCACAACCCTTTCTCTTGTTGCAGCCATGTATTCTTTTTTTTGATTTTCAGTTAAAGTTGGATAAAATGCAGCTTCTAATTCTTTAAGCTTTTCCTCCAGAAAATCAGTATATGAAATTGGTTCATTATGATGTAAATAAGCAGTTGCAGTATATCCCAAATAATCTCTTACAAAGCGACTATTATGGTGACCAAAATCAACTACATTAGGGTCAGGATCAATTTTTGAAACACTTGTTTCACTTTTACTTGGATCAGTAGCTTTATAGTTAGCTCTATCTGTATTTCTAAAAAGAGAGAATGTTAGAATCAGTTCATTCAATGACTTCCTGATGCTAATTTGCCTTTCTTTTATTTCACCAGCATCCTTTCCCTCATAAGGGTCAACCCCAAATGGACTTATAAACTTAGTTGTTCTCTGAAAACGAGAATTAAACCAATTTAAATACTGCATTAAACCAACTAATGGAAGATTTCTATTTAAATCAGTAGCAGGTTCTCCTGGTTTATACATTTGGTTCATTCCAACCCTATAGCCAATACCTAAATCAATTTTTCGTTCAGGACCATTTTCACCCATAACTGTAACTTCACCAATACTAATACCATCACCTATCAAAGATGGGAACCTACTTGAAAAATGTAAAATGCTTGTATATATAGGGCCAATAAACGCATCAGCCTTTTGTAATGCTCCTCGTCTTAAAGCTTCAGTAACTAATGCAACACCTTCTAACTTTTCCTTTACACTGGCCCTTTTAGTAGAAAGTGCCGTTGCAACTTCTTTGATTATATTATCCTCACCAAAAGTAGGTAATAAAGAAATTAATAATCCCACAGCTGTAGCATTTTTATTTAGTGCTTTGTAAATTTTATCTATAGCGGCAACATCAGTTATAGTATTATAGAATTCTTGGAATCTATCTTTTGCTTTTCCATCAATTACACTTGTTGCAGAAATTGCAGATGGATCTTTTGCAGATGAAATGAAAGCATCCATCCATTCCGCAAGCTTAGCTTTATGAACCATGTTAGATGGAGACATTAAATACCCATTGTTAGCTATTTCAGGATTATCATAATCCATTAACCTGTCAAATCCCTCAAAACCTCTCTCTAGTGGTCCAAATATTTTAAGTGTTCCTGCTTGTAATGCTTTTATTATTGTATTAAATCTTGTTGCATAATCTCTATTTAATGTTTGAATACAAAATTGATTATTTTCATTATATCCATAATACTTAAGTTCAGCAGGGATAAAAATATCTACACCCCGAACCTTCCCTTCTTTATCAAGATCATCAACGGGAACCATTTCCCATCCTGTTAGATTTTGACTAGTAGCTAGAGATCCACTTGTTTTTGAATCCAGAAATTGTTGAGCACCATATCGAACACCATACTCAGGCTGAAATAGCTCTAGAAATCTTTTCCATGATAGAGCAGAGTTAGGGGAAGATGTTAATCTATTACCTCTTAATATATTTTCTCTTGTAAGTAACCCTCTTTTAGTTGGATCATATTTGTCATGAGCAAATGGATCTTCTCCAGTATCTCTAAATCTTCCTAAACCATCAAATGTACAAATCCCTAAACCAGCATTCATTGATACATATGTTAATACTGAAGAAGCTGAAAACAGATGTGAAGTAATTGCTAAAATTGGTGTTTCTCTATCAATTCGTTCTCTATCTAACTCTTGAGGAATAAAACCGTTAACATCTTCTTCTTCAGAAAAGTCATTTTTAGGTTTGTCAACACGACCTAATTCTTGTCCTGCTCGAGCACGTGCCATTTGAAGTAATCCTGCTTTTTCAACCTCAAAATCTTTGTAAAAACCTGTGCATTGTGTAATTAGATACCTATTTGAACTAACTTCATAACTTCTTCTTATTCCTTGTCTATCTATAAATGTTCCTTGTCTTGGTTCCAATTTATATGGAGTCTTAGGATTATTTTCTTGTCTAACAACCCGATATCCTAAGTTCCAGTAATATCTTTCCATGACCTCTTTTCCAGACAAACCTGGTAGTTTCAAACTATCAAGAGAGTGATATACAATCTTTATATTACCAAGAAGTTTATCTTGTTGGTATGCATCTTGCCTAATAAATCCTGCTATTTCCTTTCCTTCTTCATTCCAATCACCACTTTCCTTATTCATTAAGTTATTTACTTGTGCAATTTCCCAACAGGATGATATCAAATTTCTAAGTGCAGTTGCCCTTGAAGTAGCGTTATTATATAGAATTTGCTCACCTTCTGAAGTAACTGATTGACCTTCTCCATATAATATTCTATATTCTTCAACCATTTCTCCAAGCACTCTTTTCCTTTCTTCAGCCGGAGCTGTAGAAACTTGTTTTTTATGTTCAGTAATATCAGGAGAACCCAAGGTATATTCAAAAACAAGTCTAGTTAGTTCTTGAGTTGCAAGAATTTTAGCAATTGTTTCAAAAACTACAACATTTCTAAAAGTAGCGTCCTTAAGTGCAGTAACATCATGAGCAGTAACTTCATTAAAATCTTCAGAATAAACATGACATAAAACTCTTAGAAGTACTGCATCACTAACCATTCTAATATCTGTACCTTTTTCTGCACTAGCATATAAATCATCTCCCCAAAGTTTTGCTCTTTGTTCTTGTGTAATTCCAATAAGTTCTTTATTTTCTTCTAAGGTTTCTGCTATTGGTTTTTTTACCGCTTCTATAGTTGTTCTTCTACCTTGTAGTATTTCAAGAGTTTTTTCAATAATATTTGTTTTCTCAACATCTTTAACACTAGACATTGTTACATTGTTAATTGCAAGTCCAAGTCTCTTCTGACTTCTCCTTCTAACGAATTCATTAAGCATAAATATAGATCGAGCTTTTCTAGTAATTTGACTTTCAGGTTTCTCAACAATCTTTGAATCAAATTTTAAACTACCGTCATGCCAATAAAATAACCCTTCAGAAGAGTTTCTACCAGATTTTAAGACTTGAATCTTTTCATCTTTTGAAATGCCAAATCTGTCTTTTAAGAATTGATTGAGTAAATTAGCATTTGTATTTTTAGTTAAGGAAAATTCTATTGAACTGTCCGTGTCTGAAAGACGCGGTGATTTGTCGCCAGCTTTTCTTTCATTATTTAATATTTGGACATATGATTTAAATGTATTTAAATCAACTATTACAACATTCTCCTGTTTATCGGAATGTTTTTCAGAAGCACTCTTTGATCCTTCTAATACTATTCTTACTTTTTCACCTTCTTTAAAGACTGACATCCCATCAACAAGATAGGAAGCGACAGCTCTAATTGAAGCAGCTTTAGTTCCTTTTTTATTCTCAGACCTTTCATTTCCCTTATCTTTTTCAATTATATCCACATCAGATGAATCGACTGCCATATCTTTTTCCAAAAGAGTTCTAATCTCTTTAGCTGATAATCCAAGTTTTATTCTTGCTTGAGGCTTTTGCCTTGCACCTGATTCTAAGGCAGCAAGAGTTTGACTAACGCCATAGCGTAATTCTGTCATTTCCCTAAACTTTTCCTCTTGACTTATATTTTCACCATTTAACCTTCTTAGAAGTTCAGCTGATGTAGCATCAACTCTCCTCCCATCAGGTAATTCTAGGTCTTTGACAAGAAGTTTATTTCTCGCAGTAAGTTTTTCAGAAGACTGTCCTCCTAACATTAATTTGATCTAGTTACATATAAAATCTATAATTGCACATAAGTAATGCCAAATCAATCACAACCTAAAACATTATACCAAGTATTGGGAGTCACTAACAAGGCTTCACCATCCGAATTATTTACAAGCTATAGAAAAGAATATGCCAATATAAAAGAGGCAAAGATGAATGATGCAAAGAGAAATCTAGCTTTAGGTGTAATTGAAAATGCTTACAGAGTATTAAGTGATGAAAATAAAAAACTGGCATATGACCTTAGAATAAATGGAGTAAGTGTAGATTTACCTGATGTAAGAGAAATCGGGGTTGATTTTGATAAACTAGATGCTGAATTAGAAGAAGGATATAAAGATGAAGGAGAGGTTATTGATTTAAATAAATACCCCGAGGGAATAAGAGAAGATGTTGTGAATCCCGATGGCTCTGTAAACACTTCTTTCATTCCTCAACCCCAGGTAATAGCTCCTACTAAGAGTGGAAGAGCTGTAGTCCCTGAAGAATCAGATATCATAATATATGATTCGGAAAATGCTAAGAAAGCTTCTTTTGCTACTGAGATTAGTGACCATAAAAGATTAAGGTCAGTTTTACTTGATAAACACCAGCTTGTAGATAAACAAGGTCATCTGTTACCAGGAGCTGCTGCTAAAATAGGTACAGTAGTCTCAAGTGCACCTCAAACTAGCATTGCTACTACAAGTACTCAAAGTAATTCTTTGGAAGTAGAAAACGATATAAACTTTGCAATTAATGCAGAAGCAATTCAAAGAAAGATTGAAAAACAATTACCGCTTTACCTTGACCCACTTTTAAAACAAACATTTGGAAGAACTGAAGAAAGAGCAGAAGTAATAAGAAATATTGCTTCCCACTATGCAGACAAAATAGCAGAAATTAAATCTGCTTTAACTACTCAGTCAACTCAAGTAGATGAATCAGGACAAAAAATATTCCCAAGTCCTGAGAAAATAGAAGAAGTATTACTTGAAAAAGTAGAGTCCGAGCTATTATCAAATCCCGACCAAACTATTGAAATAGTAGAAAGAGCATTAAAAGAAAAGAAGATAAAGACAAATTACCAAGGTAAAAAACTTGTCTATCAAGATTCAGGGGAATATGTTTACGAAGAATCCTCAGAAGAAAAATTAAAAGCTAGACAAATAGTAAGCCAATTAGTTGCAGTAGATAAGAAGAATAGAACAAGAAAATATAGAGATATAACAACAGATTTAAGCTACCTAGAAATAAAAAGAGAGCTAGCTAAGAAAGGAGAGATACCTCTATTTAAGGTTTTAGATGAAGCAGTTAGTAAAGATATTGCAGACAATACAAAAAAGCTTGGACAAGAAATATCAGCTCCTTTAAAAAACTTAAACGATGTTGCAACGACTACTAGTAAAGATCCAAATGCTGAAAGTGTATATGGTACATCTTCTGCATCTGGAGTTGATGTAAAAATTGAAGATGAAAAGCTTAAGTTTGATTTTACTGAATACTCAAGCTTAACAGGAGATGTGGGAACTACCTTTCAAGTAGATGAAAAAAATAAAGGTTTGAAAGAAGAATACTCGAGGGATCTAAGAGAAAGACTTGAAAGAATTGCTCTGAGAATAGAATCAGACAGTAGAAAAGGTGGAGCTCAAAATGACTATACATACACCAAAGAAGAACTAGCTCAAATACCAGCGTCTGAGAGAGCAGGGATAGAGTTTGAGCAAACTTTAACAAACATTGAAAATAAACCATATGTCATTAAAGGCAAAGTAAATGAATTTGGAGAAGTAATAAAAGAAAAGAAAAGAGGTCTACTTAATAAAATAGGAGAGAAGGGACAAGCATCCGTTCCCTCATGGCTTCCTTTAGGACAAAGAATTAAAGAAAATGTGTTTAACTATAGAAAAGCTGACTCTGAACTATCAGAAGCAGAGAAAATGATGAATGCTGCGAGCCAAGGAGAAACAGATGTTGATAATCTTTCATATGGATCCGTAGGTAACTCTGAGTTAGCCCAAAAAGAGGTAATTGGATATATTAAAGCACTTTCCAAAGGAGCAAACGTTGATCAAATAGCTAAAATGGCTCTTGAGAGTGATCTATTTAAACTTGGACTTGCATATATTCCATCATGGCTTCCATTTGGCCATGGAATTAAAGAATATTTAATAAAGAAGAAGAAAGGAGAAACACTTGATCAGATTATTCCACTTATCGCAAATAGTCCATATGAATATGCTGTAGATATTGTTAAAGAAGAAATTAATGACTGGGTAACGAACAAATCCCTAAGACTTATTGGTATTAGAAAAGATAAGATAATGAGAGGTACTGTTGTTAAAGAAGTTTGGGGACAACAGATAGCACATCAAAATGCTTTTAAACAAGAGGTAAATGTCATTACACATGGAGCAATTGATCTTTGGAAAACAGCACTTGATAAAACAGCAGGAAATTGGATTGACAGGAAAATTGTAAGGTATTCGTCTGAGCATGCTAACTCAAAAGCAATGCTCGGATTCTTAACTACTGATAGGACCAAAGAAGGAGATAAGAAGAGAAGAAAACTTTCTCACAAGAAAAGTTCTGGACTTATCATATCTAAATACTGGGCAGGTAGAAGAAAAGCATTTACTAAACTTAGGGATAATGAAAGTGGAAGTTTACTTGCATTTATGATTCAAGGTGCTGGGTTTGTAATAGGATCTGCATGGAAAGGAATAGTTTCATATGCAACTAAACTTCCTTGGATAGGTAAACCAATTGCAAAAACAATTGAGTTTATCACATCTGCTCCTAAGAAATTATTCTTTGCCAGTGAAGCAAATCTTGTACTTCCCAACTTTATATCAAGTAGAGCTGGGTTAAACAGTTTTACCAGAGGGCTAATTCTTAACTCAGCCAAGGGGTTAAGATGGGCAGGTTCAAATCTTTCTAATGCAGTAACCATAGGAGTTGGTGTAAAAGAAGGTTTGAATGTAACATGGAAAGGATTAAGAGGTGCATTAGTTCCAGGATTAGTAGGAACTGTACTAACAGGAAATCCTTTAGTTGGTGTAGCAATGGCACTACCAAGTGCATTATTCTCATCTCTATACGCATACACTAGGTCTCCAACTTTAAGAATTCTATTAAATGGAAATAGGCCAGGTTCTAAATATATCAAAAACTTTACGGCCAATGGAACTTTTACAAGATGGAATCCAAATGGATTTGGAAATGCATTAAGTAAACTCCTTAGCCCATATTTAGTTGAAAGAGTTCCAACTTTAGCAACTGCCTTTATTCAATCTAACGGTCTAGATCCTGCCGCCGTAAAAAGATTTCAACTCACTGAACATGTGGAAACAGCTGGAGGTAAAACAGTACTTAAAAGTATTCCAATTAAAGTTAATAGTCTTATTCTTGATGGACTTTCTGCACTTGCTCGAGGTGTTAACCTAGGTTTGGTTGCTTATTTACTAACAGGAGGTAATCCCTTCTGGACTGTTGCTGCAGTAGTAGGTTCCACTGGGATTCCCCTAATTTGGCAAAGAGCAGTTGTTCCTGCAATAGAAGTAAATGTTACAGCACTTAAACTTACAAATAGATTTGCTAAATTTGACAGACTTCTAAGAGTTGGATCTGCAATGGGAAGAGCTATGGCAGCTATCCCAATTTTTGATGCTATATGGACAGGAATGTCTGTAAAAAGCTTAAATCAATTAAGGGAAGATTGGATTAGAGCAACAAATAAAGAAATATCATGGGATGAATTTAATGCCTTACATATAGATGGAATTGGTAAATTCTTAATTGTAGCTGATGTAGCAGGAGTAGCACTGGGAATAAGTTCAGTATATAACGGGCTTAAAACTATATTAACTGCAATGTCCGCTCCAAGTGTTGTTGCAGAATTTAGTGCTTTAAGTAATTTATCAAAAATAGCAGGTGCTGTAAGAGGATTAAGTTTAACAGGTGCAATTTTTGGATTTGTAGCAGGGACAATAATTGGATACCTAACAGGAAGTTATGTTGGAGCTGCTATAGGAGCAACGATTGGAACTATATTGGGTGGAGCATTAGGAAGTCTTGCATTTGGACCTGTTGGTGGATATGTAGGATCTTTCCTAGGATCCATTGGAGGCGGAGTGTTAGGAGCAAAAATTGAAAGTTGGCTAACAACAGCAACTGACGGAGTTTCAAGTCTCCTACAAGCTGCTGTTGGTGTAATAGGGGGTATTGCAAGATTCATTGGAGGAAAAGGGTTCAAAGAAAGAATTCAAGGAGTGTTTGCAATTGGTATTTCTTTAGCTTCCATTGCTCCTGTAGGAGTAACAATGGGTGTTGTTGCACTTTCTGTCGTTACACCTGGGCTAATTGATATTACATCACAAACAGCTTTGGTAGATAAAAAATTTGTATCAACAAATGGAACAGATATTAAGTATTCTATTATTGTTAAAAGAGGAACTCCACTTCCAACAGTAAAAGATATTAACATTGAATTTGCAGATAGTTTTCCCGCAGGAAATGTAGTGAGCCTAACCGTTGAGAAAAGTGTAGATGGACTTAATAGCAATTTTAATAGATTAAGTTTTAAGAAATCATTTGGGAAAGATCAAAACTTTGCAGAAACTATTAATTACACATTAAAACTAGAGAAGCCACTAAGTAGTTTCTTAGGTGACAACCAATATTTCTGTAATCAAATATCAGGATCAATAATGACTAACTTTTTTGATTCAGTACCAATAACTGACGCTATTAATGACTCAGTATGTTTAGACAAAGATGGAAAAGAAATCAAAAAAACTACTAATACAAGAAAAATGATTTTACCTAATGGTAAATTACCTATAGATGAAGACCTAGGTTCTGTGACTCAATGTTCTTATGCAATAGGCGGTGGTGGATCTCATTCAGATGGATTAGCACTTGATATTGGTGCCGACTATAATACACCAATTAAGTCCATATCAAATGGTACTATTGTAAAGATTGAAAAATGGAATGGTTTAAAAGGTGAGCCTGGTGGTATAGGAAATGCAGTAATTATTGATACTACACTTCCAGACGGAAAAGTATTAAGAACATTATATGGACATATGATTGGATTTGCATTTGAAACCGAGAAAATTAATTTTGGAGAAATTATAGGGAGGAAAGTAGCAGAAGGTGAAGTAATTGGATTTGTTGGTAGTACAGGATGGTCAACTGGGCCTCATACCCACTTTTCTACAAGAGTTAATGGGAGGTTTGTAGAACCATGCTGTGTAATTGACTGCACTGCATATAAAGAAACTAGCTTAGACAAAGCATTGTCTTGTAACAACAAATCATCACCATATTACAGTGATCCTAGAACTCAATGTAGCTATTAATTTAAATATATGAAACTGCTTAAAAATAAGAATCTCAAGTATTACTTCATAGTTTCATTCTTTCTATTTGTAATGTTTTTAGTTGTTCTTTTTTTCTACCTTTCTAGTCCTACAAATATTATAAATACAATTAATAACAACAATAGAACATTTCTAGTAAATATATCTAAAACTCCTTCTGAATTTAAATACACTTTAAACCTTGATTCTGATCTAACTGAAATACTATCAAATGTTAAATTCTATCAATACAAAGAAGGAGAAAGCATAGATCTTAAATCTAAAGTAATATCAAAATATTCTTTAAACACTACAAAATTACCTAGCATTAAAGTAGTGAACAACAAAATAATCACACTTTTTGATAACTCAGCAGATGTATTTAACACTGTTCAATTAACAGAAGGGGATTACTCAGTATTTGATTCAGAAAAGAAATTAAAAGACATAATTAAAAGTTCACTAAATGATCTTGGCATTACAATACCTGATACATATACAATAAATAAAACATATTTACATGATGATGGATATGAAGCGAGTCCTGTCTCAAAAGACAAATCAAATATTTTAAATATGAATTTAAGTTTTAATAACATTCCATCTTCTGAAATAGTAATTAGTATTAATCAAAAAGGAGATGTTCAAAGAATTACTTTAAAAGATAAACTAAATATATTAAACAAAGAAGAAACAAATTTGGGACTTACAATACTTCCTCCATCTTTTTATACTTCTAGTAACCTAGAATTATATGGAGGCTTTGATTCATATTTATCTAAACCAAATATCGTAATTACAAATGTTGAGTTAATATATCTACCTACAAAAGATAATTTACTATTACCATTTCTTCACTTTAGTGATAAAGATAATACGGTAGGAATTACAGTACCTGTGATTGATCCAACAAAGATTATTTATCAGTAATAGATTATCTCTTAATAGCAGGAAGATAAGTTACAAAGTCTGCTTTTGTATTGTCTTTTAATATAGCTCCACCAGTAAATACATAAATAGGTTGCATATACTCTGAGATTGAAGGAGATTCGTAGAACTTTAAACTAATAGAATATATCTCAAATGCAGATACATTTAGAGGAACATACTCAAAATCTAGAATGTCATTATCAGTTTTTTTAAGATATGAAAGTGACCCTTTTCCTTTTTGAACTTGATCCCAAGCTTCTGAAGAATTATATATTTCATATATACCTCTCTTCTTTGTTGTATATCCTGTTAAGCTAGATAACACATCACTTCCTGAATCAGTATCTATATTGTAGTCAATCTCCCAGTTCTTTGATTGAAGAAGATATATCTGTTCTGGAATATTTACACCAACTATCCCTCTTGTTTCATTTAATTTAGGATTATCTCCTAATACTTCCGTGAGTTTAGTAAAGTCTATTTTATTTTGAGTTATTTCATCTTTAGTTAAAGATTTATATGGATCCAGTTCAAATCTTTTATATATATTTACTAGACTTACCATAGTTCTATCAGGAGATATTGATTTCTTTAATTTTCCATTTTCATTAAATACAAGATAACTAGAAGTAGTCTTTGAATACTTATTATCAGCTGATAACACGTTAACTGCATATGATTTAAATGCATTCTCATATGTACTAGACGAAGGAGTAAAAGGTTTAATGTCTTTTGAATCATTAGCCTTTGTGTAATCTGTTGAGAGTTTAATAGCTTTAGTGATTTTATCAATTGTTAATACTTTACTATTTGCATTACTTGTCCATCTGAGCTCTGTAGAGGTTGTTTCTTCAGGATCACCTTCAAACCCTAATGACTTAGCAGTATTTATAGCCTCTTCTTTAGATGTAAGAGTTTGTCTTGGTGTCTTATATTTATATACATACGCTACATTTGAAAAAGTAGGTAATCTACCATTTTCTGTTTCAAGTCTATATTGAGGTTTTGAATCAGCTGTTAAAGAAAGAGATGGTATTTTTAATTCAGGAAGATCACCAAAGTAGTTATCACCATATATTGTCGAGTCGGGATTAATAATGCTTGAGGTTTTAATTAAATTTAGTACAAAGTTACCAAAGATGAAAAGAAGAACTATAACAAAACAACCAACAAAGAATTTTCTTGTACTTTTTGTTGTTTCAGAAAGTGTTGCCATTATTTTGCTTCGTAACTAGATCCTTTATTTACAATACTAATTAAAGTTTTACCTCGATTGAATTCTACCTCTTTTCCACTTTTATCAAAATATTTTG
>Ga0154020_10003999_pt1 | contig 17611 bp, 15 predicted proteins | sample Klosneuvirus_201_FD_109709 | JGI IMG/M metagenome (GOLD analysis project Ga0154020, IMG submission 109709) | Active sludge microbial communities from wastewater, Klosterneuburg, Austria - Klosneuvirus_20160825_MG | ecosystem: Engineered > WWTP > Aerobic digester > Activated sludge | place...
TCTACCGGGGAGATCCTTCGCTGGTGTAGTTTCAATGACGAGACATTTTATCGGAATTCTTTTTATGCTACTGATCGTCTACTGCCGCTCTGGATTGAAGTTCATTGGGGGATGGAAGGGGAACAACACCAACTAAGGCTATGGTCCTGCCAACAAGAATTGATTGGCTGTTAATTTTTGGTGCCTGGCCGTAACTTACTCCCAGGTTTCCAGGCAGGTGCTACTTCACCATTCGCTACCTTATCAACCAGCTCATAAAAAAATGTATTGAACTTTGCCGCGGCACCCCAATCCATCTTTTGTTGAAGATCATCCTTAGGGGTATGGTAGCCTTCCCGATACCACTGCCGATAGATTCGCTCACTCTCACTGCCGGGCTGAAAACCAAAAACAAAGTTGATTGCCGGAATGCCTGCTTGTATAAAGTTCCAGTGATCAGAGCGCATCAATAAATTTCGTTCTGGCTCCGGATCGTTCTGGACTTTAATATTCATACCCGCAGCTACAGCCCTTGCATCATCACCCAGCGTAGTCTCATCAAGTGCGTGCACGGTGAGTAACTCCAAGGGAAACAACGGCCGGAGTTGATCCAGGTTTATATTCGCAACGAGTGATTCTTTAGGTACTGGAAGGTGTTGCATCAGGTACTGCGAACCAAGCAGTCCTTTCTCTTCACCTGTAACAATTGCAAGAATTAATGGACGACTGAATCCTTTTCCTTTTTGTCTTTCCACTAATTGAATAAGTAAGGCAACATATGCGGCATCGTCCAGTGTGCCGTTGTAAAGGCTATCGCCTTCCACAGGTTCGCCATACCCATAGCCGTCCAGGTGTGCCGTAAGCACAATCGCTTCGTTCGCGCCAGCAGGATCGGTGCCCGCCAGTTTCCCGATCACGTTCGGTGAGTTTATAGTTCGCTGCGTTGTTGTAAACTTTGCCTTTAAATGATCTGGCACCTCAAAGGATGGTAGTGGTTTGCCCTGGCTGCCGAGGTCAATAAGTTCCTTCGCGTTTTGTCCGCTGCCTTCAATCAGTTTATCTAAAGCATCGGCATTGAGCCTGAAATTTATCAGTGCGGATTTTACAGTAGGCGTGCCTGCAAGCACCACTCTTCGGCTATAAGCAAACGGCCAGCGCGGAGGCTCCACGGTAAACCCCGGATCGGCAATGGTGATCATTCCTAGTGCACCCGCTTTGGTAAGCATGCGCATGCGGTCGGCATTGCCAGGAAGACCTTCGCGACTGGTGCCATGACAAATCACCAATTTATTTTTTACGCTACTCAATGTAGTGGAGTCGCAATACCCACAGTAAACCAACGGTGCATCGACTGATTCTGAAACACTGTTTGGAGCTGCATATATATCGAGCAAGAACTTGAGTGACCGATCGCCTACCGTAATTGTTGCCTGAGTGATTGCCGTTTCTTCCATGGCTACATCCTGAAACCACGTGCCGTTGTCGCCCAAGGGTTGCAGGCCTGCAGCTGCTAATCGTTCAGCAACAATTGCTGCCGCACGCGCATAGCCTGGTGACCCGGTATCCCGGCCTTCCATAGCATCGCTGGAGAGTTCGGTTGTTGTCGCCCACCAACTGTTGGTATCAGCATCAATTGTTGATGATGGCTCACCGGGTTTTTTACATCCGGTTACAATAAAAATCAAAATCACGATAGCGGCTGAAGATGATCGCATGGGTATAAGGTTTGAAACACAATATAGAGAAATTCATCTAATGATACCCGCCCATGTAGGTGTTCTTCATCAACACTCTAACTAACTTTATCAGTTATCAAATTTCATCTCTACTACTTTGCTTTGTACTTTTTTGACTTGACCTGCCTATGCCGGAACGGCTCCGTGCAGGCAGGTACAAAAAGCACGAAAAAAGATCAAGGCAAAAGGATGCTTCTCCCCGCTTGCCTTCGCACCCCCGCCCTTTTGCCAGGCCCGCGCACTGATTGTTTCAAACAAAGTTTAATCAAATTGTTAAGATGAGTGGGATTTGTTGTGTTGTGCACTTACTCCATTCAAAGCGGAGTTTCTGTTTTCAGGACTGCGAGCAATTGCAAGCGTAGAGGGCCAAAGGCGGAGACCCTGATGGAAAAGAAATCCCTCACCCCTGCCCCTCTCCCTGGGGAGAGGGGTGATTCCGGATCAATATAATTTCCTCAAGCTTGTCCGGAGTGACACTATACATTTTAGTTGTCATTGCGGGCGAATAACTGCAAGGTTAAAATTTAACTAAACATTTGACTGAGACCCGCAATCCCCCTCGTTATTGTTGGTCGCCTGACCAACAATCTATTAATCACATCTTTTCTCTTTTCCTTACCTTGCTAAAAATAGCACGCTATGAAAACAATGAATTGTAAGCAATTAGGTGGCGCCTGTGAACAGACCTTTAGCGCGAATACGTTTGACGAGATCGCCAAAATGGTAAGCATGCACGCGCGCGAAATGGTTCAACAAGGCGATAACGCACATATTGTGGCAATGAATGAAATGCGCAGTAGCATGACTTCACCGGATGCGATGAACGCATGGATGGAGGATAAACGTAAAGCCTTTAATGCATTACCAAACGACTCTCATTGAAGGCAACAGTCTTCGTTCTCTCCCTCGTTATTGTTGGTCGCCTGACCAACAATCTTTAAAACTCTATATCCCTCTTCACTAACTAACTTCATCAGATAGCAAAGCTTATAGCTTTAATTTGCTTTGTCCTTTTTTGTCTTGATACAAAAAAGTACGAAAAAAGATCAAGGCAAAAGGATGCTTCTCCCCGCCTGCCTTCGCACCCCCGCCCTTTTGCCGGGCCCGCGCACTGATTGTTTCAAATAAAATTTTGATCAAATTGATGAGATGAGTTGGGATTTGTTGCGCTATGCACTTACTCCATTCTTAGCGGAGTCACTGTTTTCAGGACTCCGCGTAATTGAAAGACGCAGAGTCCCAGAGACTGGAGACTCTGCTGGTAAAGGGACATAGTGCAGACCTAAGATTACAGGACACTAGTTGATCGCTACGCGAGATATCAATATTTTTAGTGATTCTTAAACCAACAACTTGGCTTCCCATCTTCTTTCCAAATCTACGTTCATGTATGGGTGCCAGTGCACAAAGCGGTTGTACTTGCATAAGTACAACCCGGAGTTGAAAGACGCGCTCGATATAAAGCAGCAAGCTGTCTTTGATCGTGGTACAAACATTGGGCTACTTGCACAACAGCGCTTTGCCGGGGGTGTGGATGCCGCTCCGCCTGATTCTTACTCTTACGACCTCGCGGTAGCAAAAACTCAAGCATTCATTGAGCAAGGTGCTACCATCATCTATGAAGCTTCTTTTATGCATGAAGGTGTGTTGTGTGCCGTTGATATTCTTGAGAAGAAGGACAACACGTGGCACGCTTACGAAGTGAAGAGCACGACCAAAGTAAAAACTCAACACATTACCGATGCCGCACTTCAGTATTGGGTGCTTACCCAGTGTGGCTTGCCTCTTGAAGATATTTCGATTGTAACGTTGAACAACCAATATGTGCGCATGGGTGCCATTGATGTTACGCAACTCTTTATTTTAAATTCAGTCTTGCCGGAGGTACTGGAAGAACAACCCTTCATTCAGGAAAAAGTAACAGAGTTAAAGTCTATGCTTGCTAAGCAACAAGAACCTGTTGTTGACATCGGACCGCACTGCTATAGTCCTTATCCATGCGATTTTATCACCCATTGCTTTTCACATCTGCCGGTTGCTAACTCGGTATTGGAGTTGCCCGGAAAGGCAGGCTGGAAATTGTATGGCGCGGGAATAAAACATTTGGACGAAATACCCGATACGTTTGAACTCTCCGAAAAAGTTGCCCAGCAACTGAACCATTACCGCAGTGGTGCCGTGCATATCAACCGCGAGGCAATCAAAGAATTTTTAGAGCCTCTCACCTACCCACTTTACTTTTTTGATTTTGAAACCATTATGCCGGGTGTGCCCGAGTTTGATCATAGTAAGCCTTACCAACAGATACCGTTTCAATACTCGTTGCATGTGCTCATTGCGCCTAACGCAGAACTTACACACTATGCTTACTTGGGTGATGGCATCAATGACCCTCGCAAGGATTTAATCACCAGCATGCTGCAACATTTGGGCCCTGCGGGCAGCATTATCTGCTACAACATGAGTTTTGAAAAAGGGCGGATAAAAGAATTGATCAACATCTTTCCCGATTATGAAACTGAGTTGCTGGCCATTAATGCACGGGTGGTAGACTTGATGATTCCTTTTCAAAAGCGGTGGTATTACCATCCACTGTTCCAAGGCAGTTATTCCATAAAAACTGTGTTGCCGGTGCTGGTGCCCGACCTTCGCTATGATGAGTTAATCATACAAGAAGGTGGCACGGCCAGTTTGGTTTACGCGCAATTAAAATTGCATGATGAGGGTACTGCTGCCACTCAGCGCGAACAATTATTGGCGTATTGCGAATTGGATACACTGGCGATGGTGAAGATATTGGAGTATTTGCAGAGATTATGATTGAATTATTAATTCTCTGCGGAGTCTCTGTTTCAGGACTCCGCGTAACGACAAAGGCGCAGAGTCCCCGAGGCGGGAGACTCTGCTGAGAAAGGAATAAGGAATTTTCAAACCACTGCAATAAGGCATTCTGGCGTGCATATGGATCAACGTACCAGTTAGCCGGAACAATATTTTCACCAACTCTTTTTAATAACAATACTATATTTTTTAATTCTCAGCGGAGTCTCTGTTTTCAGGCTCCGCGTATAGACAGGCGCAGAGTCCCCGAGGCGGGAGACTCTGCTGGGAAAATAAAAGCCATCACATCTTTTTTAGTTTAAAGGCATCGATATAGCTAATCAATTTTTTACCATCCTGAAAGTTCTTCTGCCAGGCTTCTTCTTCGTGACTTAGCTCGATTATTTCCTTCGTGTTGCTTTTGCCAAACTTTGCAACCACCTCGCGCAAGGTATTCAATTCATCTTCTTCAAAAATAGTGTCGTTGAACCCGCGCTTGGGATGCGGTTTGAATTGCTCACCAATACTCCCATTAGGAAATGCGGTATGGTAAATATCTACTTCATCGCGCTCACAGATGTGTTCAAAAATGCTGTTAAAATTATTTGGCACTGGCCCCATGTCAATTGCCCGATAGCGACAACCGCTAATTGACAATCCTGTTTTTCTAAAATGACAGAAGTCACCATAAAACAATAGCTTGTTAAGTTTAGTCTTCCATGGTTCTGTTTCATACGTATAGAACACTACCATCTCGGTAAACTTTGAGAGATTTGGAATTCGATAGCCTGTGTGATCATCGGCAGTGCGCTCGCCCATTAAATAATTTTGAAGATCGAAATTGACAAACTCATCTTTCAATAAGAGTTCGTCAATTCTTGACATTACCCGTTCTGTTTCCTTAGTAGTAAGTACATCACTTAATTGCACCAGCCGCTTAAACTCTTTTGGATCTTGTGCTAGTTGAATCAACCTTGCGTTGCTTGAATTTGGAATCTCTCCATTTTCATAATTGCGATAAACGTTTATTCCAAGGCCTAATACTTCCGACATTTTTGATGCCGATAAATCATACTGATCGCGCAAAGCACTAATCTCTTCAGGAAATGGCAGATTATGCTTTTTCCTGAATTGATTGTACACCTGATTCAAATTCAATTGTGTGAGCCGCTCATCTTCAAATTTCTCTTTACTTTCCTCACACCAATAATAATGGTACACGATTTCGAACTTTTCCTTGCGGAAATCATGCTCGATTAAATCGGTTTTTAATACCATTTCTTTTCCTGTGATTGGACTTTTCATATTATTTAATTTTATAGGGATACTTCATCACATGTTCTGCGAAATGAAATGAGATACAGATTACACGGTCGCTTGGCTGCCCCATTGTGATTTTTATATAGACTTCCTTGCCTTGAACACTTTTGCCAAAAACCCACATAGCGGCACCATTAAAAAGCGCCTCAACTACAGGCCCTTGAGAGTAATGAGATACCTCCAGCTCATTCAATTCCTTTTTAACATCTTTTACCTGGTACTCCAGTGTGGTGAGTGTTTTGAAATTCTTATCACGGTCAGAACGGAAGATCAAACCCCAAAAGCCGAGCTTGTGTTTAAAGTCAAGCAGAAAACGCTCTGTTTCTTCTTTCGAGGCCATTTTAAAGCACTAATGATGCTGCAAATATACAACTTTAAAGTGAATTTTACATCAATTTAACAATTTTATCAACTTTAAAGTGTTAATTTAGCTTTTGGATTAAAAAACTATAAAGAGATGAGAACAATTAAGCTTGGTAAAATTGGGTGGATCATTTTAGCGATCGCTATCCTTTGCATTATTCTTTTTGTGTTAACCACCAATAATGAAAAGGAGCAAAATAAAGAAGGCAGGCTTGCCCGGCTACTGAAGCGATGGCAAGAACTGCAAAGAGAAATTCAAAATGAAATCAATGATCTCAGGCTTACGCGCGAAATGGAAGCACTTTTGGAACAGAAGATTAGCCGACTATTAGTAATAGGCAAAACGATATTTATCATCTTATTTACCATAATTACCTATGGCTTTTACTTACGTGGATTAGACCTTGCTACCTCACTCTTAACTAGCGCAGGAATAATCACCTTTATTTGTTGTGCAGTATCATTCCTTAAAGTAAGCAGGTTTGCCGATGCTAACGAAATGATTAACGCGGGTCGTGATTTTATCAAGAGGATAATCTACAAAAAGTATAAGTTCGCCCCAGCAAGGGTTCAAGTTTTACAAAGAAGTATTGCCATAAAGAAAAATGAGGCCAATGAACTAAGGGCGGCATTGAATTTATCGGTGGTTGAAGTGAACAAGCTTAACGCTTGTGAAAGGATTTAACTGTGAGCAGTTAAATAATTCTTAGGTTGACTCTGTTTTCATGACTCCACGTAACTATTCTATTGAACACTTTCTCAAGCAACACATAAGACATTGAACCGGGCGCGTATACTGAAGGATGAACAAAATCTATTATAGTACGCTCATTCCAAATTGCAAACTGAACCTCATAACCAGATTTATTCCAATTCTCTAACGGAATTTCTTTAAACAATAGTTGGGTTATTCTTAGCTCCCCAAGGCAGCAAACTATAATAGTTGGATTGATAATTTCTATTTGCTCTTTAAGAAATTGCAAATCTCGATTTAGATACTCAACAAGCTCAACATGATTAGCCCGAGCTCCGCCTCCACATTTTTTCACATTCATAAAAGCAGTTTTCATAAAAGCTTCATGAGCCTGTGGTGTAGAGAATTCTTCATAGGCTGGAAAATTATTAATTAACCCATAAGCCCATTCTCCAAGTCGTAATCCAAACCTAAAGGCCAGCCCTTTTTCCCACCATTTACGATAATCGCCTTCATTCAAATCTTTATCATTCGGTTCTTTACAGATAAACAGTATACGAGGAGAAATGAAAAAATCTTCATTAAGAATACCATCCTTTTTAAAGCCCACATATCCACGTGCTGATTTCCATTTTTCAAAAAGCTCATTCAATTGTTGAGTTTTGCTCATAAGGATAGCGCTTTTCTCCACTCAATAATTTTATTTCTTATACCTCCACCTCGTGGTGATGGAGATGACAACTCTCCAGTTTTTATCTCAAGTTTCCCACAGTGTGATTTAATGGAGAGCCACTCCTTCCAAATCCTGTCAACACCCTTTTTTGTTTTTCTAGTTAGGAAGACCCCTTTCAATGAGGATTTGTTATGTTCAATATAATTCTTAAGGTCTTCTGTAAAGAACTTTATTTCCAGATCATAGACTCCAGATACTTTTCTTTCAAAGTCTTCGTCTTTAAATCCTTTCATCAAAAAGTCATTTCCATCATCAGTTTCATTTACATTCTCGATGCAATAAATAATATCACTTAACCCAATCTTATTTTTGATGCAAAATTCTTCTTTTTCCTTTTTTGATTTATCAATAAGACAGTGCTGTTCTAAAGCATGAGGAAGAATGCACCAGAATTGATTGGCACTTCTGCTGTAGAAATAATCCGGATTATCTCCTTTTTTAACATCCCAGACTGGATTGAATGTTCCTATGAACAAAAGTTCAACTGGATGCTTTGGTAGTAATTCCTTATGAAAGCGATGAAGGCAAGGCATATATTCGTAGGCACATAGTTCTCACAAGTTAACTAAGAAACGATCGAAAAGATCCCTATGGGAAATCAAATTAAATCCAGTATTCTGACGTTCATTGCCACAAAAATAATAATGAACTTTGCGATCGGTAGCATCAGTCAAGTATTGGAAGTCTTTAAAAATTTGCATTCGTAGATAACGTTCCCTAAAAAACTCTTTGGTGTATTTTTTAAACGTCATATTTTCCCAATACTCCCCGGTGTGAAGATTAAAGGAGCCTGACAGAACTTCCACATAGTCATTAAATACACCCACATAATACTTAGCATGTGATTGTTGGAAAAACTTTGTGTCGTCATCATTCATTTTCTCAATCAATGGTTCTAACAATCCCCATCGCACCAATTCTTCAAAGGGTATTTCAGTCGTGTTTTGTGCTTTTTTGAAAAGATTGTAAGTCCCCTTTCTTGTTACCAGATTTGTCTTATCAACATCAACATTTGCCTGAAGCCATAGCCATAATTCCTGAAGAGATTTAAGGGCATTTGGATAATGGAAACCTATAAAGGGGACTACGAGCAAAACCTCATTTGCTGTATATCTCCAGCGGTTTAGCAACCGTTCAAGATATAACATCAAATCATTTCTTTTATAAATTCCATCAATCTGATATTCCAAATCTACGTCTGAGTGGTAAACTAAATAGAGGTTCTTTGCCTCAAAGTCCGAATCGCGATTTATCCCCTTCGCAAACACTGCCTTATACTTTTTATCATTAAATTCATATGGAACAATTACGAAAGATTTGTTCAAATCTGAGTCACCGCTTTTCACATGCCAATTATAATATTGTTTATAGTGTACATTTATTTCTTTTGTAAAACCTATTAGAGCTTTCTGAGCTTCTATCTCCAGATTAATATTGTTGCTAAAATAAAGTGGTGAATCTGAGGGGATAAATTTAACAGGATCTATTTTGTCAGGTTTAAAGACAAGAGCTCTTGAATTATTGAGAATAATATCAAGTGCTCCATACTTTTCTTCAAACGAGAATGGATACTCTTCATCCCATCGATCAACTATTTCTCCCCCTTTACTAATAGAAGCATCATCAGGATTCTTTACTGTAACAGCAAATATATTTGTGCAATTAGAGCACTTTATAATAATTCCACCCTTGTCATTATCACCACCCACAAATTTAATTTCATTTATATGAGCGGGCGCTTTACACCGCTCATTTGAACAAATAACTGAGTTCATTCTATTTTGCACGTCCATGCATTATGCTGTTTATCTTTTTAGTTCAATCACTTGATCGATACTAATTGCAATGCTCTACTATTGAATTTGCCATTAGGTTAACTACTTTTTGCGACTCACCAATTCCTTCTTTCAAACGATCACACAATGCAAACAACTCATCAACTTTCTTAACAATTCGAAACTGTTCGGATATCGGTGCTAATGGAACCATGATCATCTTACTTTTCGTAACGGAAATATTATCCTGACCAGCCGTTCCAATTAATTCGATATAATTTAGGAAAGTACCAGCAAGTAGGTAGGTGTAAATCCACTTATTCATTCGCTTTTCTAATGGTTGAAAAAATGTGATTGCTTGGTTGCAATTCCATTCTGGATAATTATCTGGTATGATGGCAACTTTACCAAGTGGTGGGCCAACAATATTCATTATTACATCCCCCGGTCTTAAGATTGACCTACTCAACTTCGTTCTATGGTATTTTTCATCAACAAATTGTTCTTGATATTCAAAATCAATTTTTTGCGAACGAATATTGTAAACCTTAAGATATGGAATTCCTGATTCTTTGAAATGTATTTTTGGCGGTGTAGATCCTGAAGAAATATTAGGGCATAGGTCTTTCATTCTGCACCACTGCCATCCTTCAGGTAATTTATATGGTATCTCATCTGCTGAAATTGGTGGTAGAGGCTTTTCTTGTTTAATAAAATTTTCTTTGATCAACCTTTCCTTTTCTATTTCAATCTTCCCCAACAACACGCTCGCGGGTTCATCCTTCGGATCTTGCGGAACGAGTTTGCCCATGATGGCCAACTGTAATATGGTTTGTTTGAGTTGATCGATGCTGTCTTCGGTCGTAAATAGGTCATCGAAGTGTTGCGCTAACCTGCTCCAGGCGCCTTGAAATTCTTTGGCATCTGCTGCGTTGGTGAGTGTTCCCAGTAGTGTTTCCACCAGGAGTTGATGCGATTTCAGATGATTGGTTTCTTGCTGTTCAAGCTCATCACACAAAGACATCAACTCATTTACTTTGGCAACAATGCGGTGTTGTTCTTTTTCCGGTGGGATGGGGATTAAAAGTAACGCAAGCGAGGTTGCGTTCAAAGTATTACCCATGATTGCTTTCTTTGTGTTGCCCTTTCGAGCTATCTCTGGTAAGCATTTAAAAAGGTAATCACGATTCATACCCTTAAATGGATAAATAGAAATGATTGCCTCATTGTGAAATGCATCAATATCGAGAATTGAAATTTTTCCAACGGTAAGCTTAAAGCTCATTAACAAAGTGCCAGCTGAAACAGGTTGTCCCCTAAAAATATCCTTTGCTGCTTTAGATGAAATGTACTTATCAGTCTCCAGAATGAAACCATCATGAATCATATCAGAAATACTTACCCAAGGGATTCCCCCAGGCTTATCTGACCAAAAAAGTGGATTTTTTGTAGAGGGAGTCCTTCCTACATTACTGTTGCATACAGTAGGAAATCTTGTCCATGCCCATCCCTCAGGCAATTTATAGGGGATTTCATCATTTCTGATTTCCTCGAACTGTTTTCCCTGTTTAATTGAACCCTCCTCAATTAACCTGTTCCTTTCTTTAGTAATTCTTTTCAGTAATATATCGGCATGCTCTTCATGAGAGTCTTGAGGAACAAGTTTCCCCCGTACAGCAAGTTCAAGAATCAATTCACGCAATCGCGCAATACCTTCCAAACTAATGTTGTCAATATTCTTTATTCTTAATCTTGATTTAATGCCTTGTGCCCCTATCCAGATATCGAAGCTGTTGATGATTTTATCTTTCATATCATTTGCGTCCGTTATTTGTTAACGCTTGTGATAAAATAACTTTGAGTTGTCCTCTTAACTTCGTTATCCTTTCTTGCTCTGCTTTGTAAGAGGTAAGCAGAACTTCCGGATCATGACTCACTTGTTCTCCCACATGCGGGTTACTGATGTCGAGGTTATAATTCCGTTTTACAATTTCTTCTACTGAAACTTTCCACGCATATTCATTTTCTACGCGGGCAGCAAAGTCATCTTTCTCTTTTCCCCACCAGTTCATTTCGGTTTGAAATTCTTCAAAGCGCATTGGCCTCGTTTTGTTGTAGCTCGTTACTCCTTCCGGGTACGGATGCTCATAATACCAAACATTTTTAGTAGGTTTTCCTTTGGTGAAGAAAAGGATGTTGGTCTTTATGCCTGTGTACGGGTTAAATACTCCGTTGGGCAATCTTACAATAGTATGAAGATTACATTCTGTTAAAAGTTTTTCTTTCAAGCGTGTCTTCATGCCTTCACCAAACAAGAAGCCATCAGGTAGTACTACGGCCGCTCTTCCGTCTTGTCGTAACAAGTGCGTGATCAATAATAAAAACAAGTCTGCAGTTTCACGTGTACGGAAAGCGGCTGGAAAGTTATTCTCAATACCATCTTCTTCCATTCCACCAAAAGGAGGATTGGTAACAATTACATCTACACGATCGCTGTTGGTGTAATCACGCAAGGGTCGGCTTAAGGTATTATCATGTTTAATGTTTACCGGAATATCAATGCCATGCAAAATCATGTTGGTGGTGCAAAGCATGTGCGGCAACGTCTTTTTCTCTACACCATAAATAGATTCCTTTAACACTTCCTCATCTGCTGTTGACTTCACAAACTTTTTTCGCTTGTAGTCAATCACGTTGCTCAGAAATCCTCCTGTACCACAAGCAGGGTCCAGTACTTTTTCTTTCAGTTTAGGATTAATACGATCAACAATAAACTCCGTTACTGCTCTTGGCGTATAAAATTCACCTGCATTTCCTGCACTTTGTAAATCTTTTAGAAGCTGTTCGTAAATACTACCGAAGGTTTGTCGGTCGTCTTTCGAGTTGAAATTGATTTCGTTGATCTTATTAATCACTTGCCGCATGAGCGTGCCCGACTTCATGTAGTTGTAGGCATCTTCAAATACATTGGCAATCACTTTTGCTCGTGCACCTTGCGGTCCGGTAATCTTTAGTTTATCCTTTAGCGTAGGGAAGAGTTGCAAATTCACAAAGTCGGATAATTCTTCGCCCGTCATTCCTTCGGTATCACTTGCCCAATTTCGCCAACGCAAGTGTTTTGGAATGGGAGATTTATAACCATCCTCCATTAATTCTATTTCACTCTCTCTGTCGTCATAGATTTTTAAAAAGAACATCCATACCAATTGACTTATACGCTGTGCATCGCCATCTACGCCTACATCCTTACGCATCAAATCCTGAATAGATTTGATCACTCCTGAAACATTACTCATTCAATAATTAAGTTATAATCCACTACTATGTTGCTATTTATTTCTTTTGCCCACTTCAAAACCGATGGGCCGAATTTCTCTTTCTTGTTTGATCAGTTTCTGAATGGTGTCGAACACCAGTTTAAAACGCTGGTCGTATTTCTTTTCGAGTTGTCGGATTTTGGCCGCGAGGTCTTTGTTGGTTTCCATCAGTTTGCGCAACGCCACAAACGTGCGCATAATGGCAATGTTGGTTTCCACAGCACGGGGACTATTTAGTATTCCAGAGAGCATGGCCACACCTTGTTCAGTGAAGGCAAAGGGTGGATAGCGCGTGCCGCCCCAACCTGCCTTTCCGGCAGGTGAACTTGAGGACGCAATTTGCGACCTCAAGTTCAGCCACTCATCCTTAGTCAATTGAAACATGAAATCATCAGGAAACCGTTCACTATTTCGTTTCACTGCCTCCTTGAGTCGTTTCGTTTCAACTCCGTAGAGCAATGCCAGATCAGCATCAAGCAGCACTTTTTCATCACGCAGAAAAAGAATTTTTGTAGCGATAAAATCGGATGTAGTTACAACGGATAGTTCTTTCATGTCTCGTTTGTTTAAGGTCACAATCTGTGACCTTAGAAGTTTAAGGACGCATTTTGCGACCTTAGAAAATCATCTTGAGGTGCCAAACTGGCGCCTCAAATCTATTTGACTTGAAGTCACAAATTGTGACCTCAAGCTGTCTTCTCCGTATTGTATAGTTCACTTTCCAATTCGCGCAATGCTTTCTCGTACTTCACTTTTCCGCCAAATACATCATTGATGATTTCCACTGGTGTGCCCATGTCACTGAAAGGCTGTAGTTGAAGCACTCTGGGATTCTCAATAGACACCACTCCTTTGTCGGCATATTTCTCAAGCAAGGCTTCTAATACCTTTCTTGCCTGGTCTCCATACTTTGTAAAATAATTTCGCTTCTTCACATTGTTTGCTCTTTCCTTTCGCGTGAGCGGTGGTTGGCCATAAGCAACATGACAGATTAAGTCAAACTCACTATACTCCTGTCCTACTATTTCTGCAAGATTTTCTAAAATAACACCATGCTCTTCTAATGATTCAATAATGGCGCGCTTCTTTTCTGCACTATTCCAGCCGGTAAGAAAATCGTCTAATGATGCATACTCAGAGTTGATTTGCTTTTTGGAAAAATCCCGGTACGATTCGGTTACGAGCTTTCCATCATTTCCAATATACTCTATGCGCTCAGATATGATGGTCACCTCAATATTATTGAGGACATACTTCTTTACCTTATCATCGTCATCACCACCTCCGTCATCATCGCCACCACCATCACCTTCGGGCATTGGTGGAACGGGAGGATCACCATCTTGCGGTTCATAAATTACTACAGGCTCTCCATCAAATGCAGGATCTTTGAAGAGCTCCGTTGCTCTTTTAAAATCCATGATCGTGAAGAAGAACTTATTGAATTCTTCTGATATCCGTGTGCCTCTACCAATGATCTGTTTGAAAGTAGTCATCGAGCTAATCGTTTTATCAAGCACAATTAGTTTACAGGTCTTAGCATCCACACCCGTGCTCATCAATTCAGAAGTGGTAGCGATAACAGGAAACTTACTTTCAGGATCGATGAAATTATCCAATTCGGCTTTTCCCTCAACGCTATCACCCGTTATACGCATCACATAACGATGATTCTCGGTTGCAATTTTACCGGCAGCATTCACAATGGCTCTGCGCATTCGCTCAGCATGATCAATATCTTCGCAGAAAATAATTGTTTTGGAATACGGATCAGTTGCATTGAGGTATTGCATCACCCGTTTAGCCACAAGCTTAGTTCTTTTATTAAGAACCAAAATGCGTTCCATGTCTGCCTGACTATAGGTTCTTTCTTCTATTGGATTACCCAGGTCATCAGTCATTCCTGGTTCAGGTGTCCATCCTTCAAGATCTTTGTCAATGTTTATTCGGATAACTTTATACGGTGCAAGAAAGCCGTCTTCAATTCCAGTTTTGAGTGTGTAGGTATAAACAGGTTCACCAAAGTAGGTAATGTTGGAAGCATACTTTGTTTCCTTTGGCGTTGCCGTCATGCCAACTTGTATAGCTCCCGAAAAGTATTCGAGTATTTCGCGCCATGAAGCATCTTCTGCCGCACTGCCTCTGTGGCACTCATCAATGACGATGAGGTCAAAGAAATCGCGCGATACATTTTTAAATATTTTATCGGCTTCGTCTGGTCCGGTGATGGCTTGATATAATCCCAATTGAATTTCATAAGATGGATCGATCTTACGATTTCTGATCTTGGTCATCACCGAACCGAAAGGTTTGAAATCGTTGATCAAGGTTTGATCTGCCAGAATATTACGATCAACCAAAAACAGAATTCGTTTTGCTCTTCGCGCTTTCCACAAGCGCCAGATGATTTGAAAAGTTGTATACGTCTTTCCTGTTCCTGTTGCCATCACCAGCAGGATACGGTTTTGCCCGCGAGCTACCGCTTCAATGGTTCGGTTGATGGCATCCGTTTGATAATAACGAGGTTCTTTTCCTGAACCATCGTCATGATACGGTTGAAGCACAAGTTCTTCTTCAACAATTCCATGTCTCTTCTTATACCTTTTCCAAATCACTTCAGGAGAAGGAAATGCTGTTAATGGAAATTCGGTCTCAATGTCTTCTCCATTTTCAGGAACATCGTTATGCGATGCAAAGCCATCACCGTTAGAACTTAATGCGCTGGGCACTTGAAGAATCGCTGCATAGCCAATAGCCTGCTGTAATCCGTGGCTTATAGATTTATTATTGTCTTTAGCCTCAACTACCGCGATGGGAATACCCGGTTCTTTGTGTAAAACGTAATCTGCGAATTTCTTTTTCTTCTTGTTGCGGGCAGACATCTCTCCTCTCACAACAATAGGACCTGGAGTTAATGTGACTTCCCTTCGTATTTGAGTATACTGATCCCACCCGGCATCCTTTATGGCAGGCGTGATGTAGAGATCGCAGATGTCTATTTCGCTTAGGTCTTTCTTATTGATGTTTTCCAAAATTCAAAGAAATTAGAATAAGGCTACTATTAGGCATCTTTAAAATTACCCCAAATGATTTAAAAACAAACCGTTGAGGTGAGGGTATTTTCCCTCGTTTGGAGTGGAGTTTTTCCCCGGTAATACTGGATTTATCCCTACTTAGTAAAGTCGTGTGAAAGGCAGAACCGCGTGAGGGATAGTAGCGAAAAGCCCGAAGCGTGTGGGCACTGTGTGTAGTCGGACTTGTAGCGGATAGCCCGACCCAAGCCTGCGCTGCCGCTTCGGCTTGCAGGTGAAGGGGCACGCCCACCTTCGCGTGGCTACGGTGGGCAGGCCCGAGGAAACAAAAAAAATATTTCTCCCTTGCGCATTGATTGCTACGAACAAAGTTTAATCAAATTGATTCAGCTACTACTTTAGTTAAATAAAAAAAGCAGCTACACAATTGTAACTGCTTTTCTTAATTTGTGGATAAGTTATTGTTTGGAAAATTGAAACCTCTAAGCAAAGTATAGGAAAGTCAATATGAGTAAGATAAGATCTGGCGATAAATCAAAGAACGATGAGCAACATTAAATTGTTTGAATCCAAAAAAGTAAGAACTCACTGGGATGAGGAAAAGGAGTTGTGGTTCTTCTCCATTATTGATGTAATTGAGATTCTTACTGACAGTAATAATCCAAGAAGATATTGGAGCGATTTGAAACGCAAATTGGAAGAAGAAGGCTTTGGCCAGTTGTACGATATTATCGTACAACTGAAATTGGAGTCCAGTGACGGCAAAAAATATCTTACCGATTGCACTGATACACAGGGGCTTTTGAGAATTATTCAATCAATTCCATCACCTAAAGCAGAACCTTTTAAACAATGGCTTGCTCAGGTAGGCTATGAGAGAATTGAGGAAGACGAAGACCCTGAATTAAGTTTTGACCGAGCTATGGAAACCTACCTAGCAAAGGGCTATTCAAAAAATTGGATTAACCAAAGACTCAAAAGCATTGAGGTTCGCAAAGAACTTACGGATGAATGGGAAAAACGTGGAGTGCAGAAAGGCATGGACTTCGCAATACTTACTGACATTATTACAAAAGCATGGAGCGGCAAATCTGTAAAGCAATACAAGAAACACAAGGACTTGAAGAAGGAAAACCTTCGCGACCACATGACCAACTTAGAATTGGTTTTGAACATGCTGGCAGAGGCAACCACTTCTGAGATTTCGAAAAAGAAGAAGCCAAACACATTGGATGAGAGCAAAGTAATTGCCAGGCAAGGTGGAACTGTTGCAGGAAATGCACGAAAAGAGATTGAAGTAAGAACCGGAGACAAGGTGGTGAGTAAGCTAAATGCTAAACAAATTGTTGAAGGCAAACCAAAAAAGAAACTGAAGTAGTTTTTAACTTTACTTAAAGCCCTATACGCTATGGCCTTTGCCCCTAAAGTTTCAGTAAGGCAATAAAAAAAGCCTTGTAAAAAATTTACAAGGCTTTAGTCTTATTGAGTCCCCGATAGTCCCGATCCCGATAGCTATCGGGACTATCGGGATCGGGACGAACCAGCGACCTAATTATACTTCAACTTTAGCTTCTCAACTATTTCGGGATAGGTCTTTAAATTTCGAATGTATTGACTCGACTTCATTTTCTTTATATGATTCTCAATACCAACTGCTTGTTTTCTAGAGTCACAATCAATAGTGAAAAACACTTCCCAGTCGCTAGCTAATTGGGTGTAACTATGAGGGAGGACCTTGGTTAAATGCTGATTCAATCTCACCGATAGATCTTCGGTCTGGCCTATGTAATAGCGATCAATCTGCTTTGAATAGAGAATATATACAAGCATAAAAAAACCGAA
>Ga0154020_10004000_pt1 | contig 17607 bp, 16 predicted proteins | sample Klosneuvirus_201_FD_109709 | JGI IMG/M metagenome (GOLD analysis project Ga0154020, IMG submission 109709) | Active sludge microbial communities from wastewater, Klosterneuburg, Austria - Klosneuvirus_20160825_MG | ecosystem: Engineered > WWTP > Aerobic digester > Activated sludge | place...
CACCACCCGGCGCGGGCGCTGGGGCAGTGCCTGGCCCAGTGGCAGCACCGCCGGGGTGAACTGAGCGCCTGCTCGCAGGCGCTCGACGTGTGGATCAAGGGCCCCGTACCCTACGGCGCGACGCTGGAACTGCGCGCGAGCGGCGAACCGCAGCGCGAGGGCGGGGCGGTGCTGACGCTGCGCCACGATGCCGACCCGCGCGCAGCGCTGGTGGCGCGGTGGTGGGTGCCAATCCCAGCGTGAATCAGGCCAACATCGCCACGCTGAAATAGAGCGTCAGGCGCTCGTGGCCGCGCCGCCACAGACGGCGGGTCTTGGGGTCGGTGCCAACGCTCTGGGTGGCATGCACCAACGCGCCATGGTTCATCCACTCCTGCCAGGCGACCTGGGCGATCATGGCCCGCAGCGGATGCTCGCTGGTGGCCGCAGCCGCCGTCAGCTGACCTTCGGCATGCGCCGCTGTCGCGGCGGCTGCTGCACTGCGGTACCTTGTGGCTGCGGCCGGCCCTGCGGGCCTTCACTTGCCTGCGGCAAGTGAACCTACGCCGCAAGGCACAGGCGCCGCTGTCGCGGCGGCTGCTGCACTGCGGTACCTTGTGGCTGCGGCCGGCCCTGCGGGCCTTCACTTGCCTGCGGCAAGTGAGCCTACGCCGCAAGGCACAGGCGCCGCTGTCGCGGCGGCCGGGCCGGCCGGCCCGGCTCCTGCGCGACCCGTCAGGCCTTCAGGCCTGCCAGGTCGCGCAGGACCTGTACCTTGTCCCGGGCTTCCCAGGTGAATTCGGGTTCTTCGCGGCCGAAGTGACCATAGGCTGCGGTCTTGCCGTAGATGGGGCGCAGCAGGTCGAGCATCTGGATGATGCCTTTGGGGCGCAGGTCGAAGACTTCGCTGACGATGGCGGCGATCTTCTCGTCGGGCACGACGCCGGTGCCCTCGGTGTAGACCGTCACGTTCATCGGCTTGGCCACGCCGATGGCATAGGCCACCTGGATCTGGCACTGGCGCGCCAGGCCTGCGGCCACCACGTTCTTGGCCACGTAGCGGGCGGCATACGCCGCCGAGCGGTCGACCTTGGTCGGGTCCTTGCCCGAGAACGCGCCACCTCCATGCGGGCAGGCGCCGCCGTAGGTGTCGACGATGATCTTGCGGCCGGTCAGCCCGCAGTCGCCCTGGGGGCCGCCGATGACGAAGCGGCCGGTGGGGTTGACCAGGTAGCGGGTGTCCTTGATCCACTCCTTGGGCAGTACGGGCTTGATGATCTCCTCGATCACCGCCTCGTAGAACTCGGGCTTCATCTTGTCGCCCAGGCTCATCTCGGGGGCGTGCTGCGTGCTCAACACCACGGTGTCGATGCTGTGCGGCTTGCCGTCGACGTAGCGCATCGTCACCTGGCTCTTGGCGTCCGGGCGCAGGAACGGCAGGCGGCCGTCCTTGCGCAGCTGGGCCTGGCGTTCCACCAGGCGGTGTGCGTAGTAGATGGGCGCGGGCATCAGCTCGGGCGTCTCGTCGCAGGCGTAGCCGAACATCAGACCCTGGTCACCGGCACCGGTGTTCAGGTGGTCGTCGCTGGCGTGGTCAACGCCCTGGGCGATGTCGTTGCTTTGCTTGTCGTAGGCCACCAGCACCGCGCAGCCCTTGTAGTCGATGCCGTACTCGGTGTTGTCGTAGCCGATGCGCTTGATGGTGTCGCGTGCGACCTGGATGTAGTCGACATGCGCGTTGGTGGTGATCTCACCGGCCAGCACCACCAGGCCGGTGTTGCACAGCGTTTCGGCCGCCACGCGCGAGCGTGGGTCCAGGGTGAAGATCGCGTCCAGGATGGCATCCGAGATCTGGTCGGCCACCTTGTCGGGATGGCCTTCGGACACCGATTCCGATGTAAAGAGAAAGTCGCTCGCCACTTCAATACACTCCAACTGTTGAGATGAATAACCCGCTCGCCGGATCCGTTGGGGTGTGTGCGGCGAACGCTTTAGCGGTATTTCGAAGCCGGTTGCCCGGCCTGCCGCGGCACTGCCGCGCGTCGCCCCGCAAGTTGTCCTTTAACTCGGCGACCGCGAAATTATACGAACCGCATGTTGAGCCTGATGCGTTGGTTAGCCGGGCGTTCGCTGGGCACTTTGCACATCTGGGGCGCCATGGTGGGCTGGCTGGCCTATCTGGCTTCGCCCACCTACCGGCGGCGGCTGCGTGCGCATGCCACGCTGGCGGGGGTGTCTGCCCGGGAGCGTCGCCTGTCGGTGGCCGAGGCGGGCCGCATGGTGGCGGAGCTGCCTTGGCTGTGGCTGCGGCCGCAGCAGCGCGCACTGGGCGAACTGGTGCAGTGGCGGGGTGAGCAGTCCATCGAGCAGGCGCTGGCGGGCGGTCGCGGCCTGCTGCTGCTCACGCCGCACCTGGGCAGTTTCGAGGTCACCGCCCAGGCCATTGCCGAGCGCTGGGGCGCGCGCGTGCCGTTGACGGTGATGTATCGCCCGGCCCGCCAGGCCTGGTTGAGCGAGTTGCAGGAGACCGCTCGTCGTCGTCCGGGACTCGAGGCCGTGCCCGCAAACCTGACCGGCGTGCGCCAGATGATCCGCGCACTTCGGCGCGGCGAATGCGTCGGCCTGTTGCCCGACCAGGTTCCACCCGAAGGCATGGGCGTGTGGGCGACGTTCTTCGGGCGCGAGGCCTACACCATGACCCTGGCGGCGCGGCTGGTGCAACAGACCGGGGCCGATTTGCGCCTGGTGTGGACCGAGCGGCTTCCACGTTCGGCGGGCTGGCGCATTCATGTCAGCGAGCTGCCCCACCCGCTGCCGACGGCCGTTGCACTGGCGGATGCGGCCGGGGCACCCGTCGATGACGCCGACGTCCAGCGTGCGTGTGCCCGTACCGTCAACGAGGCCATGGAGTCGCTGATCCGCCAGGCGCCGCAGCAATACCTGTGGGCCTACAACCGCTACAAGCCACCCCGCCCGGCCGCCGCGGCGCCCGAGCGCGCCGGCGCGAGGTCCACGACATGAGCCATGCGCTGGCCCATGTCGTGCTCGGCGTGCTGTGGTGTGTGCAATGGCTGCCGATGCATATTCAGGCTGCCCTCGGTCGCGGCCTTGGGGCGCTGCTGCATGCGCTGGCCGGCTCGCGCCGGCGGGTGGCGCTGCGCAACGTGGCACTGTGCCTGCCCGAACTCGGTGAGGGGGAGCGCCGCGCGCTGGTGCGCGAGCACTTCGCGTGGCTGGGGCGCAGCCTGCTCGAGCGCGGGCTGCTGTGGTACGCACCGCGCCGGCGTCTGGAGGAGCTCATCCACGTCGAGGGTGAGGTCGGCCTGGCCGAGCGCAGCGAGCGCCCGGTGATGTGGCTGGTGCCGCACTTCGTGGCGCTGGATGTGGCCGGCGCCGCGACGCAGCTGTTCCAGAAGCGCCAGGTGGCCTCGATCTACCAGGCCCAGAGCAATCCCGTGTTCGACCACGCCATGCGCCAGGGCCGGCTGCGGTGGCAGCAGGGCCAGGTGTTTTCGCGCCATGAGACCGCACTGCCGCTGGTGCGGGCGGTCAAGCGCGGCCACGCCTTCTTCAACCTGCCGGACATGGACTTCGGCCTGAAGGATGCGGCCTTCGTACCGTTCTTCGGCACGCCCGCGGCCACGCTGCTGGCACCCGCGCGCATGGCGCGCTCGCTGGGCATGGTGGTGCAACCGGTGCTGGCCGAGATCCTGCCCGGCGGTCAGGGCTGGCGGGTGCGCTTCCTGCCGCCGTGGGAAGACTTCCCCGGGGATGACGACGACGTTGCCGCGACCGCTCGAATGAACCGCTGGATCGAGCAGCAGATCCGCGCGCAGCCGGCACAGTACCTGTGGGTTCACCGGCGCTTCAAGACCCGCCCCGAGGGTTCGGCGCCGATCTACTGACACGCCGATAATCGGTCGGCATGAGACTGCGCTTCACCAAGATGCACGGCGCCGGCAACGACTTCGTCGTGCTCGATGCCACGCGCGCCCCCATCGAACTCAGCGGCACCCAGTTGCGGCGCCTGGGCGACCGGCGCCTGGGCGTGGGCGCCGACCAGATCCTGATGGTCGAGCCCAGTCTCACGCCGGGCGTCGACTTCCGTTATCGCATCTTCAACAACACGGGCGACGAGGTCGAGCACTGCGGCAACGGCGCGCGCTGCTTCGTGCGCTACGTGCACGAACATGGCCTCACCACGTCGCGCCGGGTGCGGGTGGAGACCGTCAACAACCTGCTTGAACTCGAGCTGCAGGACGACGGTCGCGTCACCGTCGACATGAACCGGCCGATCTTCGAACTCGATCGTGTGCCCTTCGATGCCACCGGGCTCAACCCGCGCCGCGAGGGCGGCTTCGAGTTGTGGCCGCTCGAGCTGGGACCGGGGCGCAGTGTCGAGGTGGCCGTGCTATCCATGGGCAACCCGCACGCGGTGCAGCGCGTGACCGACGTGCGCGAAGCGCCGGTGGCCGAGCTCGGGCCGCGCATCGAATCCCACGCGCGCTTTGCGCGCAAGGTCAATGCCGGCTTCATGCAAGTGCAGGAACGCAACCAGGTGGCCCTGCGCGTATACGAACGCGGCGCGGGCGAAACCCTGGCCTGTGGCACCGGTGCCTGCGCCGCCGTGGTGGCCGGCATTCGGCTGGGCTGGCTCGATCGCCGCGTCGATGTTCAGGCCCGCGGTGGCGTGCTCACCATCGAATGGCCCGCTGACGATGCCAGTGTGCGCATGACCGGGCCCGCCGTCACCGTCTACGAAGGGGAGATCGAGCTATGAACCGTCGCATCGTCGCACCCGGCACGCGCCACGGCGCCAGGAGACCCGCATGAGTCTGGAAGGCATCACCGAAGCCGACATCGCCAACTTCCTGGCCAACACGCCGGGCTTCTTCGAGCGCCACGCCGAGTTGCTGGCCAGCATCCAGATCACCAGCCCGCACGGGCAGCGCGCGGTGTCGCTGCAGGAGCGGCAGATGGAAATGCTGCGCGAGAAGATCAAGGGCCTGGAGTACCGGATCATGGAGATGATCCGCCACGGCCAGGAGAACATGGCGCTCACCGACCGCCTGCACCGCTGGACACGTGCCATCCTGTGCACCGCCGAGCCCGCGGCGCTGCCCGACGTGCTGGTGGCCACGCTTCGGCATGAGTTCCTCATTCCCCAGGCGGGTCTGCGGCTGTGGGGCACTGCAGCGGCGCATGCCGACGAAACCTTTGCCCGCAACGTCACGACCGACCTGCGCGCATTCGCCAGCAGCCTGGCGCTGCCCTACTGCGGCGTGAACTCCGGCTTCGAGGCCGTGGGCTGGCTGCCCGACCCGGCGGCCGTGCTGTCGCTGGCGATGATCCCGCTGCGCCGCGATGCCCAGACCGATGCCTTCGGCCTGCTGGTGTGCGGCTCTCCCGACCCGACGCGCTACAGCGCCGAGATGGGCACCGAGTTCCTGCAGCGCATCGGCGAGATCGCCAGTGCCGCGCTGCAGCGTCTGGTGCCCGTGGCCGCCTGAGCCGGCGCGGCCCGCACGCGGCGTCACCTCGCCATGGTCCGGTCAACGGCCCCGTCCCCGGCTCCATCCCTGGCCGGGATGGCGGGCACGGTGACCGCGAGCGAAATCGAACCCGACCTGGCGCGCTACCTGCAGCACCTGCGCGTGGAGCGGCGACTGGCGCGGCGTACGCTCACGTTGTATGCCAGCGCTCTAGACGAACTGGCCACCCGAGCCGCTACCGACGGCGTAACCCTGCGCCGGGCGCAGGCATACCACTTGCGGCGCTGGCTGGGCCAGTTGCGCGAACGCGGCCTGGGCCCGCGCAGCCTGGCCATCGCGCTGGCGGCATGGCGCGGGCTCTATCGCTGGTGGGGCCGCGAAGGCGCAGTGCCGGCCAACCCGGCCGACGGGCTGAAGCCGCCCAAGGCCGCGCGGCCCTTGCCCAAGGCGCTGCCGGTCGATCAGGCGGTGGCGCTCGCCGAGGCCATGCCCGAGGGCGATGCACCCGCGCTGCGTGCCCGTGACCACTGCATCGTCGAGTTGCTGTACGGCTGCGGGTTGCGCGTGGGCGAGTTGGTGGCGCTGGATGTCGACCCCGAGCCTGCGCGTGGCCCAGGGGCAGCGGCAGACCGCGCAGCCACCGGCATGGCCGGCTGGATCGACCTGGACGACGCCAGCGCGCATGTGCGTGGCAAGGGCGGCAAGCAGCGCAGCGTGCCGGTAGGCCCGCCCGCACTGGCGGCGCTGCGCGCGTGGCTGGTCCAGCGCGGTGAGATGGCCCGGCCAGGTGAGCGCGCCTTGCTCGTCAGCCAGCGTGGCACACGCCTGTCCGACAGCCAGGTGCGCAAGCGGCTGGCGGCGCTGGGGCGCGCGGCCGGCGTGCCGGTGGGCGTGCATCCGCACATGCTGCGCCACAGCTACGCCTCGCACCTGCTGCAGTCCAGCGGCGACCTGCGGGCCGTGCAGGAACTGCTGGGCCATGCCAGCATCGCCACCACTCAGGTCTACACCCGGCTCGATTTCCAGCACCTGGCGCGCATTTACGACGCCGCGCATCCGCGCGCCGGGCGAAAATCCGGCCGATGAAATCCATCCGCTTGCGTGAGGGCAAGGAGCGATCGCTGCTGCGCCGCCATCCCTGGGTGTTCCAGGGCAGCATTGCCAAAGGTGGCGCCGACGCCGGCGAAACCGTGCGCGTCGAATCCCACGAGGGCCGCTTCCTGGCCTGGGGCGCCTACAGCCCGAGCTCGCAGATCCGCGTGCGCGCCTGGAGCTTCGACGAAGCCGAGCGCATCGACGAAGCCTTCGTCAAGGGCCGTCTGGAGCGCGCCGTGGCGCTGCGCACACGACTGGCCATCGCCAGCGACGGCCAGCGCCTGGTGCACGGCGAGGCCGACGGCCTGCCCGGGCTCATCGTCGACCGCTACGGCAGCACGCTGTCGGCGCAGTTTCTCTCGGCTGGCGTCGAGCGCTGGCGTGACGTGATCGCCACCCAGTTGTGCGCGATCACTGGCCTGGCCCGGCTGTACGAACGTTCAGACTCCGGCGTGCGCGGCCTCGAAGGGCTGGAGCCGCGCACTGGCTGGTTGCGTGGCGATGGACCGACCGAGATCGCCATCACCGAGCACGGCTGGACGCTCGGGCTCGATGTGGCGCATGGTCACAAGACCGGCTACTACCTCGACCAGCGCGACAACCGTGCCCGTTTCGCGCAACTCGTGCGTCAGCTGGGTTGTCAGAGCGTGCTCAACTGCTACAGCTACACCGGCGGCTTCAGCGTCGCGGCACTGGCCGGCGGCGCACCCGTGGTCGTGAGCGTCGACTCCTCCGGGCCGGCCCTTGAGCGCGCGCGCGACAACGTGCGCCGCAACGGCTACGACCACCAGGACTGCGATTACGTCGACGCCGACGTCAACGCCTACCTGCGCGAAGCGCTGAAGAGCGGTGCGCGCTTCGATGCCATCGTGCTCGACCCACCGAAGTTCGCCCCCAGTGCCGCGCACGCCGAACGCGCCTCGCGCGCCTACAAGGACATCAACCGCCTGGCGCTCAAGCTGCTCGCTCCCGGCGGCCTGCTGCTGACCTTCTCCTGCTCGGGCGGCATCGGCGCCGAGCTGTTCCACAAGATCGTGGCCGGTGCCGGTCTCGATGCCGGCGTCAACGCCGCCATCCTGCAGCGCATGGAAGGCGCCTGCGACCACCCGACGACGATCGAGTTTCCCGAGGGCGAGTACCTCAAGGGGTTGGCACTGCTGCGGGTCTAGTGTGCAATTCCGAAGTCGCACTTCAGAATTGCGCGGACGCACCCCGACACGCCAACCGGGGCGCCACTTCTGACCCTGCCCGGAGCCCCGTCCCATGCATCCTCCTTTCGACTGGACCGCCGGCTACCCCAGCATGCGCAGCCCCGTGTTCGCGCGCAATGTGGTGGCCACGTCGCACCCGCTGGCGGCACAGGCCGGCTTGCGCATGCTGGCGCAGGGCGGCAATGCCGTGGATGCGGCAGTCGCCACGGCGGCCTGCATGACACTGGTGGAGCCGTGCAGCAATGGCCTGGGCTCCGATGCCTTCGCGCTGGTGTGGGACGGGCAGCAGCTGCACGGATTGAATGCCTCGGGCACAGCGCCCGCGGCCTGGACGCGCGACTACTTCGTGCGCAAGCACGGGGCCGACGCCAAGGCACCGCCGGCGCGCGGCTGGGATGGCGTGACTGTCCCCGGAGCGGTGGCCGGCTGGGTGGCATTGGCCGAGCGGTTCGGTCGCCTGTCGCTGGGCGAGCTGCTGGCGCCGGCCATCGAGATCGCCGAGCGCGGCTATGCCGTGTCGGTGGAGGTGCAGCGCAAGTGGGCGCGGGCGGCGGCGGTGGCCGAGCTCACGCGCCAGCCGGGGTTTGCCGAGGCCTTCTTGCCGCGCGGACGCGCGCCCGAGGTGGGCGAGCGTTTCTGCCTGCCGGGCGCGGCGCGCACGCTGCGCCTGGTGGCCGCCACGCGCGGCGAGGGCTACTACCGCGGCGAGCTGGCGCAGGCGGTGGCCGACCACGCCCAGCGCACCGGCGGCGCGATCACGGCCGCTGATTTCGCGGCCTATCAGCCGCAGTGGGTGGAGCCCATCGCCCAGGACTACCGCGGCTACACGCTGCATGAGATCCCGCCCAACGGCCAGGGTATCGCGGCGCTGATGGCCCTGGGCATGCTGCAGCACTTCGACCTGGCGGCGCTGCCGGTGGACGGCACCGCCTCGCAGCACCTGCAGATCGAGGCGATGAAGCTCGCCTTTGCCGATGTCTACGCCCACGTTGCCGATGCACGAGCGATGCAGCTTTCGGCGGCCGAGCTTCTCGATGCGGGCTACCTGGCCGAGCGTGCGCGCTGCATCGACCCGCGGCGCGCGCAGGCCCATGCGAGCGGCCGTGCGACACGCGGCGGCACGATCTACCTCACCGCCGCCGACGAGCGCGGCATGATGGTGAGCTTCATCCAGAGCAACTACATGGGCTTTGGCTCGGGCGTGGTGGTGCCGGGCTGGGGCCTGTCGCTGCAGAACCGCGGCCACTGCTTCACGCTGCAGCCCGATCACCCCAATGTCGTGGCGCCGGGCAAGCGGCCCTTCCACACCATCATCCCGGCCTTTGTCACCCGCGACGGGCAACCGGTGATGAGCTACGGCGTGATGGGCGGCAACATGCAGCCCCAGGGCCATCTGCAGACGCTGGTGCGCATGCTCGACTACCGCCAGCATCCGCAGGCCGCCTGCGACGCACCGCGCTGGCGCTTCAACGAGGGGCTGTCGATCAACATCGAGCCGCACATGCCGGCGACCACCATCGCCGGCCTGCAGGCGCTGGGGCATGAGGTGGGCGACATCCACGACAGCTACCAGGACTTCGGCGCCGGCCAGTTCATCTGGCGGCTGGGCGACCCAGCGGTCGAGGGCTACGTGGCCGCGAGCGATCCGCGGCGCGACGGGGCGGCGGTGGGGTACTGACCGGCGCGGCTATGGCGCATCGACGATCGACAGGTACACGAGCGTCTGGTTCAGCAATTGATAGCCGATCTCGCCGAAGGTGGCCGGCCCGTGCATCGCAGGCAAGCGCCGGCCCTCCAGGCCGCCGTAGGCGTAGTTGAGGATGCAGTTGCAGCAGAAGGCGGGTTCAGCCGGGGGCACGTGCTGGCGCAGCGCGGCCTCGAACGCCTGGACGTAGTCGGCCACCGGCAGCGCGGGCCGATACGGCACACCGGGAAACACAGGCGCATAGAAGTCGACGCTGCGCTGCTCGGCGTTCAGGGCCTTGATGCTCACGTTGACGTGCGCGCCGCAGTAGTCGGCCACCAGTGGCAGCCGCATGTCGTGCGCATGCTCGGCCATCCAGTCGTGCAGGTTGCGGCGGTGGCCGTCGATCCGGCACTCGTGTGCAGTGAATCCACCGTGTTCGAACTCGATCACGGGGCCGTGGCCGGGCCGGAACAGGTTGACGATGTCGACATGCGCGTAGTGCGTGAGTGGCAATGGCACATGCAATGCCACGCCGCGGTCGGTGTAGACCTGTCCATCCGGACCGTGGACCACACACGGCCGTGCCCGCTGCAGCTCGGACAGGTGCACGCCCGAAATCCATCCCACCAGTGGCCGCATGAACATGTCGTCGTAGCCGGGCGACTCCTGCGCATAGGCTTCGTGCACCGCGCTGAATGCGGGCAGGGTGAGCAAGGTGTAGCCATGCAATGGTGCATCGCGGCACACGCCGGGCAGGGTGCTCGCGTCGTAGACCGCCGTGGCGGGCCGGCCCGCCTGCACCGGTACCTCGGTGACGAAGACATGGGTGCGCGAGCACACGCCGCCTTCGGCCGCCATGAAGTAGGGGATGCTGCCACACACCCACAGGCCGCGTGGCAGTTGGCGCAGCACGGTTTCGTCGCCTGCCACCATGCAGGCACGACCGGCGGCAATCAGTGCGGCGGCTTCGGCGGCGGGCATGAGGCGGTGCACCAGCGGGCGTCCGGTTCGTGCTGGCGCGGGGAAGGCCGCGGTCGTGGTCGTTGTGGTCATGTCCGTGGGATCCTTGCGGTTCATTCACGATAGACGGTCAGGCCGCTGCGGCTGCCAACTGGCTGTCGCGCGCTCGCGTGGGTATCGCTTCAGTGGCGACTCCAGCGCTGCAATTGGCCGATCTCGTGGCCAAGGTGCGCACGATTGCGATCGAAGTAGCGGTGCAACTCGACGAGCTTGATCATGCGGGCATCGTCGTCGCGGATCTGCGCGATCTGTGCGCGCAGCCGCGCCAGCAGCAGCTTCAGGCCAAAGGTGCGCACCTCGAGGTCGCGCTGGCCATGCAGCAGGGCCATCCACACGGGGTCGCTCACATCGGGAACAGCGGCGTCCAGGCCGCTGTTGGGCGTGGTCTCCACAGTGGGCGGCGGCCGATGCGGCGGGGTGGGGTGAGCCGGCTGCGGCGCGTGCCAAGTCGACACCTGGGCCGCCTCGAAGCCCAGCGCTGCCGCGTTGCGTGTGAAGTACTGGTGCAGTTGGCTCGCAGCATGGGTGTGCAGGTCGGTGTCGCTGTGCAAGTGCGCCTCTCGCTGCAGCTTCGACAGCAGCAGGCGCAGGCTCAGCGAGCGCACCTCCAGCGGTACCCGCCCATGCAGCAACTCGGCCCAGACCGGCGCATGCGGGCCGGGCAACGCGGCCCGTGCCCCAGTCGGCGGCGTTGCCATCGCATGCGCGGTGGCCGCTGGCGCCGCTTCGCCCTTGCTTTGGTCGAGCCGGAACTTGAACCGCCACAAGTCGGCGTAGGGCAGTCCCAGCAGCAGGGCCAGTTGCTCCAGGGTGGCTCCGGCGATCAGGGCGTCGACCAACCAGCGGTTCAGCGCCCGTGTATAGCCGTCGACATGCTCGCCCACCCACGGCGCCGCGGGCAGCGTTTCGCCTTCGCGCAGACCGACCACCAGCTGGCAGCGCCGGCCCGCCAGTGGCAGATGTTCCCAGCGCAGCTGCCGCCGCAGCGGCGGCTGTGAGCGCCGGCCGAACAAGCCGCGCGACGGCGAACGGCTCTCGATACGCACCGTCAGCACCGTGCCGCCCGAGGCTTCCTGCACGGCCACCACATGCCAGGGCTGTGGCAAGCCCAGCACCTGCTGCAGCATGGTTGCTTCAGAGGCAGGGGTCACATGCGCTCCTTGCGCCGGCCGACAGCCGGCATCGGCGCCCATGATCGACGTGCCCCCTCGGCACGCGCAAAGCGGGGCGTACCCCTATTCCGGCAGGCGCACCTGTGTCATGTTGTGACGTGCTGTGCCAGCTTGCTACCCCACCCGTGACGCGGCGGACGTGGCCCGCCGGGCGGGTGTGCTGCCCCGATCAGAGCCTGAAGACCCGCTTTAGGAACACCTCGACCGCCTGCGCCGCGGCCTCGCGGGCGCTGCGATTGCCTTCGATCGTCGCGCCCGTCGCCGTGCAGTGGGTTCTGGCGAAGGTGCCGACATCCGTCGATGCGATGGCGCTGCCGTCGCGTCGGTCGCGATAGGCCAGAGCGTCGTCGTTCCCGATATGCGCTACGAAACCGCGATGTGGTTCATTCTTGCGGCAGGGTTGATCGGCATGATTGGCGTGCCGTTGCTCGTGCGCCGGGTGCGCTCAAGGCGAACTGCCACACGCTGAGGCCGCGGTGCCGTTGGTGGATGTGGCGCGAGCCCTGTGTTTACCGGTCGCCGTACATCGACGCTTTCGGTGGTGTTTGCCCTCAATTGACGGGTGGTTCGAATCGGGCCGAAGTGATCTTGCCGCTTGCTTTGTCGACCATGAAGACCAAAAGGTATCCTTGCGCGTACCTGGAGGCGATGCTCGTCGGGCCAATGACGTAGGCGATGTTTTCGTCGTAGTCGAAATACCCAGTGGGTGGCCCCAACAAGTCGCGCAGACCTTGTGCAGTCTGGGTGACTGGGGGGTGTTGTGCGAAGAGGCTCGCAGTCATCGCACCGCGCTTCACTTGGTCAGCCACTGCCCATGCCTGTCGCGAGAACGGCTGATGACCCAGGCGGCGAGCCTGTTCGTCCAAGCTGGGGCCGCATCCGGAGAGGGCGGGTATCGCTGAAACCAGTACGGCGCAGGCGGCGCGACGGGCCAGCGCTCTCACTTGAGCACCTTCAGCCGGCCAGCTTTCCAAGCGGCCATGCACGCGTTGGACAGCGAGGGATCGCTTCCGCCCTGACGCCCGATCTCCAGACCCACAGCGTTGTTATGGAGATCCATGGCGCGCTCAGCCGGTGGGTTGGTCGGGGACGTCTCGTGCGCGGTAGTGAACGCCAGTGCGTACTGGTATCCGATGTCGCGCGTGAGTATGGCGGACCAGAAGCAGTGCCTGGAGGCATCTGATTCGTCATTGTGACCGTTGATGCCGAACGTCCGCCTCGCTTCTGCGAACGCCAAGTCGCGCGATCGTTTGATCGCGGGAACATGCATCGGATGCCGTTTGACGTAGTCTTGCTCTGCAGGCGTGAGGTGTTTGAACTGCTGGTACGGGTCTTGTGGCATTTCTGCTCGCCCACCTCGTCGGCTTGCGAGGCTGAAGGAACAGCATTCTCGCAACCGAGTTGCTGCCGAGCAATTGATGACTTAGGGTTGTACCGAACGGCACAGTGCCGCTACGTCAGTGCCGCTCCGCCAACCGCCGGCCCCAACCCCACCCGTGGCTCGAACTTCGCCCGGTGCACGCTGAAGTAGGCCTTCACGTTGCGCACGTTGGCGTCCTGGGTGAACAGGCGCTGCACCAGCGCGTGGTAGGCCGCCATGTCGATCGCCCAGACCACCAGCACGAAGTCGGGCCCCGGCGAGACGCGATAGCACTGCTGCACCGCCGGCTCGGCCACGGCACGCGCCTCGAACGCGGCCAGGTGCTCGGCGCCTTGCGCGTCGAGCGACACCTCCACCAGCGCGGTGAGCCCGGCCACCTGCTGTGGCGAGACGATGGCCACCTGGCGCTCGATGACGCCGGCCTCCACCAGCCGGCGCACGCGGCGCAGCGTGGTGGCGGGCGACGCATGGGCCGCCTCGGCCAGCGCCTGGTTGCTTCGGGAGGCATCGGCCTGCAGCAGATCCAGCAGGCGTAGGTCTAGTGCATCAAGTTCGATCATGCGGCTGATGATTGCACAAGACAATCAATACTGAAAGATTACATCATCACTCCAAAGCAGTGATCGTGAATTTCACGCAAAGGCGAAATTTGCACGCCCCTTTCTTCTGGCGGCTCCTAGGATGCGCCCATTCCGTCATCACTGAAGGGTCCAGCCATGTGCGGCATCGTCGGCGCGGTCAGCCACCGCGACATCGTTCCCATCCTCGTCGAGGGCCTCAAGCGCCTGGAGTACCGCGGCTACGACAGCTGCGGAGTGGCCGTACATCAAGGCGGTGAGCTGCGACGCACGCGAAGCACGGCGCGCGTGGCCGAGCTCGAGACGCAGGCGCGCACCGAGGGCGTGGCCGCGGGCACCGGCATCGCGCACACGCGTTGGGCCACGCACGGCGCGCCGGCGGTGCACAACGCACACCCGCATTTCTCGACCGGCCCCAACGGGGTGGCGCGCATCGCGCTCGTGCACAACGGCATCATCGAGAACCACGACGAGTTGCGCGCCGAACTGCAGGCCAAGGGTTTTCGCTTCGAGAGCCAGACCGACACCGAAGTCATCGCCCACCTTGTCAACCACCTGTACGACGGCGACCTGTTCGACGCCGTGCAGCGCGCCACCCAACGCCTGAAAGGCGCGTATGCCATCGCGGTGTTCTGCCGCGACGAGCCGCAGCGCGTGGTGGGTGCGCGCGAGGGCTCGCCCCTGGTGCTGGGCGTGGGCCAGGGTGAGACCTTCCTGGCCAGCGACGCCATGGCACTGGCCGGCGTGACCGACCAGATCGTCTACCTGGAAGAGGGCGATATCGTCGACCTGCAGCTGGGCAAGCACTGGATCGTGGCGCGACAGGGCGACGGCAGCCACCGCCCGGTGCAGCGCGAGGTGCGCACGGTGCATGCGCATTCGGGGGCGGCCGAGCTCGGCCCCTACCGGCACTACATGCAAAAGGAAATCTTCGAGCAGCCGCGCGCCATTGCCGACACGCTCGACGGCGTGACCGACATCCAGCCCTCGCTCTTCGGTGACGATGCCGTGCATGTGTTCGACGGCATCGACCGCGTGCTGATCCTGGCCTGCGGCACCAGCAGCTACTCCGGCCTGACCGCCAAGTATTGGCTGGAAGCCATCGCCGGCCTGCCCACCGCGCTCGAGATTGCCAGCGAGTACCGCTACCGCGAAAGCGTGCCCGATCCGCGCACCCTGGTCGTCACCATCAGCCAGAGCGGCGAAACCGCCGACACCCTGGCCGCACTCAAGCACGCGCGCGCCCAGGGCATGCAGCGCACGCTCACCATCTGCAACGTGGCCACCAGCGCCATGGTGCGCGAGTGCCAGCTCGCCTTCATCACCCGCGCCGGCGTCGAGATCGGCGTGGCCAGCACCAAGGCTTTCACCACGCAGTTGGTGGCGTTGTTCCTGTTGACGCTCACGCTGGCCAAGCTGCGCGGCCGCCTGCCCGAAAAGGGCGAAGCCGCCGCGCTGCGCAACCTGCGCCACCTGCCCTCGGCCGTGCAGTCGGTGCTGGCGCTGGAGCCGCAGATCATCGCCTGGGCCGAGGCCTTCGTGCCCAAGCAGCACGCGCTGTTCCTGGGCCGCGGGCGGCACTACCCTGTGGCGCTGGAAGGCGCGCTCAAGCTCAAGGAGATCAGCTACATCCACGCCGAGGCCTACCCCGCGGGCGAACTCAAGCACGGGCCCCTGGCCCTGGTGGACGCCGCCATGCCGGTGGTCACCGTCGCCCCGGCCGACGACCTGCTGGAAAAGCTCAAGAGCAACATGCAGGAAGTGCGCGCCCGCGGCGGCGAGCTCTACGTCTTCGCCGACGCCGACACCCGCATCGAATCCAGCCCCGGCATCCACGTCATCCGGCTGCCCGAGCACTACGGGGCGCTGTCACCCATCCTGCACGTGGTGCCGCTGCAGTTGCTGGCGTATCACACCGCGTGTGCGCGGGGGACGGATGTGGACAAGCCACGCAATCTGGCCAAGAGTGTGACGGTGGAGTGAGGGGTGCGAGCCGGGGTCCCAATTGATCGTATGAAGAAGAACTGTAAGCCCGAAGAAGAACTGTAAGGACGGGGCGGCATGGCGGCGGCGGGGCGGGTGCTCGCGCCACCCTCAACGGCGCCTAGATCTTGAGTTCCGTCTTGATTCCCTCCCACTCAGCCGAAAGCTCGTCGTTGAGTTGACGGAGCAGTCTCGACGAGAGCCTGACGGCGCCATTGGCCTTCGCCGTCTCGTACACGCTGCTTCAGAACCGAGTACGGGGACCCTTCCCTGCTGCGGAACTGCTCCTTTTCCTTAAGTGAGTTGGCGCTGTTCGGCAGTGGATCGGCAAGCTCTGCATCGAGAGCATCATCGCCAAGTTGCAGGAGGCAGAATGCGCTATCGGCGTGCTGAGCGTGGGTGCGGTAAGGGAACATCAGGCGCTTGAGGTCACTCGTATCGGCTTTCAGCTACCGCGCAACCTGCCAGTCAGACCAAGGTTGGGGCAGGGGCATCTCTTGACGTGCCGGTAGATGCAACGCGGTAGGACAGTTGTTGTACTACCGCTTTTTGCATCGGTAGTACAAGTCAATGAAACAACTGTTGTACTACCGAAATTGCATCGGTAGGATAATGAGTATACTACCGATCGGTGCATCGGTAGGATAGCTGTTGCGACGCCAACCGCCCCAGGTTAAACAAATGCCGCCGTTCAACTACATGAGCGCCTCAGCGCAAACCGCGTTTGCCAACCTTCAAGGGCCAGCGCTGGATGCCGACCTCAATCGCAGCATTCAATCGCTGCCGGGCGGATTCAGCCGCAAGAAGGTCCGAAACCGCGAGTACTGGTACTTCCAGTACAAGACCGATGGCGAGCTGAGGCAGGTGTACGTCGGGCCAGACAACGAGAGCGTGCGTGCGCTCGTCGAGCGACATGGCAGTCAAGATGCAGAAGTCGCTGCAACTCATCTCCGCGCTCTAACGAGGGCCGCGCTAGCACTCGGCTGCGTTGCAATGCCCTTGTCTCATGGCAAGGTGCTCAAGCGACTGGCTGACTATCGCTTTTTCCGCGCTGGTGGCATCTTGATTGGCACACACGCATTTCTCGCTTACCAGAACATGCTGGGTGTGGCCTGGGGTGCCGGCACCATCACGATGGACATGGACTTCGCCCATCCGGGCAGGAACATGATCATCGCGTTGCCAGCGGATCTCCAGATCGATACGCAGAAGGCGATCGAGTCCCTTGAGATGGGCTTCCTACCCAACGCGTCCAACGCGACCTACACAAAGGCTGACGAGAAGGATTTTCAGCTGGACTTCGTCACCGTCCAAGGCCGTGACAAAGATGCACCTCAGCGCATAGAGAGCCTCAATATCACGTTGCAGCCGTTGAAGTTCATGGAGTACTCCATGGAGGATGTCTACCAGACGGTCGCTCTGACGCAGGACGGTCCCGTGGCAGTGAACATCCCTGCGCCGGAGCGCTTTGCCCTGCACAAGTTGATCGTCGCTGGAGAGCGAGGGGGGCAACTGGCGACCAAGTCACACAAGGACATTGAACAGGCGCACTGCCTGATTGAGTACCTCGCACAGAACCGCCCAGATGCTCTGCAAGAGGCCTACGACGATCTGGTGGCAAGAGGTAGCGGCTGGAGCAAGCGATTCGAGGCTGGGCTGCAAGTCCTCACACGCAAGCATCCGGACTCCAGTTTCTGGACTGCCGTGCGCGCCGAAGACAACACGAACCCAGAACATGAAACCCGCGTGAAGCGTGCGCGGCCATAATGACGCGATCAAAGGTTCAGCGACGCCATCGCCGCCTCCGGATAGCGCGTGCCGGCCACCTGCACTGCCGCGAGCAGCATGTCGATGCGCACCAGTTCCTGCGCCGTCAGCTCCAAGTGAGCGGCCTCCGCGTTCTCGTCCAGCCGCGAAGTGTGGCGCGTGCCCGGGATGGGCACCACGTGCGGCCCGCGCGACAGCAGCCAAGCCAGGGCCAGCTGGGCCGGTGTGCAGCCTCGACCCTG